>JGI24158J21664_10002571_pt1 | contig 22175 bp, 8 predicted proteins | sample Ectturendosymbi3_FD_21664 | JGI IMG/M metagenome (IMG submission 21664)
TTTTCCAGAAATTTTTTCCTTCTTAGTCCCAATTTCCGGGGGGGGGGGGCAAATGCCTGTTTTGCCCCCACCCCTGCGGACGCCCATGCGACAACTTACACATATTTGTCTTTGGATTTCTTTGCGCAAAGTGGCGTTACGGCCCGGAGGTGCAGGACGACCATCTACAAAAAACGAACACAAGTGTTAGCGGCATCGACACAGGAAGATTTTCAAAGGTGGCAAAACGGCAATACTTATGCCGGATAACGATTTTGTGCGCGTAAACGCCTGTGAATAAAAGGAAACAAGAAAACGCACGCAACCACATACGAAGCTATTTTACTTTGAAACATGGCGCTTAGCTTGTATTTCAGAAACCGCCAAACAATGGCGCTGTGCCAAGTCAAACAACCTGAACAGATGACAAAAACTACCAGAAAAAATAATCAGCGAACGATGTACGGCTTTTTTTTCTAAACGCCGAATTTCCACTCTCTCGCTTCCGTCATTCACGCTCAAAGACCAGCGGCGGCTGACGGTTCTCCTTCTACTAACAGAACTAGCAACAAAAGCGCAAGATTGCTAACCATCTGCACTTTCAGCAGCAAGACCGTGGCAACCGTTAGGTGCCAATCACAGCAGGAAACCACAAGCACTGGCTGATCTTTGGAAAAGTGTCAACGCTTAATTGACATTCTGAATCTACACGAGAACTTTAGCGGATTGCCTCGAGTTACGTGAACATATTGATAACGTAATGAGTTTACGAGAATGTCGACATAGAATAGGGGTGGAGAGTAGAGTCCTGCGCGGGGCGGGTTAACCCGCGCGGGTTGCGGGTACCCGCATTTGCGGGGCGGGCTTTAGAACTATTTCAATAAAAACATGCTTTAGAACTATTTCAGTATAGTTCTATTCTCTTTGATAACCGAATCGAACTGAATAGCGACCTAAAAGCAATTGTAGAAATGACCCGGTCAAACATCAGTCCACAACAGCACGCCAACTTGTTTAATTGCCAAGAAACTTCATACACTGTGGAGCTTGCCAAACAACTTCATGCACAAGTTTTTTGGCAAATTGCCAAGAAACTTCATGCACAAGTTTTAGCATGCTACGCAAACTGTTGGTAAAAGATAGCCATTTCTCCCTAGGTAATGTTTGGAAATATTTAGCATTAGATGTAGATAAATCGCTTGAGTAAATCACTTTCGTTGGAAGTGCTTGTGCACAAATACAACATTTTACTGCAAATTTTGTTAAAATTAATGCATACTTCTCACGATTTTATCGCAACAAAAACTTGCTATAGTTGTGAGTTTTTAGTATTTTTCGGAAAGCTGCGGGTTTAAGACCGAAAAAGTGCGGTGCGGTTGGGATGGTCTGCGGGGCGGGAGCGGGCAAGATTTCTCAAATTCTTGCGGGCGCGGGGCGGGTTTGAATTTTTCAGGTGAGGGGCGGGAGCGGACAAAAAATTAACCAGCGCGGGACTCTAGTGGAGAGCCCTATTTGCATACAGGGGCTTTGCATTATGGAATATCGCTGATGGGCGGCAAAATATATTAAATTTTGTTTCAAACGTCTACTTTCATCAGAAAAACAAGAGAATACTATAAGGAGCGAGAGAGACTTCTCTTGACTTATTGTCGAAGTATCAGCTTCTTGTGGAGGTTTGTTGTGTTCTAACTTGGGCAACGAAAATTCTGATTCAGGCCACATTGAAAGTTAACGTGCCCGCTTGTAGTATATGTTAAAGAGAGCGACCAAATAACTTAAAACGCTCCGCTTAGGTGTTCTGAAACCGGATCATAGCATTTGAAAGGAATTCTCAGCCATGTGCGAGGTATCGACTTTGAAAATTAACTCCAAGCGTTGTGACGCGCGCAATTCTGTCCTCGATCATTTGTCCTGAACCTTCCAGCTCCAAATCCACACGAACTGCATTTCAAGTCATCTAGACCGGGGGTTCCCAATCTTTTTACGATCTCGTACCAATTGGGCACTCCGTATTGTCAACGCGTACCACTTCATCCAGAACAAGTAATTTGATCGAATCTTAGTTTATTTAGAAGAATAATTCTGCACACATTAAAATGACAATAAAAGACAGCAACTAAATTTAACTAGATTTTTGTTTTTGTTTACCTTTTACTATTGGTCGATGCGTGGCGTAAATTTGCTAACATCGCATCGAAAGTCATAATGTTGCGGTAAAATAGGAATAGCAGGCTACAGGATAATTTATTTATTTAGTAACTAAGCCCGATACGTAAACTAGAAATCTGTGAACCCAGGTTTTTCTGAAAACACGGAAGTTGCTTGCGTACCACCTGGAAGACCTTCGCGTACCACTAGTGGTACGCGTACCACAGGTTGGGAACCCCTGATCTAGACTCCAGAGGCCAACCAACGGCTCTCGCCATAAAATCGACACCGCTCCATCTCTTATCAAGACACCTCTCATTCCGCAAACAATTTCGGCAGCAAAAAAATCATTTACCATAAACAATTGACGAGTGTCATGGTAACGAATTACCTGTGTTATGAGATTAGCAGAGGAAAATTACCTGTGGCGAAACTTTCATGGTGAGAAATACCAGGTACATGTTGGCAAACTGCTCACGGTGGTTAAGTATTAGTGCTCAGCCACCGTGGCTGCAATTGGAGTGGTGCCAAATGTTACAACTTCATATGTTGCCCAAACTATTTTTTGAATCATGTCGAAGATTGCATTGAATCCCGTGAATTTCACGCTGCTGAAATTTAAAATGTTGTGTGCATCTGTTCTTCATGCTATACCGTATTTTTCAGACCATAAGGCGTACTTAAAATCCTTTAACTTTGTGAAAAATCGAAAGTGCGCCTCACCATGAGATGCACCTAATGTATGGATCTGGTTGTGCTTTCTCAGGTAAAACAGTGCTCTGTAACCTTTTTGTCATCGTGGAACCACTGATATATTTTCGCGTTTGTAATGGAAACCCCTGTTGCGATCCGAAAGCCCGAGCGGCAAGTGCGCAAAGCTTCACACTGTGGCAGCAAGCAACAACAGAGATCACTCTATTGTTGCTTGTTCGCGCCACCTATATATGGGTGTTACTCTTCACGCACATCCCGTTCGTGGTGAATCGCACATTCAACGCAACGCTAACAAAGAGGTTGCAACACCCCATTAACAAAAATATTTAAAAAATGAATTACTTGTAAGAAAGTCAAATATTTCGTTATTAGACACTTCAACAAATAAACAGTTATTACAGAAATTTAAAAGCAAGAAATTTAATGACTCGGTTTTTCTTGCATTTCATGAATGTAGCTGCTATATTCAGAATTTGGTCATCCGGCAAAAAGAAACCGTATCTCAAGTATGTGTTGTCCCGTTTTCTAGCTTTGGCAACTGAATTACATTTGGTCCGGTTCGGATCAGGTGCCACTTTTACATTCGAACTACATTGCTCATTACCGTCCACACCTTCGCTGTTGTTATTACCTGTATTTCGCTTCACAAAAGAAAATACGCTATTTTGCTTCATCTGCCTTGACTAAATAGTAAAAAGTTGGGTTTCACACTGTTTTTACTTTGTTACCACAAGGGCTGAACAGCAGCTCTAGCCTGCAGTCTATGACTCAGTCTAATCTCTTCTAGTACTAGACTCAGGCTGAGTCAGTGAGTCTACTCTCTGCACCAGCGGTTCTCAAAGTGGGCGGAATCGCCACCTTGGGGGTTATTTTGAGGTACAAGAGGGCGAACAAAACAAACAAGGGGTCGACAGCGGGGCAAAACAACACAATGGGGGCGAAAATGCTCAACCACTCGCACTAATCGATCATTTTTTTAACTTCAGTTGCCTACTACTATGACTTATTACTTCCGTGAAAATTTTAATTTACTGTGATAATCGTTGGTGGTAGTTGCTCAAGCAATTTATCCGTTAAATTTTACTCTGGATCGTCTATGTGCCCGGCTGCAGTGTGGATTATTTTCACATAAACTCTAAACGTATTAGTGTCATGATACAATTGCTTGGTTCAGCTACTATAACGAACATTTTGGATTGTTGTGCTATAATGGTACCGCTTCCGTCCCAAAATACTACTTTTGTTTGCTTTATCAGGCTTGGGGGGCGAAAACGATGTGTCGAGAGTGAAAAGGGGGTGAAGGAACAAAAAGTTTGAGGAACATTGCTCTACACAGTCTACTCTGCTGTGAGCGTGAACTGTAGATCGACAACATCGTTGTACGATATATAACTATGATGCAACAATAACGTTATTCTTTAATTGCACAACAATGAACAACAAGTGACACAACAACAATCAATATTTATTTTTCCGCTATCTGCACTCAACCACCTGTGTAACTAACTGGCTTTCTTGGAGTCTGAACGTGACACGGTGATCTAAAAAATTTCATAATGACGCATCAACATACTGAAGCAAGAACTCAATTCTCCTAAAAAATGAGGAACCCTCACGGAACCCCTGCGAAGAGCACTGATCTAGAACCAATTGTATGTGGTAAACGGTGTTATTTAATTGCTAGTTACAATTTTTTCGCAAACAGACCATCGTGTTACGGAATAAACCAACAACAATTGCAGTGAGCAGCGTATGTGGTTCCCAGAGTAGCTAGCACATACCACCACAGATCGTGTTGCTCCGCGACGCTCCAGATTACATTGGCGCACACCGAATCAAACACGCGCACAACTTTTATTTTATTCTATTCGTGTCTAGCAGATTAGGTATGTGTGACAGATTAAATTCCTTCGTATGATATGAGTTTTGCTTCATTTAATGCGCGTTATGTATGAAAAAAAGAACAGCTAGCATTCAATTTTCGATACTGCGCCTTACAATGCGGCAGGGTTGCCAGATAGACAAAAAACTGTAGCCAAACTCACTTAAAAAAATAGCCAAACTTATGGAAATGTTTGCATTTTTACCAAAACATTAATTTTTTGACTGGATATCAGTCGTTTACAGCTCTTATCTTGCACTTGGTATTTTACCAGAAAGCGTATAGATTTTCAATATTTTGCTAACATATTTTATAAGAAGTGTTTAATACGATGCTCCTACTTTCAAAACTATCACACTTTCATTTGTTGTCACGAATTTTCAAACCATCAGTAAGCTTAAAAATAGTAACCCTACATATGAATATGCGCCTATGCTTTGGTCACGCGCAGACATCGTGACCATCTCCTTGATTTTGGAGGATAGACAAACGTCTATCCCGGACATGTAGGAGTGGTAAATTGCAGTACATTTCGCCAAACCAAAAAATTTGAAACCAAATGCTTACAAAAAATCGTAAAACCAAAATATTCGTGGCAAAACGCTTTCAAAATTTGCCAGATTTCTGGAATCTGGCGATAAATTCGCCAATATGGCAACCCTGCAATCCGGGTGCGCCTTATGGTCGGAAAAATACGGTAATATCAAGCGCCAAAAAAGTTTGAGGTCCTGGTTCAAATATTCAGATGAAAAGTTATACCACAACCACTGTGGCTTTTATTTGGTTACACCAGAGGTTTTTAACCTGGGGTTGTGCTTGTGACCCCCAGAGTCGTCGTGAACCATTTTTGGAGGGGTTGCAAGTAGGTATTTAATGTGCACAGCTGTAGGCCTATTACATTTGCTTTATTCAAGTCTTAAAGGAGATTGTTGGGTTATAGTGGGTTGCTATAATGGGACACGGTACAAAAAAGGTTGAAAACTACTGGGTTACACAATAAAGATATCAACAATTATATATTGCAACTTTCTGTAAAACTTGCAACACAGCTTAAAAAGTAAAGCTCTGTGCAGTTCTAAGTGCAAAAAACAAACGTTTCAAACCTTTAAAATAATGTCTGTAACAACCTTTCCTGGTTATTTTCCGTTTGGCATCACCAAACGTAGGAAGACCAATACAATTATAAAGAACATTTGCTGTATGGGCTTTTGAAGGCAAAACAACAATTTTGACTAAGTGGAACATTTAAGTCTTTGATTTGATTTTGACGCGAAACAAACTGCTTTGGTAACATGTCTTTACAATCCAACACCAAAGGCTGCTCTGAATCAAAGTCTGTTTCCCAACAGTAGCGACTGCATTTTAATGTGTATCGAACAGACAGATCAATTTTGACAACAAAACTATAGAACATCAACATTCTACTGTCAACATGTACCTGAATGTGACCAATCAGGCAACAGAGCAAAGGGGCTCACTCCTGCTGGTTTTCGAGTTTTTTTCCATAGAAGACCTCTACATGCAAAAATGTCCGATGAGATATTTTTGGTACAACAAAATCAGCAAAGTGTAATAAAAGTGCACCTACTTTCTCAACCTTCCTTGTAGCACAGTTGATGTTGACAGTGACCTAACCATGATTCCATGGTGCAAAATATGACAGCAAATTGTTCCTGTAAACAAAACATAAAAAAGCTACATAGCAACTAAATTTATAAAATCGGAAGGATCACTGCATTCACAAATTTATCAATGATTTGTCTTTGATTGAAATACGATTATCACTTCACTGCCAAGAACAATTCTTCCTCACTTTGCTACTTGCTAGAATGCCATTGTCATTGGCTGTCACTTTTCTGTAATGTTGCCTTTGGTGCTTCTCTTTTGCTCTATATCTTTTACCCAGGGTTCCCAGTTCCCACACATTAAAAAAAACATTTTCCATACTTTTTGAATATCTTTTCATAATAAATTAAAAAAGTTCAATACCATTACTTTTCCTCATTTTTAGAAATTCTTAATCATGAAACTCATTTTGCACACGGCATAAATAATGAGCTAGTTTGCCTTCAGTAAAATTCTGCTCATATAGTTCAAATTTATTTTCCATTTAGAAGTTCCATACTTTTTCAATACTTAATGCATATTTGGGCCGATTTCAATACTTTTTCAAGGTCTTGAAAAGCTACTTTGAAAAATCAATACCGCATGGGAACCCTGTTTACCTCTGCAGTTGCTCATCCCACTGTAAATGGGCACTGCTTTTTTTTCGCTGAAACATTTCAGTCATTTGTCTCACAGCTGCATTAAAACTTGCCCTAAAAGTGTTCAGCCTGTATTTTCAAACATTCTGACCAAAATGACTTCAATTTTTTTCAGTCATTTCGAAAACGTTTCTGTTTGTGACCGAAAAAAACAGCATGGACATGCTTTTCCCTCTGTTTCTTGTTGTTTTGTTTACTTATTTTATCTGACATTGATTCTTATTACTTTTCTTTTAATGCATGTGAAACGTTTGACAAAAAATTTATTTGTGCTAGCAACAGGGCTGGCTGAGCAGTTAACCTATATGGTCTTTCACTAATCCTTTGTGACTTAAATATGTTAAAACACATCAATTTGCAAAATCTGAAGTTTTTGATGTTTTCATATTATCATCAGCATGCAACCCCCTCCTGATCTTTGATGTTTTTCCTCTTGTTGCCTTTGTGTTATTTTGTGATTTGAGACACAAAAATGCGTGGATACACCATTACCAACTTCATACTTTCACCTACAGCTACAAGGCTAACAAGCTGTTCTTCACCAGCATCTCTGCATTTCTTGATTTTGTCAAAGTGAAACCACTGACAAATCTTGACTGACGATAGCAAAGTTAAACATGATTTCATTGCATGAACGCCACTTTTCCACACTAATTTAACCTTAGCCTTGCTTGTCAAAGCATGCACTTAATGTAGAAGAGCATTTGGTCTAACATTTCACATTATAAATAGGCAGCAAGGTTTTGGGCAACGTTAGGTGGCATTGGTAGAATTTCTTATTCAAATTAGCAAATTCGTGAAGATTTCAAGAATGCACTGAGTTTATACGAAACCTAGTTGGCTTGAAAGATATTCCCCAAAGTATATAACAAATATGGATGCATAGTTTTATCAAGTAAACACACAATTTTATAATCTGCACAACTAAGGACCTCATTTGGCATTACAAAATGCTTACCAGAAACTGATGAAAAAGCCATGTTTTCCACAGGTTACACCTCTCAAGCAGAAACAATCATATTATTTTAGATTCCTAACCTGCAAAAGCCAAAAAATGTAACACAGGGAAAAAAGCAAACAAGTAGCACAATCTTAAAGAAATAATGGTTCAATAATGTGACAGTTCCAGTTTCTCAAATTTAACAAGGAAAACATGCACAAAATCATAAACAAAACACAATAAACTGCACAAAAGTCCCACAAATTGGCAACAAATGTTGATGCTGCCTATAACTTTAACATGTTTTGCACAAAAATAACAACAAAACAGGCTGCTTCAAACAGTGTATGTGAAGACATGAAAAATTTACTGTTAAAATTTTGTTTTCAACAATGAAAGTTTTACTAACAAATGACCTTTTTTCAGAAATAAGTTTGATAAAGCATGTTTTTTTTTGAGGAATAACAGGCAGTTTATACTGTTCCCAAATTACTTTAGTGTGCAGCAAACTATGAACAATTGCTGAGTTTGCAGTCTCTGTAACAGTTTTCGCAAAAGCATTTCTCACATTTAACATCTAATGATATTCAAATATACTGTTTGCAACTGACCTTCACAATACTTGTTATACACGACAAGCACTGTGAAAAACATAGTTGAAAAAACATTTGCATCATGATTATGTTATGGAGCAGTGTAGTGAAAAATTAAATACATTCCATGACTACAAGTTTTATGGATAGCATTATTTGAATGTTCAGTTGCAAATCAGAAACAAGTTCTGTGGACTTTTTAATGTACAACCAAACAATTTTGTTCCTTGAGAAACATAGTTCCAAAACCAGATATCACTACAAGAAAAAGAAAATATTGCTTATTTGTCTCAAGATTTCATGAAATCTTTGGTGGGGTGACAGTTTAAATTAATTTTTTCAGTAAAGAAAAAAATACAATTTTTTCACACACGTGCAAAGGTAAATGCTGTACATTTTTGCGATATAATCGATATTTTCAAAGTCTAATATCAGATTGCCAATCACCATTCTACCCACATTAGACAATAGACATATTACAAATAGCATTTTCATAAAATGCTTCCAACTAAAGAATGTTTTCGTTGTTACACTCTACCTTGTATGGGTACAACAGAAAAATGAGCAAGTGGATAAAACTGACATTGCAAAACATAACATTCGAACACTAATGCACAGTGTAGAAGACAATTCATGCAGATGTAAATCAGAGTTCTTTAAACACAAAAGAAGCTCACTATCACAAGCAAATGATCAGCAAGATCAACATTACAGAGACAATAAGAGATGTTCCTATTTGCAATCCATTTTAGTGCAGAAGCCAAGAAATGCTTTAAGCAAAGACTTACTCAACATAACAGAATGCTTTTCACAACTACAGTTTTTGCAACATCAGGGAAATTGATGTCAAAAAGACTTTGCTCATTAAAGCTGACTTAACAATTGGAAAACTTATCCATTGAATAGGTTCTGATTGACTATTGCAGCACATAATGAAAACTGAGACAGTCCATACCACACACAATTGCAACACAACGAACTAAAAACACATTTTTGGTCAACACGTGATTAGTTAGCTGTACCACAGAAAAACTGCAGCAAGACTTGTTAAGACCTTGTTAAATGCCCAGATTGAAGTTAAACAAGATTTCAGTTCTGTGAAATAACAAAAAACAATAGTTTCTGTGTGGATATGCATTGAAAATCCAGAATTAAATGCTCTTAACTCAGAAAAAGTCAAATTTGATAATCCTTGGTAATTACAATATAAAATGTACATAAATTATAATAGAGAGAAGGCAGAAAATGCCATAACATAACAAACCACAGTAAAACACAAAACAGCATAGCTCGTTGCAACACAATTTTCTCATCAAAACAAACACTGAGATTTGCGTTTGCTAACAATTTATCAAGTCTTATATTGTAAAACACAAGGTAACTAATGCTTTGTTCGAAAATTTTGCCACAGTTTGATGCAAAAAGGAATATGGTGTGTTTGAATGCCAATAATTTGTATCTATACCTAGGTAACGTAACTCACTCCCAAGTTAATTATGATCAGAACTCCAGCACATCATTTTCATTGTGAAAAAACAAAGCAAAAACAACTGGATAGCAAAGCAAGAAAACCAATGAAGCGGTGGAAATAACACCACAGAAAATAGACAAATATAGCACATACATGACATTAGCAAGATTGAAAAAATAACACAATAAGAGTGTAATGCAGTCAAGCAGCTCTTGCTTTCAAAGTTACATTAATTGAGTCGCCAGTCTCCGGTTGAATATGCAGAGAACCAATGTACTCTCCAGCAGTCACAGGTTTAAATGTAACAGGAAGACTGGCACAGTGCATTGGTCGAATGGTGTATTGCATGCGTGTAGTATAAAAAGGAGGGTGGATATTAAGAAACTTCACTGTGTGAGCAGTTTTACTTCTGTTCTTAATGGGAACCTTTTTGACAGAAGATTTTCCAACCAAAGTTTTTTCAAATGTGTATACATCGTCTGTAACAAATATTTCATTCTGAACATGAAATGGATGTTTCACATGCTCATTTGCTTTTGTCTTGTTTTTCACTCCAATGCACTGTCCTTGTAAAGATATCTTCTCTTTTTGCAATGACAGAGCAGAATGATCATGCACTTTATGATACTCTATTTCCCAATGCTGTGTGTACAATCCTACATTCATGGGATTGAAAGTAACTGGAACTTGAATGCATGCGCCACTTTCAAGAGTACCAGATGTGCGAGAAAAAACAAAAGCAGCATATGAGCACCTGAACAAGTCCCCAGAACTATCAACTTGTTTCACGTAGGCAGGAGCAAACGATGTCAACAACCAATTCACATCACATTTTGCCATATTTCGAAATTCCAATTGAGATGTCACACTGTTGCCAACCAACAGATCACCTAAGTCAATAATACTGTGTGTAACTTGCAGAAATGGGTGATGGGATACAGCAGGCGATCTGCAAAGTATGTCCCTGCCAGAACCATCAGGTATTTTACTGTTGACTGATGGAGCTGATGCAGGCGACCGAGTGGTACTTTTTATTTGAACATGAATAACACGCACATTGTCATATTTATCTTGCAATCCATATGCAGAAGCAACTACCATTACTTGTCCACACCATGGTACTTCATCTTCACGTGAAGCAAGAGAAGGATTAGCACTCAAAAGTAAAATTGTAGCTGATTCAGCTTCAACACGACCTCGATTAGGAGTAACAGTCAAAAAGTGTCCAGGCCAAACTACATCAAACACTAAAGATGCCAAGGATTTGTTCACAATCTTTAGTCGATATGGTTCAGTGAGCTGATCAGGTAGGTAGTTTGAATTGGGTGCTTCCAAAGTAACATGTGTTGGTGTAACATGCCAGTTAGCTCGAGAAGAATTGTGAAGACTTGCAGCATCATCATCAGAAACCACTGATGTGAGTGAAGCACAACATTCTTTTAAATTGTCATTTCCAACACGAGGGCCACTGCCATGCTTTGTTTTTGTACCAGCAGGTAAAAGAAGAGCATCTGGTGGTTCTTGAACAGGAATTACTTGTATGATATTTTGACGAATACCTGCATAGAACAGCTGAACATCAACTGAGTGGGGCTTATAATCAGTTAACTCTTCTTCTGGTTCAAGATCCTCTCCATCAAAAGTTCCAACAAAACAAATTGTTCTTAAATGCATTGCAACTTTTTTTTTTGCTGTTGAAGACTGAACATTAGGATTTTTTTTCATAAATTGCCGCAGTAACTCATCTCCATGCCATACATACACATGAACAGGATTCAGGTTCAGATGCTTTTCTCTTAAATAGTTCACTGAAATGGAATGAGATTTTCCTGGCTGAAGAACAATTTCTGCTGGATGACACGAAACATCTTTTGAAAAGCATTTACACAAGTTGTCACTGAAAGCAGCTATTTTCACAAAAGCTGCCCTGCTTCCTGCATTGTGCACAATGAAATTTCCCTTATCACATGGTTCTTTTATTTCCAAAACATATGAGCTTAATCTGTGGTCAGACAGAACAGATGCAGCAGATTCCTTCATCTGCAGACCTTTCAGATTAATCTGACTTACTCCTCCATAACCACTCAAAGGTATGGTATATTTTGATGCAGGTAACTCATCAACTGGAGTCTTTAGTTCAAGTTTTGCTTTCACCACCTTGTGTTTGGAAGGAGCAAACAAAACTGTTATGGTCATGTCTTCCCCTGGTATCATTGTCAAATCACAAGATGTTGTTAACTCTTCACAACCATTTTTCACAGTGGCAATCTGAAAACTAGATGTCTTGTCTTCCTTAATAGAAGCACGGAAAACAAAAGGTAGACTTTGGTCACTTCTCAATGATAGAGAATTTTTCATGGATTGGCCAATAAGCACCCCTCCCCACCTGAGAAGTGTTCTGTTAGTCAGGAAGCAACTCAGAACATCTGGCAAGGCAGATTGATTGGAGCGTTCACTGACCACAGAGGCCTTCACCTTCACCTCAAACTGTGGTCCACCAGGGGATATTTTCATGATAACTGAAGATGATATTGATAAGTCTCTACTGGGAGCACAAAATTCAACTGTAAGTTTTACACTATCATCAGGATGGAGAAAAGCAGACACAGGATGGATTGTGAAATACTCCTTGTAGTTTTCCATGAAGAATTCAACATGGACTGATATGTTTCCAGCGTTTTTAACAGGGAACGTTCTTGCTTGTTTTGCACTTTTACAAGCGAAAAATTCAATTGCTTGCTGACAACGCGGGGCATGCAATTTCCCTGCACCCAGTACAGCAGAAACTACAGCTGTATCAAGAGCAGTTCGACTGTGAAAAGTGCCATCCCAACCTGGAAACTGACTGAGAGAAATATCTAAAACAGCCTCAACTTTTGCTTCAATCTTCTTTGGTTGATCACTAGAAGCAAACAAACATGTTGGAGTTTTGATATGAACCCAAATTGTTTTTGGCTGTGATCCAACAGGTAATGACAAAGACAAAACTTGCATGTTTTCCAATCCAGGCTCAATAGTTTCAAGGACTGGTGATGTTGACATATATAACGAACAACAATCATGGAATCGTGAATGCATCACAAGCCGAAGAGGAATATCTACCTTGCTTTCATTTAATATTCTAAGTGGCATGGACTTCACACTTCCATAAGGTATTTCCCCAAAATCAATTACAGAAGCTTGTTCAACATTATTGGGTAGTCTTGGTGTGCCAAACATGCATACAGATGGTATTGCTACACAAGCATGAATATTTACATTAACTGTATGTGCCAAGTGTTGACTAGACAACTCTATATCAACCAAGCTGCTTTTTACTTCGACAACAATCAGGTAGACACCAGCATCTCGACCATTTACAGAAATATCAATGTTTTTAATACAATAAGGTTCAATGATGTGTTTTTTCTTCACAGTCACATAATTGCTCAAGGAGCAGTAAGACTGCTGCCCACTGACTGTAAGAGATACTGGGCATACCTCCACCTGCATCCACCTTGGCGAATTATTCCTAACAGGTAAAGACATGATAGAAGGGACACCAATGCACAAGGTGTTTTCAAATTGCATCTCAGATGGAACAGTGATTGCATGGGCAACTACACTATAGCACTGAGGCAAATTCACATGACTGCCTTGCCTTCTGCACCATGGGGCAAACGACGTTGAAAAATCAGAACGGATTGAAGCTGACCCAGACTGTTGGTGATCATGCTGAGGCTGAATGGAACATGTGGAAAAACCAAAGGTTTGAAATTTGTTGGTGTAATGAGAAGCTGCAAATGTTGAAGGTATTGAGTCAGCAATGACACGAGACATGGGTTGAGTAGACAACATCTGCTGATGAAGTTGAAATTCATGCCCTGTAGATGGATGTGTCTTGTGGCTTGCAGAATGTAGACATTGCTCACCAGCTCCTGTCAAAGCACTTGAGCTGCATGGACACAAGGCACAAGTCTGAGGAACACCAGAGTTTATTCCTAAGCCACCAACTCTTGACATGCCTTTTGCCTGCATTACATCACTATTACACATCATACCCAAAGCACTATGTTGGGAGCTGCATGATCCTGACTGATTGTCTTTAGAATTTAAACTTTCTAGATTTGATCTACTTGACAAAGCAGATTCATCACATTCTTTGATTGTTTCCAAATGATTGGAATTTAACAAGTTGCCACCACCAAATGAGCATTCAGGAATTGTGGCCATTTCATTAAAAGAAGTTGAAGGCAAAAGTTGCTGGAATGCAGATGAGCCACGTGACACACTGTCATTCAATTTTGAAGCATCTGCTTGCAACCTGTCAGGCGAGGATTGGGAAAGAGGCAAAAATGAGTTTTCAACGTTGTTCTCAGCATCATCAGTCTGGTTTCTGTTTTGATGCACAACATCTTCAGATTTGTTCCATACTTTGGCAATATTTTTTGGTCTTTCATTCGAATTACATGGACCTTCTCTAGGCAAAGCACCATTATGAGGAAACACTACATCAGGCAATACTGATGGCCTTTGTTGATCCACATTCAACCGCAGTTTCTTGTGTAACTTTTCAATACTCTCCCTGCTAATGGAGCCTCTAGTAAGAGACAAATCTGCAAGAGTTGAAGTCAATACATTTGAGTTTGTGGCATCTGGCGAAAAGGTAGCTTTGCTTTCACCATCTAAAGTCAAATCAGATTCACTTTTTGCTTCTTTTAGTACGGTCTCTGAAACACCACCAACACCCAATTTTGAAGGCTGGGCTTTAGTGGCAGTCTGTGACGCACCATCTGTAGCATTTTCAATGACATTTTGGTCAAGGCTAACATTGAGGGAGCTTTCAGAAACTTTAATGGTCTTGGTAATTTTTTTGGCTTTAATGTCTTTTTTATCACAAAAACCAACAGATTGTTTATCAGAAGCACCACCCTTTTGATTACCTTCAATATGCAAACATTTAGATGTGGATGAAACATCTGATTTTTCCTTGTTGTCTTGGTTCTGGTACTCCAACTTCTTCTTCGACAGAGCAACAATGAACTTTGCTAGTTCATCGTTGTCCATATTGCTAGATAAGTTGGAAAGAGCACTTGAAAGGGCATTCATCATTGATTTGTCAACAGTTCCATCCAACACTTGCGTTGGCAATTGACTGATGTCCACAGTGCTTTTGTCCTCCTCTACATCCTGCGGTGTAATTTCATCAGTAACACTGCTAGATTTTTTGGATTTTTCAAGAAGTTTGCATGGTTTTTGAGGAGAAGGTGTTTGCCATTTTAATCCAAAACTTGGCCTTTCTGTTACCTGTTTTCCAGACAGATTACCTAATTTTTCTGATCTTTCTGCCATGTAGGTGCCTATTGACACTTTTCTGTCATCTTCTGAAAGTGTAACAGCAGATGTTCTGCAAGTTGAAAAATCTTTCATATCATCTGCACTGCATGTGTCAAAGTTGTCATTCATTGAAAACTGATGATCTCTTTTGAAAGATTCTTCTTCTGCATTCAGAATATCATGCATGCTCTCAGATGAAAAGAAGACTTCATTGCCAAACATTTCATGTTGTAAATTGCCATCATTTTTGAACTCAGCTCCAGAAAAATCTAGTTTAGGGCCATTTTCCCAATCATCAAAACCTAAGTAATCCACAACTGAGATTTTCTGTGATTGAAACTCAGCAAAAGCATTTGCAACCATTTCTGTATCCAAGTTTTGCTCTGGCAGAAAGTTTGAAGCACTCTTTTTGCCATGCTCTGACGCATGTGTTGCAGGATCTGACTGAAAAGATGACAAAGGATCAGCATCATTACAGCTTTCATTGACTGAATGTAAAGATGCAGCAACCAAATATTTTGAGTCTAATCTTGATATGTTTTGGGATGGCATGTTTCCCACACTTGCTTCTGTAGTTTTTACAGGAAAACCAAGATTGCGAAGAAAACCAAATGTTGTAGTCAGATTATTTTCACTTGCATCACTAGAGCCATTTGCATACGCTTTAAGTTCAATTTTATCAACAAGTTGATGGTCTGCAATATGTGGTAACTGACCAGCTTGGATAGTTTCATCAAGTTCTGGGTCATTATCATCTTCATTAATTAAACCTTCTAAGTCCAACTCGTCTTCATTAAACTCAAATTCTGAATCAAAAGAGCGATCAGTATCAAAGTGTGCCTTAGTCCCAGGAGTTACAAAATTGTTACCAAGCATAGAAGTAGTGATTGGTGGTTTTGAAACACAGTCTGCATTATATTCACCTGAAGCAGAAAAGTCAACATGCTTTCTATCAGTTAACTGAGAGCCAACTGGTTGTATACTAGCATAAGATAAGTCAGTATCTCGATTACTAGCCTTAGCATTATCGGCTTCTTCACAGGAAAAGCAGTGATCAAGCCAACTGCCAATGCTATTGCTTTTGCTGTTAAGAAATGATGTACTTCCTTTTCCAATATCAGCAAGGTCAGGTATTTCAAGAACACTGAGTGATGAACTATCTTTGAAACTGGAAGCACTGCACTTTGAATCAACAGGTGAATCGTTTTCACAAATATGTTGCACAACATGAGATGTTGTTTTATCAACAGGTACATAACTTCCTCTTGCATTTGCATCCAAGGCCTTCGTCTCCTGGAAATTCTTGTAAGGTTTTTCTATAGTTGAGGACATGACAGGTTTTGGTGTATGACAATCAAGTGTAATGCTGCATTCATTATTGTAACTGAACGACAAAACAGCTGAACCATCTTCTTCAAACACATCATCCATTACTGTTTCATCATCAATTTCGCCAACCATCAAACAAATGAGCAATGTTAACAAAAATATGAAAGCTGTAATCATATAAAAGATAACATGTAAAACATTTAATTTTTGCTTTACAATAGCATAAAATCAAATCTGAAACCATATACCTCAATTTTTTTAAACATAACTTGAAAAATTCTTGAAAATAAACAAGCTCCTTATAAGCATACAACTTGAGAAACATTAACAAATATGCTTTTTTTGCTCAGGCATTTGGAATTACTGCAGTTTTGTTTATAAGGCAATACTGCAAAGCACTCATTATTGCATGTCAAAACTGGCAGATTTAGCTTCAACTCAGCAACCTGCAAATTAGGTGCATCAAATACCTTTTATGGTGCTATGTAAAATTCATTGAAAAATCAAAGAATATTTGAAAATGCACAATCACGTAGAACAGGGATGGGGAACTTTTTTACTATCACAGGCTGCATAAATTGTGGATTACTGCTGGCGGGTCACAATGAACAACTGATTATATCCTAAAAGTCTTCCTTTTTTTACTATGAGGGGTGGAGGCTTCTTATAACATCCTACATTAAGTACCTGCTTATCATGGAACTTCATTTTTACCTGACTTTGTACTCTAAATTGTGTAAAGAAAATTCTGATGCGGGCCATATCAAATGTCAATGCGGGCCGCATTTGTCCCGCGGGCCACAGGTTCCCCACCCCTGACATAGAACATCAAACTTCAGTCAGTAAAAACACTAGAGACAAAAATAATCAGCATATAGCATTACTTTAGTCTTTGATAATTGTTTGTATTACATCAAGAGATTTATTATTAATAACTCCACAGAAACACAATCAATGAAGACAAGCTATCTCTTGACATTGCCACTTGCCTGCCATACCACCTTTTAGGGTAATAGCATTTTTAAAATAAATGTATGTGCAATCGCTTGCGAAAAAAATATTCAACTTGCTTTGTATTCGTTTTGGACTGCAGTGTTATGAATCTGCAGATGACCATGTCTGCGTAGTCTGCATCATGTGCCATGCAGGGGTGCATCCAGGGGGTCTGTTTGGCTGTCATGACAGGCCCCTTTGTACCGCAGCTACTCAACATCAAAATATCAAATGCTGCCACTGCAGGTCTCTAATGCGGATGGTTTGGAACAGACAACAGCCTACAATTCCCTTCTAACGTTGCATTGTACTATAACGAAACAACAACATCCCTGCCTTGTGCCTTGTCTAAATGGCGCCTGTGCAGTGGAATGAAACATTTCACGTTTTTGAACATTTTAATCGATATTGCATCGAACGCACATGTTTCGGAATTTCCTCATCTAGCAGTGCCAACTCCAGTGCAAGCAAAGCTGTCAGAAGCTCATACACTGCCACGCACACCTGTTTTGTAATATTTTGCTTCATGGCGAGAGGTCGCAGTGTCCAATCGCAATTGTTTTGTTTTGCACTTTCAGCTTAAATATTTAATCTGCTGTTTACACCTACAAGGTTACCACTAAATCAAATAAGTTTAGGCCTTCCTCAGCATCACACGAAGTAATGTGGGTTCATTTCAACTTAAGCTATATTTTTACAACGAATTTCTCATAATGAAAGGTGCGACAGCTAGCCTCGGATATTGTGGTCACATTATCTGAACAAAACATCAGTCAAGCTTTGTATTTCAACAATAGCTTTTTTAGAATTGAGCAGTTGGCGATGTTGTTTTCAGCGCAAAATGTCCTATATTGATTTTGAGTAAGTCACTTTACATTATGATATAAAATCATCAGAGCAATTGCAACTCAATCGTTCTTCTCCGCAGTGATATCGCAAGTATATTTATAACACCGCCATCTTTGATAGACAGCGCTCCACAGACGCAGTTGTGCAGCTGATTGTTTTTATATGTGTATGTACGTATGTATAAACAGCTCTCATTGCTGTATTGCTGAATGTTCAACAAGCTAAGTATCTTTTCAGCACCATGTTCCTAAGAACAAAAATCGATTGCCATATAATAAATGCGCTGTGAACAAAAGCAATGATAATTTGGAAATCTTTTCTTGTGTGTTTCGACAATGAGGTCAATACCATTATCTACTCTAAATAGTTAGTTGCACTAGGCGAATAGCCCTACTAATTAAGTTTAATTGATTGGATTTTAGGTAGAGCTCGATCGATAAGGCTTTTTTGGGCCGATACAGATGTTGTTATTTTTCATTGCCGATAAGCAATGCCGATATTTTGCAACACTCAAACAACAGTTGAAAGACAATACTTCAATTTCATAGACCGGTTTATTAGGACGATTGCAGAGTGGTCTGAATATTGCGCACTGCTTGATGGTGATGCAGTCGGAGTGCTGCGCATCGTTAGGAACAATACAGAAAATTTGATTTAATTAATCATAGATGAAGTAGTAACTTGGATTGCCAAACACTCCATGCAGAAAACTAGCGTAGCGGCTTTTATGAGCAAATATTGCCAATATCCTATATATCGGCAGAATTTTGCTAATATAATACTTTGGCAACATCACAAAATTTATCGGTCGATTTCTAGTCTTAAGAGAAAGTGTACTTTTATGCTGAAAAGTGATATCAAAAGCTGCCCTTCCACAACAGACTCCTTTTTTCCAGGCTAGATGCGCCACTGGTGCCATGTGATGCTTTTGCAGTGAATACTGGACTGGTGGCAGGCCAATGGCAGTACCACACATGAAGCTTTTCCTTGCACCTATCCAGTACCAAGAACCAGGTTTTTTTGAAGGTTCAGCTTGGGTGACTGCCAAGGAATTTCGAAAGACCCATTCTCAGGGCATAAGCTGGTGTAGACTCCATTGAAGTGCATTTCTGGCACAGCAAAGACTATGAGTTTAAATTTATCCTTTCACAAACATGTCGTAATTGTTACAGCTGTCAAATATTCTCTCAAACAAGCTTGGCTACAAATGAACTGGTGAACAAAGAAAGGTCTTGCCACAATGCATAACAAATAAGATAAATAAACTTTACACCCCTGAGGTATTGTCAACAATTGCAATAAAACCCACAATGAAACGCTTTGCAAGGTCTACAGCCTAGGCTACAAAACGTAAAAACCACAATGTGGCTTTGGCAGTAACCATTTTTTGCACAAACCACTTAATGTTTAGGTCTTGTGTCCTAGTAGAAGAAATTGCTGCCATCTATGAAGATATGACTTATAACAAAAATAACGAGCTCATAACACGTACATTATTCCTAAGACTTAAGCAAAACTTTCATTATGCTGATCATAATATCCAACTTTAAAATTTGTTTTTACTATAAAACAAGAACATGCCAAAAACTTCTTGCTTAAATAAGAATCAGTGCTTAAAATATGAAATTTTTATCTTAAATGTAACATGCAGTGTTCTGCAAAGATATGACCTTGGACCTTTAGTATTTCTTATATATATTCCAAGCTGTTTTTTATCGGTCATGTTTTAGGCATAGACTGAAATGTTTTTGAAATGACCAAAAAAATTAAGTCAGTTCATTCAGAATGTCTGAAAATATTGGCTAATGAACAATGTTATGGTGAGTTTTAATATAACCGTGAGACAAATGATTCAGGTAAAAATGACTGAAATGTCCCAGCAAAAAAACCCAGATTCCAAGTAACTAGTCCCCATGAAGATGAAGGTTTTGAACCCATCAGCAACTTTTTAAAAACAGAAAATTGATTTCACATAGCACTACACATCCTCAGTTGTACAACCTTATTCAAATAGAAGATTCTATTAAACTTTCTAAGGAATCAGCCAACTGGGCTCTGCTTTGTTCTTTTTGCGATGATTCAAACTTGCGGATACTAGTATTCAAGAAACTGGTCTTCACAAAGGTGACAAACATGCATATATTTTCAGCAAATTTTTAAAAATAGGAAATCAATTTCATGTTGCACAATGCATCTTCAGCCCTAAAATTTTATTTGATTAAGATTTCTTTTGGAGTTCCACATGAAAGATAACACATGCCTTGGAAAAATCACAGCAAAATCATCATGTGCAAGAAAGTGTTACAGAAAATCTTACATGAACAGAAACACTAATTTCCACTAGGGTACAAGGCCTAAACATTTAAGTCATTGTCATAGCTAAAGACAAAATTGCAAACTTTCTACAAATTTCCCTTTGCAAGAGAAAATATAGGGTGGGTAAAAAGGTACAGCTGAAAAAAAATAATTTCTGCAAAATAGAAATTATGGCCCCAAGAAAGGCCATCACTCTGTGCTGGACCATGTAGTGTGCACAGTTTTTCATGCACTGTGCTGGACCAATTAGACACAACTTTACTTTTTCAATATTGATATCACTTTTTCAAATGTAGAACAAATAAAATCAAAGCTTGAGCTTGCAAGAAGTCAACCAAGCAAAACAACACTTTAGGGAAGATGGACAAAACTTACAGAAAATGAGCATTTCGAAAGCAATATCAACTTTACATTAAGTAAAACAAAAGGCGAGCAACTAGAAAACAGTAATACTGGTAAGCAGGCTGGGTATGATCCATGGGATCTTTGAAATCATACTCACTAAAATGCTAACAGCATTTACTTTGACCATTGCCAAAGATATGTGCTGGACTGCTGGTACAACCAATGTTATTGTCTGAGATTACATGTCATATCAATGCATTTCTTTGATCAATTTTGATACTCCTACCTAACGTAACAATCTTTTTGTAGTCCATCGCCATGTGCTTGTTAGTAAATAACCCAGTGGGTCTTTACTGAGGAGCATGCCTCCCTAAGGGGTTATCAACAAACTTCTAAGGGGGTGCAAGCCTTCACCCGCTCTATAACATGGGAAGTTTGACTAATAAGTATGTCTGTTTTTAAAAATTTTTTTAAGTTGGGATGCTTGAAATAAAGGACAATTACATAAGGGAGACGTAGTAGAAAAAAGGTTAAGAGCCACTGATATAGCCTATCACCTTTTTCGCATCAAGCGATGATCATAACTGATTTGTGATAGGGACATGTGTCCCACTAAAAATACTCACCTTACACATGTTTTTTAGTTACTTTGGATTTCAGCCAGATTTTTAGTTACAATTTCAAATTTAGGATTTTAGGCCGAGCAATGTAGGGGGGTCAAAATGCAAATATCATGAAAAGTATTGGTTTTAGCTATGAGAAAGTTCAACCTAGAAAACATGGGGATAGTCACCAATATCATTACGATAGGAATAGCAGATCTAGAAATACTCATTTTTGTGTTGCTCATCAATGTGAATGCCGTCTTGTGGCAAAAATGCAAAAACAATGAAATCAAAAAACGCAAAAAACGCGTCTGGGTGGTTTTGGCGATTTTCACAAAAAAACAGCAGTTTTTGGTTGCCTTACCAACGCCCTAGCTCCTCCGCCGATTGCGCTAGAGAGCTGTTCAACGGCTCAAACGGATCGGCCAGTC
>JGI24158J21664_10002572_pt1 | contig 22167 bp, 18 predicted proteins | sample Ectturendosymbi3_FD_21664 | JGI IMG/M metagenome (IMG submission 21664)
TCCTAGCAGCGCAGAGGGTTCAGGGGTATATTGCTGATTGGCGCTTCACTAACTCAAATTCGACTCGATTTGCAGCCTTTGAAATCAGTTGCGCTTTGACTTCAAAACCAGTGCAGCTGCACTTGAGGTTTCATTCAATCGTCCAGCTCGTGACAATCTCAGACAGTCGTTTCTTCGGGTGCTGGTCACAGTCGCTGCATTTGTAACAGTGGTCAACCGATACGGCGAGACATGACAAAAAAGCGGAAAGTCAACCACGGGAAAATCACCGGGGCAGTGTATGTTTGGAAAGGAAGGAAAATGCCATCTTCATGTGCCAAACACGAACACGCGGCCACTGGAGTTTCCGCCTACGAACACATTTCGCGATGGATGAATGCAAGTGAGAGAACAAACCGAGTTCAACTTTTCAGTATCATAGAAGGTGTGCATCAGCTCCAGTTGTCCGTTGTACAACTCGATCTGTAACAGAAATCATTTGCATTCGTTCTGAATAGAAGCAGTGAAGAAGTCCCGACTGCCACCTTGCTGCCACACGCGGTCGAGGTGTGTATGGCCACAGGGAGCCGCTGTGGTAGCGATTAACGCAGAGTGTTTAAGTACAAATGCACGCGACCCGCTACGAATACAGACTGTGGACACGCAAGATGGCTACGACGAAGAAATACAATTATATACACGCAGTGGGAATGTTATCAATGTTAGTGCCGTTCATTTTTAAGAGAGGTTGATCTCATCGCCCGGTTGGGTTCGCTTAGGCATGAAAGGAGCTGCAACGATTGAACCGCGGAATCAATGAACTAATTACTTTCAAATGGGGTCAGGACATCGACGTTTTTAAATTGAAAGTGCGCCTACGACATTTAATGACCTCGTGTTCCTGGCTTGGGTATTTCAGCGAATTACACGCTGAGCTTAATTGGTTTCTGACAGGATGGAAACAATATTGTGAATTTAATCACGGGGCGGCACGCCTATTATATCTGCCAATTACTTCCCGTACACAAAATACAACATCCATTCCGGGAGGGTCTGGACAAAAATCTTGTGTTCATGAACTGAGCATACGACGCGACAAATCGCCCGGTATTTCTTTTGTGCACCAGTGACAGAAAATCCTGGCAACCAGTACCTTCAAAACCGGCCACGCTTATACTTTTTTTTGTAATATGAAAATTAACATCTTTGGAGCATAAAACTGGGATATAGACTTAACAATTTCATCAACACTAAAAAAGCCTTCAAAAAACTATACGTGTTTTATTTTGAGACGTTTCGGATTATTCTTAATCCATCTTCAGTCAAAAAATTAAAGCAACACTTGGCAATGTCAGCAATTCCAAACCATAAGGCTCTGTGACGCCAAGTCAAACGCAAACCAAGACCGCCAGCCACGTCAAAATCGCTAAAAGCGAATGCAGGGCCAGAAGTTACGCAGAGAATGTTGAAGCAAAATCTACGTAAGGCCGTGATGTACGAAAACAAGCCGAGACCAATAGCGAGAGGCAATTCACAGACCATTGTAAGCGAAGGATACAAAAAATTATTAACAAATTAGTACAAGTCTACAACCAGCACCAAATGTCCACGTCAACACCAACGATAAATGTACGAAACATGCATCAACATAAGAACTGAGCATCAGACAAATATTTGACATAACAATCTATGTGTGGAAAGGGATGGAAAAATTGTCTACATTAATCTCGGGTTGCTGCTCTTGTATTAAAAGCGTCTCTTTAATTAATAATTCACGGTGGTTAAAAGCAGAAGCCAAGATTTCGGGATTTTTTAAAGTCCACAAAATGATTAACTACATCAGTAGTTTGATGGTTAGATTTTAAAGGGTTGTGTTTTTCCAGTCGAAATTTCAAATTCCTTTGTGTTTGACCAACATAGGAATTACCACAAGAACATTTAAGTTTATATACCACGTTGCATCGTTCCAGATGTGCTTGTTTGTCCTTATATTTAAAATGATCTCCGATCGTATGTGTTCTATGAGAGTCAGTTGAGCAAGTTCTTTCAGATATTTTCGAAAAAAGTTTCGCAATTATTTTTCTAGTTGTACTGACGTTTCACCATGGTAAGGCATGTCAAGAAGAATTCTTCGAATATCTGTCGTCCTTTCTTGCTTGTTTTTTGAAGGAGTGTTTTTATAACGTTTGTTGAGAAATATTTTGATTTGTTTGTTTATAAACCAGTCCGGGTATCCACTGCTAAGAAAACAGGATTTTATATGTTGAAATTCTTTGTCGATCAATTGGTATGAGCTGCAGATTTGGTAGGAACGATGTAACAAACTTTGTATGACACTTTTTTATATTGTATTGGCGACAAGCTTTCCCGTTTGTTGTACAGTCCTACATGAGTTTTTTTCCTGTAGATAGTTGTTTCGATTCCCTTCTCATTTTTTGTTAGTAGGACATCCAAATATGTCAGCTGTCCGTCTGCTTCCACCTCTTTTGAAAAACTTACATCAGGGGGCACCAAAATTAACATCAGTTTTTTGACACCACAAATCGCGATGCGGTCCGCAACCGGTTTTCGGACACTACAACATAATTTTTGAAAGCACGTGTGGAAGGCGCATTCCTGAAAACTTCAGCGTTAGGGCCTATTTTTGCTGTTATTTCGCAATATGTACAATTCCGCAAATTTTTGGCACCACAACGGATTTTCGAAAGCAAATGAGTAGGATCCGGATATGAAAGCGCTAAAGTTTAGGCAACATTTTCATTGATAACATGACTTTTTTTTAACGGAAATACTGAAGATGAAGACATAAAAAGCATTTAAATTTGGCCAAATTTTTGCTATTTTTGTCCTACCTGCAGGATTTCGTTGGTGTCAGGACACCATTACAGCAGTTTGAATCTGAAAGTGAAATAATAGTGGCATACCAAATACATTTGGGCACATTGCTTTCCTGATGGCGGTAAAATATTGGTTTAGGATGCAATAAGTGAATTTTTGAAAAAAATCGTAGACGATACGAAGTTTAAAAAGCATTAATACTTGGATTCGTTTTTTTGTGAACTGCAATGCATTATCATTTTTCAGCGCCCATGCTGCATTCGAAACAAGCTGGACAAAACTTGACAGAGAAAGGTTTGGACGCATGTCTGTGCAAGATGTGATTTTGTGAAGCACGAAAAATTTTGGATAAATGAATTTTTAGACTTAATTTTGGCGCTTCTAGCAAAATGCACGGTTTTACTGATATAGACAACGTTACTCGCTTTCATAACTGATAACACATATATCTACTTTATCGCTTGCTGCACGTTGCCAGTTGTGGAGTGATGTGTGTTTTCCTACAATCAGTATCATTAAATAAGTAGACCAGCTGCACAACACACATATGATGAAACATAGGGTCTGCAGCGTGGTCTTACAGCTTTGATTCCCAAGAGAACCGTTGCTGTCGGAACGGTTGATGACGCAACAACCTTCCGTCAACAATGAAAAACGTACACGTGGTTTAGTCTGGTGCTTTTCCAGATACGCCGCAGTATACGTTGAAATTACACACGTGGAAATGGAAGTACGCGCATAGCACCACAATCTGAATCGTCTTTCCACAAGTAAGCACGAAAAGCAACTTTCGTTGTTTGCTGCGGCTGACAGCAAAACAGTCACTTGACTTGCTCCCGGTCATCGTTTATGAGGTGCGAGGAACAGTTCGTATGTTACTCTGGTCTAGTTCAGGGCGATTCCAAACGATTAAAGCGCAAGAACGAAAACATAATCGATAGAGATAAGATATTTTCAAACCTGTCGAGGTCGGTTCATACTTCCACTTATTATGACATCCTCCCTGGCTGGATGCCACAGAGCTTCCATGTTGGAAAGCCATCGGCCCGTGTGGTTATTGTGGAAGATTGAAGTGACCATGTGCACTGAGTCTTGTTTCAATTGGCTGGTATCAAATATCCTGAAGTCATAAAAAGTAACGAATCACGAGTCTGTGAGCGATTTCACTGACATGATAACTCGTTCGCACAATCCGCCCGTGCACTGAATCATAACAAGCCATTTGTGCCTTCAAGCGGTGAAACGACACCGTTACTTGCAAAGTTGAAAAATCGAATCCAGCATCGGCAAAAAGTTTTAAGGGTTTACAACAATCTAAAGAAAACTTTCCGAGTGTAGTTAAATCTTTAATAGCTACATTCTCGGGCCGCGGGTGCGTTGCCACGTTTCGTTGATGGGAGGCCTACACAAAAATGAGGAGAGGACAACGTCAGCCCAAAGATAAGGTCATTTCACTTTTTCCACCAGGGGACACCAATCACAAATAGGGTCCGGTACCACAGATCCTTTTATGGTGTCAACTCTGTTAGACCATGGTTTAAAGCAACGCTTCTTCATCAGTGGCGTGCGAAGCTCTCAGAACTGGGCCGAACACCTTTTGCCGAACTATTTCGGTTTTGGCTGCTGGTGCAAATAAGAATCAGTTTTGCGTAAGAAGTTATGCTTTATGAAATGCAAAACTATAACCTTGGTTTGATCACATTCACCAAGCAAGCAAAGTTTCGTACTGAAAGTAAATTGCAGCTGTTCTTTGCGTCGCTTTTTTTGCTGTCACATCTTATTGTGGGACCGGAAATAAATTATCGGTAAAAGTGGGTCGTGAAAAGGTTGAGGCGTATTGGTTTGAAGGAACGTGATGGATTTGATGCTGGTTAGACCTCAAATCACAAAACATGCAATCGAAGCTCTGAAGGTTAGTGGTTTATCACTATTGCCTTCGAAATTATTGTATTTTCATCCTCAACCAGGATCAATAGCCTTAAGATGGAGATCTATAAATAACTAATTTTTAAAACGAAACGCAAATACAGTACCAACAAATTTAAAAAAGTCATGTCGGGCGTTTCGACAAGAACTGTTCCCATGCTCAGCAAGATCCGAGTTAGCGGCACAACATTTCCGGTGTTGCGGTTTGGCTTCCTGATTATTGGTCTTTACGAGCTGGTTTCCTCATGTGCATTGTACGCCTGTCGAGCGTGTGGTTTGCAGTCCAACGTATCGCGCTTGATTCGTTCAATCTTGCCGAGTATAAATACGATTTTTTTGGAATATCCGATTTGCTTTCGTTTAAGGGGGCGGGTAAAATGCGGCCGGCGTGATCAATTAATGCGGCCGGCGTGATCAATTAATGTGGTCCGCTTCAGACTTTTTGTTACTCAAGTTAGAACACAACATCGCATCGAAGCGAAACTCCTGGATAAGCAGATGCTTGGACAAAAGTCAGAGTCTCTCTCGCCGATTCTCAGCTTTTTTTCTTCTCATTCTCCTCAAACTAAAACATTTTTGTGTACTTTGGTTTGGTTTATTTTTTATCATGAGATAAAATAAAAGCTTTGAGGCCTGCCCGTGATATTCCACAATTCGTGTGGCCCGTGGTAGTGAAAATGTTCCCCACCCCTGGTCTAAATCGTTGGTATTGCGTTTTTGTTTCCAATACGACATCGAATCAGATTGTACTTTGAATCTTGTACAACGTGTAGTTCGAATCCATTAGCAGATAAATGGCAAGTCTTCGACTGTGGTGTTTCGTGCAACGACGCTTGTGCTACTTTGTTGTTTAACAATTCTTTGCAATGTGCGGTTTACGTACTGGCTAAAGTGGAGACACCGAGAGTTTTTATCGACTCCAAGTTTTAGCACTAGTCACAAAACTCCCGCAAAAATTCTCGTTATTGGTCTTAATTACAATCAGACTTGCGGGAACTTCGTTCAGAACAAGCACTTTCACGTGAAGATAACACGACTTTTTCTATCTGAGATACACATTCTTCATTCAAGAACAAAGTGATTGAGAGCCTAGTTACTGCAAAAAAGTGAATATGATGCAACATGGACTGCACCGGAAAATGCACACTTGCGAAATAGCAACGCTCTGCTAATTCGATGAATTGCAAATGAAGGGCAATCACACGAACGTTAACATTCGTGGTTTGATTTAAACACCGAATAAAAACGAACACGTAAAAACAAGGCTTAGGAAGAACAGTGGAAATTTAAATTTAACGCAATACCTCAATCTATCGTCCAAGCACGTGGTGAGCATTCGATTGCCAGTGATCGGGGAAAATGTTACTCGATCTATCCCTTTGGAATGTTGTTCTACAGTCACCAAAGGCCTTTTCGTAACTCTTTCATCAAAAATCTTCACTTTGCTGTAATGCAACGATCGTAGATTAGCTGGCAGCTCATCGAAACTCTGAAAAGAGCACCAGTTCGCAAAAAAGTCGGCACAAAAAGACGTAATTTCCACAAGCCCGAGACACAGGGTAGTAATGAAAATTGGTGGCGGGTGCAGATTGTTGAATTCTTTTTGTTTCTATCCCTAGCTTAGTAACAACGACCATTCAAACCTTGGCATTATCGGCCTGCAGCGCAAGCTTTGCTTGTCATGAGCGTCGCCAAGAAGCAGTTCAAAGCAGCGTAAGCTTCGCTGGGCCGGCTGATTAATGATAACCTCGCATGCTTCCGCCACTGCTTTCAGTTAATTCTTTTACAGCGCGAACTACTCCGCAACGTACACAAATCACCGGCAAGTTCGTTATTGCCAACGCTTTAATGCACTGGTGCTGTTTAATGTTATTTCGCTAATTATCTGCACGAAGTCCTATATCTCGATATCTTCAGCTGTTGTAATTACAAAAATGCCAATCAACGTACGATTGAGTTGAAACTTTCAGTAAGCTGAAACTATTCATTGCATTAGGTCATCCTATGCAAATCAACAACCATGGACTATAAAAAACTGTATGAGCACATTGGTCAAGTAGAAGTACGGTAAATTACCATCGATTGCCAGCTTACCACCTATCTTAAATAAGAAACAATCTAATTCCAAACAGAAGTATCCCATCAGTTTCCACCTAGTTCCAAGCAGTAGTATTCAACGCAAAGCATAAGATTTGCACAACGTTCTTTGACACTCGGCATTCAATATCCCTTCACACACAGTCGTCTGACTACTTTAGTCCTATGCGGATACGCTGGCAATCAAAAATGCTTTTACTGCAATTTTGACAGCCGATGTTTCTTGATAATTGAGTATAGTTAGCCCCTCTGGCCTATGCATGCCAGAATTACATCACGTTACAGCTGATAATGAAATCGTGCCTCATTTGTGTGAACAGTTATCAAACAAGCATGCTTAAATCAATGATTGCTGCTTAATTTTTCCTGCTTCAGGTGCCGTATCCATTGCCTTAGTTCAAACTGACATATGTTACCGGATATTGAGGCAGAACTTTTTTTTTCGCTGAGACATTTCCGTCATTTGTTGCTGAGACTTTTGGTCACTGAAGCATTTCGGTCATTTGCCTCACAGTTGCATTAAAACTCACCGTAACAGTGTTGATTAGCCGATATTTTCAGACATTCTGACCGAAATGGCTTAATGTTTTTCGGTCATTTAAAAAACACTTCGGTCTATGATCGAAAAAAGACCCAGAAGCCGAATGCGCGTTGGTCAGAAAGCGGGAACAACGCCAAAACCCAGAGATGACACAGCGAGTGGCCTCACTAGCCTCGGCAGACCGTGTCTGTGTTGGCTTTACGCCTGTGAAAAAGTTTCCACCCACCGTTCAGATCCACGACGCTTGGTCGATATGGGGCCAACAACAACAACCAGGGAATATCGTTTGGCTTCCTCAACCGTTTCGTGTTCTTTCCCTGTCAGCGAAGTCATGTTCCAGTTTCCACGCACAGTTTTATTGCAAGATTGCCGTTTACGGTTGCATTTCAAGTATCGCAGAGACCAAGCAACTACTCTCGAGAGCTCAAAAACACGTCTGTTCACGAAAAATTCCACACACAAAAAAAACATTTCATTGTTCGGAATAATTAAAAAATGTATTTGCCAAAATCGCAAAAATACGTTATTTGAATACCAATCTTATCCGTATGGGTCATATGCATGTCTTGGAACCTGAAGGTGAGTGGGTGTAAGGTCATCCAAGGGATTTCCAAGAGGCCCCCAAAGAGCTGAGATGAACCTATATTCCCTTCTTATTATTCCGGACAAACAGGACTTTGACCTCCATTCTTTACTATTCAATTGTCTCAGTATTTTCTAACGAAGACCTCTTCAGGACTTGGCATATGCCGAGAAATTTTTCTTACTTCATATTTGTTCTCATATACTGAACAAAAACCCTGTGCAGGAGTGCTTACCAGTCATTACTACTTGTAGCGAAATATTGATGTTGGACAGGATGAAAACACACACTTTTGACGAACTTTGCATGCGCAGTCCATTGCTGACGTGTTTTTCTGCAAATTGAAATCAAAGTTACAGGTTGCCTGAAAAGAGAGCTGAAACGAATAAAACTCGAACACAATCAGAGTTGCTTTTTATAGTCACCGCTTAATTGCTCGAAAAAACGACAGAAAATTTGTGCTCTAAAAAGTTTGCTCCACGAAAAAAAACAACATCAAAACAATGACGCTAATACAATTCTAAATAGGTATACATGACATGGACATACACGTTGCTGGCATTTTAAACATTTAACATTAGGAATTTCAACTTGCCGACGGTACGTACGCAAAAGAGGTAATAAATCTTCAGTGTATGAACCGGGCTGTCTGTATACGTTTATAAATAGAAAGTTTGCCAAGGATCCTGTGGCGAGCGCGACATCAGCGACTTGGATCGAAAGAATAGCTCAGCACAGGCTCTACCACGACAGAGAAATCTTTTTAAGGCGCACTTGTGCTTTTCATTGTTAAGCACCGGACAGGTCACGACACACCGTCGCATAAAAACATTTTGCTCAGCCAAAGCGAGAGCATTTTAAAAGGTCTAGGCCTTAAAACACTTCAAGAAAACACCGCCACAATAAACAACAAAGATACGCCAAAAAAAAGCAACTACGGCACAGCATTGCAGCCTGAACTGAACCTCGGTTGACGTGTGTCGAGCATCACCAGCTCTCCGTTGACAAGACCCGAAACAAGCACATTATAAGATGTTGGCTGCAGCGCGAAAGACGTTGGCGCCCAGTCATCGTTGTCAATTAAAACCTGTGTTACATTTCAACACTCAAAATTAATCTGCAACGGTATTTTCGTGTAGACAACAGGTACAAAACTGTGAATATCGCTTCACATGCAAGAAGTGAAGTAACGTACTCTACACAGCGCCACGGGAATCGGCCTTATACACAGCGACGTTAAGTCGCACACAACTCAAACTATCTTTTATGGAAAAAACGGATAAACTTTGTCGTAACATTACTAAAGTACCTTGTTTTAGTACCAAGAGAGCTTCTCGGGACTCTTCGCATTTCGAGCTAACTACACTAGCTAAACGATGTCGTAAAAAAGGAACGCTAGCGCAACAGACGTCTTCAGCAGTGTCTTCCAGCTAAGGACCGAGTTTACTGGAAAACTTTGGGGGGCAAACTTGTGTTGTTTGCGTTTCGGTGACGTCACCATGTCCACTCAACCGTAGTACGATCTTTTTGTAAAATTAGCAAAGTGGAAAGCACATTATGGAAATGATATATTTTGGGGACGCAATTCAAATATTTAAATTAACCAACACGATTAACATTTATCCCACACCAATCATGATAATTCAGTTTACATAGTAAATTTCTACACTGTCTTCAGGTAATCCAATGACCACTTTTCTCATTTATTCTCGGGTTTTTATGCTGACGGTTTAACAGTTTTGTAACCACGAAATTTGTACAAGTACATTGTTTTTATCACAATATATCGAGGGGGACAAAAGTTATTGCGTCCCCCTTTGTACAAAAGTTGGAGGGAATTGTCTCTCCTCTTAAATTCAGCCCCTGTCTCCAGCAGACACAGGAAAGCAACGGACAGTTGCACAGCATACCTCCTCCAGACAACGACGCTCCAGATTGGTCGCACGCAACGTGCCGTCGTAGCTGCAAGTGAACAACTTGGATGGATGCGTGGGAACGAACCTCAGGGTCTTGACGCCTCCTGTGTGTGCGAAGTATTCAAAAGTGCCCCCGATCGCATCTTCTTTTTCCTGAAAAAGCCGAAGGTAAACAAAACGAGAAATAGATTACAACGCTGAGTTTCCACAAATGAAAACCAGGGCAAAAACGAAATTGTGGAGTGATAGTAATCCCACACGTGGAAGTTGGCGTCTATCAAATTTGCCAGGATCTCAATTGCACATAAGCGAATTCCCGATGAACACGATGAAATATGCACTACTACCAGAGCAAAAGCCGGTAAAGGCATAGAAGCCAACCCTACTGGACAACATTGCGCCAAATTTTGCCAATGTCATTGAAAAAAAGGAAAGACATTTGTGCCCTGAAGCACGAATTATTCGAGACATGAAAGCAAGTACCAAGTCCCAAATGCCAACTGAACCGTGCGTGCTTCCTGCAGCGACTAATAATCGCTCAGATCCAGGATGTATGTCTATCGCTGATATCCTGTGCTCAACGACTTTTCGAAAGTTGCAACCGTTTTCCGTTATTTCGTTGACACGTTTGAGGAAGCTGCAGCAAGAAAATAACATCAGCAAAACAAAAACGTTAAGTTTTTCAACTAGTTGAATTGCAAAACTCGAAAATACCTTTTCAAGTCGCTTCGATCAGGTTGAAGTAAACTGCTCCTTGCAACTCTCTTCGAGGAGAAGGAGTTCATAAGATTCTCGTAATGCTGACGCTGTTCTTCTTCCTCTTCAGTTTCATCGTCAGACCTTTCGAAAGTTCTAGCCACCAGCTTATGTTCAGCAGTTGGTACCTGCATATCATGAACTGTAGAGAAGTTCTCGAAAATAAACTTACGCATCGAAAAAGAGCAATACGGAAAATGTGACTTTTTCCTTTCTTTAAAACACGATCACTAAAGGCTTTTATGATTTGCAAGCGTATTGAGCGACTCAAACATACGCTAAATTCAATCTCAGCTCCGGATGTAAAATCAATATTTCTTGAATGCATTGCTGTGACAATGGCTAAGGAATTCAAAAGGAAGTACTCAAGGTGGCGACACACCCAATTTTTGTAACTACTGAGATGCTTGATTATATCATGCAAGTCTGTAACTTGGTACCTTTATCCTCTTATCTTGATTTCACAACATGATATACATTTTACTTGTGAATGTCTCGGCAACTAAACGAAAAAACATACACTAATTTAGAAAATCGAGGTATCTGATCAGTACCTGTAAAGAGAGTACTTACAGTTCACATCACTGAGAGCCAGAGCATTCTTCTACATGGTCGAAAAAAGTAAACCACTTATTGAAAAAGTATTTTCTTGCAAAACATCACTAACAAATAAAATAGATGCACCAGTAAAAGCAAGGTATAAGACCACAGGAATGAAGAGAAATATGACAAAATCATCACACAGGCACCTTAAATTGATCATCGGCTGTATCTACTATCACTTTAGTTGATATGGCTTCAACCGCTGCGATGTTTTGAAGTCGAAGAGATTTTCGGACAGGTTGGGCTTTGCTTTTCTTCTGGGCTGGGGATGAACACAAATGCATGTACAGTGAACTAATATAAGCAATGTTATACGCCAGATCACAACGGAATGTTCCCAAGTTCATTATCCCTTTTTTTGTTAAGAAACGAAAATATTGTAATACCACCACTGCAGGCACACAATGCGGGGTTTATTCATTGAGAGATATGTATCAGACAATGCCAAATGCTACGTAAGAATTTGTTAGTTCACAGACAACAGTATTCACCACCCACGTATTAAAATGCTTACTACCCACGTGTTAAAATGCTTACTTTGTTTTCCATTAAAAGATGAGCGAGCACGCTTTTTGGGCAGTTGCATAGATGCTTGAAACTTAGCTGCAGCTTGGTGCAAGTTAAGCTTCTCAATGACTTTCAGCTTGTGTTGCTTCAACTCCTGTCTTCGTTTCACCAATCTTTCTTTTGCATTCTTTATGCAAATTAGAAAAAAATTCCACAATTGATTGAGAAGTATGCCACAAGCTTTTGTGAAGTAATACACTCTGCAGCATACTCATTTTACTTGTTGTACAGCATGCTGTTTTTATCATTAACATCGTAAACAATGCTTAGCAGAATATATCACTCCACTGTGCGTTGCACAGTTGTGCACAATACAGGCAAACTAACATGCATGTTTGAAGCATCAATCACATCAGACCAGGCTGTTACCACTAAAAGTAAAATAAACTTCATGCTACTATGTAGTGGTATTACATGAAAAGAATGATTTGAAATATTTTTTCTTTAAACAATCAAAAATAATTTATTTTTCAGCAGGTGTCAGTATGGTAGTGCACATGATTTCAAATGTTATTACATGTTCCTCTTCACAAAAATATCACAAGCAGGCATGCACTGTGTGTTCATGTCATGATATACATATATTGATTCACTTATGCTGGTTCTTGCGTGGATTTTGTATTGTCAATCTGTAACATTTTACTGTTTTTGCAAATAGTTACAGCAAAGCACAAATTGCTCATATAAACAAATCGCATTTGTCACCCAGTAGCCCGCTGCAGCAAAAAGGTTGAAAAACACTGGGCTAGCAAAATCTGGCTCTCGCAAATGCCCTTATTTAAAGAACTTACCTGATGTGACAACCGTATGTGCAAAAACCAACAACACATTGGCATATTGAGAAAATTTATACATCAACACAGTCGTAGTCCTCAAAAAAGCAGCCAGTGAAGCCATACCCAATAGCCCATTACAAAAACATAACATCTCTGGGTGGAACACAGATGTGGGAGAAAAACAAACGCTGCCTGACATGCCTACTTATACTGGACAATCGTAAACCCAAAAGTGGACCTCTATTTGACAGTATGAAAGACATTAAGAATTCAAATATACATTCAGAGCCTGTCAAAAGTCCAAGAAAAAGCATCAGGCTGATGCAATGACATGATCTTTACAGGATCGCTCTCTTAAAAAATTCTGGCACAATATCAGAAAAAGCAGGAAATCATGGCTCCCATCTACAGGAAGAGGTTCAAATGGAAATGCAGCCGTCACTGAGATGTGGAAGAATCACTTTGCAGCACAACTGAACTCAATCAAAAAACTGTGAAATTGGCAATTTTGTGACACAAAATATAAACTCACAAGAAAGTTTTTGAAGGGTTTGATGACCTGATGGGCAACATTTGTAAGATTAAACCTCTACTTCACAAACTACCTCTAAATTGTGCAGCTGGCAAAGATGGCATTTTACTGAGCANATTTTTTTGCTGATTCAAGTGTGCAATTACCTTGAGTGGTCTATTCAATGTGTGTTTGGTGCATGGAAAAATTCCAAACGCATGCATGCAAACTGTCATTGTACCTATTTGTAAAAACAAGAATGAGGACATAACTGATGCTGGGAATTATAGACCTGCTTCTCTTGCAACTATTATCTTCAAATCGTTTCAACATTATATTTTATCCTGCATCTCACCATTTGTGGCGACAACAGACAACCAGTTTGGTTTCAAGCCACATGACATTGGCCAGAGATGATCACAGAGCAGGATTGCTAGTTTGGACTCCCACTGGGGTTTGAATTTTAGGCTGAAGCAGGAGTCAGTGTTTTAGGTTCAAGCCGGAACAGGATCCGGAGTCAATGTTACCACCTTCACTGCTGGGACATTTCATGTGAACCATGTTTCTTTGCATCATTTAGCAACTCCATAACTTGCCAGCCAACTGCACTAGAAAGATGTTTACACCCTCAAAGGATGTGGTGAGTTGTCTAGTTTGCATTTAAAAATAATTTGAGGGTTTTAGGTTTTGGATTTTTTGTGGGTGATGTTGAAAGTGGGGTAGGTTTAGGCCATTTTGGCCAAGGTCATTGGGCCCCAACCTCTAAAGGAATTTTTGACTCTTCAGTGGAAACTAGGTTAAAATAAGAGTCTTTTGAGCTTTTAGTTGGCTTTCTAGCATTTCTGGTTCCAAAGTCATGGAAAAATTGCCAAAACCACCGCAGCTCTTAAATCTTGGTTATGGGATTTTCTCACTTCCTACATGCCTCAACTAAAAAACACCAGCATGTGGAGAAGAACACTAATATTTGTGATCCTTAAGCAAGTTGGAAACGCTATTAGGGGACGCAAACAGTTGTCGCTCTATATCCCTACCGTGTGTCCCTTTCAAGATCCTCGAGAGACTCATCTACACTCATGTCAAACCAATCATCAACCTATTACTCCCAGAGGAACAAGCAGGTTTTTGACATGGGAGGTCGACCATAGATCAGGTCACCTTACTGATGGAAAGAGGATAACTTTTCAGATAAAAAAGGTTGGAGCTGTGTTTTTCGAACTCACAGCAGCCAACAACACTGTATGGCATCACAGTCTCATCTGCAAGCTACTGAGATTGCTACCTGATAAGCACATGGTCCACATGATCATGGTGCTGGTTGGCAAGCAATCGCAGCTTCACCCTTACCACCGGTAATAACAAACACAGCAGGTTACAACACCTCAAGAAAGACATCCCACAGGGATCTGTCCTGGCACTCCTCTTCAGCATCTACAGTTCTGACTTGGCAGCCGCTGTCTCCAGAAAGTATGCATATGCTAACGATCTAGCAATCATGCATGCTAATGGAGACTGGCAAGCTGTGGGAGGGGTACTAAGCAGAGGCATGGCAACTATTAGCATTGCTTGTAGATGTAAGGACTGATGATGCGTAGCGTTACGTGAAATCGATTTCCTATTAAAAATTTGCGATAGATTCCTTGCTTGTTCCAAATGTGGAATGAAGTTACTTGAAGCATAAGTCAATAGCTTTTTTGCTGATGTTGTTTAATCATGTTTCACACTTATGAAAGCAGAGAAATAGTACAATATGATAAAACCATGCATACGTCCTAACGAACATTTTTCTTATATCCCCCATATGGTTTGGTCATATGCCAAGTCTAAAAAATCAGAGGGAACACAGTTTAACAGTGATCTAATAAAACTAATTGTCAGTACTATAAGACTTGACACTTTTGACATGAGGGAGTTTCCCTGTAGAATCAAGAAGGATACTGCACCGCTTTTGCAAGTTACCATATTTTGACCATTTTGTACTTGAAGTTCAAGCAAGAGCTTCGATTTCTAAATCTACAATTTATCTTACTATAGATTTTGTACATAAATGTACAATCTAGCTAAAGAAAAATAGACAACTGGTATCAAATTTAAGCCAGATCCATGGCTCCATATTCCATATCTGACACCATATCCCATTATGTACCCACATATCTGTGCCATGAAAACCTTACAAATAGATGCATAGGCTAGTTTTGAATGTTTAAAACAGACAAATACTTTAGCTATGCTAAGTTTACCTCATCATCACTGTTTAAGTCTGATGAGTCAGAGTATTCTTCTAAGCCTTGTTTCAAAGCAATCATTTCAGAGAATAAGCCAGAGAAAAAGTAGGAATAAAACAACACTTGAAAACTTTCAGTATCAACTCAATGTCTTTTATAGTAAGAAATACCTGCAAATGATAGAGTACAATAGGACATTTCACCAGTTAATGTCATAGTACAGTAGACGCCGCTTAATATGACCACCTTGGGATCAGACCATTTTGGTCATAATATCCGAATGGTCATAAAAACCGAAGCCACCATAACCGCACCTGAATCGACGCTGTAAGCCACAAGAAGCCCAAATACCGTCAAATTTATCGTTTAACCAAAGTAACAGTGTGACATTGGTAGTAAACAAAGTACAGTACTGTAACGGTAAAACTAAGTACAGTATGTAACAATATGTACAAGTGGTGGTACAGTATAACAAAGTACATAACAGTTGAAGTAACGTTTAATCAAAGTAACATATCAAAGCACCGCAAAAAGTGTTTGAAATGTTACGCACGTACGTTAGTTAGTTTTAGGTGCAAAAAACTCGGTAATGTTCCGCTGAACAAGATCTTTTCGCAAAAAATCACAATTTGTCCAGTGAAAGTATCGAACTCTTCCATTGACGAAAAACCCTTTGTTTCCAAGCCTATGCAGAGTTGATCGAGCATTTTTCTCATGTCGGCATTCTGTGGTATGGGCACAGGATCAGGTTCTTTGGGCTCTTCTTCATCTTCACCTTCAACAATTTCAGATTGTGCTGAGTACCTCGTGACAATTTCTTGTTCTCGTTCTTCAATTGTTTCTTCTGTGGCAATTTCAACATCGTTGTCAATGTCTACACACTGCAAAAAGTCATTTTTAGTCATGTCAGCTGGAGCTGGAGGCATGTCAACATCTGACTTCTGCCTCAAAATCGGGCCATTAACCTTTACACTTCTCAAGTTGGCGAACTTGTACCAATCATACAGTCCGTCTTGCACATCTTCGTTTTTTCTAGTGTGATGTCGTTTTCTGTTGTTGCCACGTTGTTCAGCAACTTCTGCCCGTATCTTGGCCTCATTTTGAATCGCAAGTTGCAAAAATCCACTTTTTACCTTCAACGCTTTCTTCTCGCTCATCTTGGGCAGCTTTTTAAATAGCTCAAAAAGTTCAAGTTTTTCTGATGCTGTAACATCTGTCCGAGCTCTTTTCAGCGACATGTTGCTCAAGCTATAAAACGTTTTTGGCCGATTTGATACAAAGAATACAGTACGACTGTGTTACGGACTGAAGTCAATTTTCTGGCTGTCAGAGTCCGAGTAAATCTACGTCATAGCGATGTGACTGTTTCATCACTGTGACTCGACACACAGCACACACACTATAGCGCACACGCTTCTCCGTGTAAATCTACGTCATAGCGATGTGACTGTTTCATCATTAAGACTCAACACCCAGCACACACACTACAGTGCACACACAGCATGCGTACAGAAAAAACGCATGTTGAAAAGGCTAAGTTATAAGTTCGTGACAGGAAAAAATGTACTGTACTGTAATAACAGAGGTGGAGAAAATGTTGGTGATATTATCTAATTTGGTCATATTAAACGGAGAATTTTAATTGGAGAAATTCTGGACCGTACCAAATTGGTCATAATAAGCAGCTGGTCATATTATCCGTGGCCATAATAAGCAGCACCTACTGTATTTCAAATTAAAATGGCAGTGTCTAGGGGGCTGGTAATGGCTACACAAGGTCAAGTGCTAGGTAACCAGCAATGGCTACACCGGGTGAACTGCAAGTAGCCAGCAACATAAAAGCCAAAAGCCTTAGCATAGTGTATAGCAGAGATGCTCCAAGTGAAAACTAAATCTGCATCGTCTCCCACTATGGCTACACAAGCTGAGTTGAGCACTTATGATGCTAACGATTTATTGTCATGTGACTAAGGGCATGGTTGTACATTACTTGCAGTTCAAGCTTGGGATTTCATAGTTTCAATGCATTTAATGTTGGTTAATATAGAAATGTAAACTCTAAGACCTAAAACCCTAAACCTGAAATTAAACAGGGTTCCCACGTGTTTTTAAAAATCATTTTCCATACGTTTTCAACACTTTTCAATACCAAATTTAAGAAGTTCAATACCACTGCTTCTCTACATTTATCGAAGTTTTTAATCATGAAACTCAATTTTACACATTGCGTAACATTGCATAAATAATGAAGTGCTTTGCTTTTAGTAAAATTCTGCTCAAATACTTGAGATTTCTTTTCCATTTAGAATTTCAATACTTTTTCAATACCTAATGTATATTTTGGCAAAATTCAATACTTTTTCAAGGTCTTGAAAACCAATTTTGAAATTCAATACTTTTCAATACTTTCAATACCGTGTGAGAACCCTGATTAAACCAAAAAAAGCTAAAGCTACAGCTTGAAAGCTGAAAGTGTAAATGCCCATTTATACTGAAGACAAGCAAGGAGTTGCCAGGCATGATCTGTTGTTTCTTTACTGTGTCAAGTAATTGTTCACCTTGTACAGTTTGGTATGGCAAATCTTGGAAGTAATAAACCAAAAGATTGCACCTGGCAACTCATGGGTCAGTGTAGACCAGTGGTCTTCAACATGGGCAAAATCGCTCCCAAGGGGCGATTTTATGATTTACAAGATTTGGGGCCTATTTCTGCAAGTTAAAACATACTGTTGAATTGATTCCAAAAAGACGATATTTGTACTTTGGAATCAAAGCATTTGATGCACTTTGGACTTCATGGTTTGTAACAAAGATTATAAAACATATATCGGACTGGTCATGCATCAATTAAACCAACATCAATCATTCTGCATAATGCTTCACTACACCAATTATTCAAGACCACTGAGATTGCCATTGGTTGGGAGTCGAGCATTGCGGTTCTCATGAAGATTATAGGGCAACTGATTTTTTGACCTAAAAACTTCAAATTTTTTGACTTTATAAATTACAAATTTTGACTTATCAATTTTCTGCGTTAGCAACTGCAAAATAATTCAGCCTCTTGTGTTGAGATTGACTCAGAAACATATTTATGCACTATACTTCACACTTAAAGAAATTGGCTATTTAACCTTAGCCATGATATATTTGGTAAGTACATTAATAACTACAGTAGAGTCAAACCTGAGAACATCATAAAGGTAAAGCACTATATTCATAATGGATAGAGCATTTACCAAACCAATTAAGTACTGTAAGACCACGTTGCTTGCCTTCCCACACCTAGCCCACTTAATATGCATTTGTCTAATAATAGGCAAAACAATATTACTATGTCAGAAGTCACAACAAACTAATCATTATTTCAGAATTTCAACTAAACTTCCAAAAGCATATCAATATTAGTTGTCGTAGATCCGAGATATATTGATAAGAGAAAAAAACTGTGCTGCAGGAAAAGTTTAACGTAACACTAAATTTTGACCTAATGATAAACTTTAACATTTTTGACCTAATAACTTTGGAGTCACACATGGTATCAGAGTGAAATTTGGTTTGTGGACGTTCATAACCTTTAAAAATGGCAAAACATTTTTGACTTTTGGTTGCCCTGATTATAACTGTGCAAGGATTTTGTTGAGTCTAATGTTCAAATTAAGATAAAAGAGTAAAGAAACTATTGTACTAAGTAATTTGTTACGTTGGTTAACACAATGTTTGCATGATCAACATCACAAAAAGACATCAAGCAATAACATTTGTCAGCCTGACATATCAGCACACAGGTTTTTGGACGTTTCTCGTATAGTATGCATTAATTAGTTTTATTATACTGATATTGGTTGGAAGCAACCAACACTGATATAGCTATTGGAAAATACCCAATTGGTCAAACTCCATTTTTTCAAGAGGAAGACCTCAGCTTCTTTGAAAGTAGTAAAAAATGGCCTAGGCCTCACAATCATAACATTGCCACCACTAAATCATCGCATCGACTTTTGCAAGGATAGTGAATATTAATTGCAAGTTGCTGTCAAGTGCGACCCGGTTAATTTTCATCGTGAATCGTCACAAATCCCTCCAACCGTATGTGTTATTATTACTAAACTTCCCTTGAAACAAGTTTTCATGGCCTTTGGTAAAACACTGCCAAACCATCATTTCGTGGGCAAAAAATATGGCAGTCCATTATCATGTTTTTTATAATCTTTGGTTTTAGTACCTTGAGTAAAACAATGTAGGTCTACTGAAGTGTGTTCTATTGTAAAAACACTGAAAATATGACTGCTACAGACAATTTATATAAAAATAATTAAAATTTATATGCCACATACTTCTTGTGTTTTTCAGTCAGATTGAATGTTTTGGTGCTCTGTGGACATAACTGTACTGTGTTCGTCTGACTTATGACAGAGCGTAACAAAAAAGTACATCAGAAAATGAGTAACTGAGACTAGCAAGTAAGCCCAAACACCCAATCTTGGCTAAACTATATTTCATACACAGATGGTCAAATTTTTGGATCAAGTGTTGTGAGCGTTTTCCAGAACTTTGGGGAAAAGTGAAGCTATTGTTACTGGCGTTTCCCATGACGAATTTTCCTGAGCAAGGTTTCTGTCAGGTACTGCACACGTGTAATTTGATACCGCAGTCGCCTTGACATGAACAAGATCAGGAAAATGCCATACGACCTAAACTGACCAACTTGCAACCTGCTTTGAAACAGCCTGCAGATAAACACCATCACAAGGTTCACGTCAATTGGAATTCAGCTGTTTTTTGGAAATGAATAACATTTACGCCCTCATTTTGTTTTGTGCTAAATAGACTGCCCGTTTATATTTAATTAACACTGGATTATTTTCCAAACAAAATAATATATTTTCAGACAAATCAAAAATTATAAGGGGGGGCAATTTTCAAGTAAAGTTCCTGAGGGGAGCGATTGCACAAAAAAGGTAGAAGACCACTGGTGTAGACTCTGAAATCCCAAACCTGAAATTGGAACCCGAACACCGTAAGAAAAGCATACCACAAAATCTAATGTATTGCAGATATCACCGCCGCGACCACCATTCTACATTCACCCTACTATTATATAAAAAAAGTCTGAACAGATTTCTGTTTGTGGCGACGAAACCTAATTATGCGCTGAATCACGTGAGTGCTGGCTACCTAGCAGTTAACCTTGCATAGCTGTGGCCAGCTACCTAGACACCTCTTCTAAAATGTATTGATAATAATGGCATATTCCAAAAATTATTAGTCTCGAACAGTAATGCTTTGCTCATACCATAACCATGACACTGTCTTCACAAATAGAATCAATAGGTCATTAGACTAAAATATGACTGAAAATTACGACATTAGTTTTGGGCAATTTCTGGAAAATAACACTTGGCAATCAAAGCACATAATATCTCATGTGCACTGCATATCTTCTGCAAGTTCTGCTTGGTTATATATACTGCTAAACTCTAATCTTTACAACAATATATTTTTTAAACTTCAAAATTAATTTTTGTAAGCTGAGACATAAACTTTATATAGATAAAGATGACAGTTTTCTTATTGCAACAAAGGAAAAAATACCAATCGCAAAATAGGCAGCAAAAATTTAGTGGTTTAAGCTTTCCTTATATAAAAAGAACAACAAATATAATGGTACTGTAGTGTACTGCTTTATGCAGAGTAAATGAACAAGTCATCCAGTTGCAAATAACACTTGCATATTTAAAGAAAAACTATTAATTCAAGCTATATAATAATTGAAAGGTAGTAGCTATAGGTCTGCCGGCAGTGACACAGGTTGGAATAAAACGCTGAGTTTGTCACTTTAACAGCACCATCCTGGTAGTGTAGAAACTGCATCTACGTCTGCTGTGCAAATGGTTTTCAGTTTGGCTCTCACCTTAGTGCCTTTCATTTTGGTAGTAATGGTTGCACTTTTCATGAGACCAGTTTTTCTAAACTTTTGAAACTTTTATGTTCAGATTTACGGTTTAGATTTAGGGTTTAGGTTTAGGGATTACGTTCAGGTTTAGTATGTTTCTACCAAGCCTAGTGCAGTCTACTACACACTCATCGTCTTGTACGTTACTGTCACGTTATAGATGGTGGACTATAAGTATTCAAATATTCAAGATCCACTCCAGGGTGGACCTGTAGCTACTAGCTAATTAAAATCATAGCTATTGTATGACTATAACATTAGCTTTTGATATAGCATGATAATATTGAAAACAAACTAGCTACTGTTTGTATGAATTTGTAACTCGTTGCTTAATCACCATCTCTAAATAAATCAAATGCCATCATTAAAAATTTTCAAACATTCATGTTATAATTTATTTACTTGGTTAACGAGGCTTTTAATCAAGGCTGCAGGTATGAAGTTTTCTGATATTTTGCAACTACATCATTCATTGACTTGAGTTCATTTGAATTAGTCAGTTAATTTATGGAAAAATGTAGCAGATACAGAAATTTTTAAACAAATACTTTATACTACAGACATTTTTGGCTTATTTCTGAGTCCATCTATTCGCTGTTAATGAGCTTTCAGTACAGCTGGGCACATCCCACAGAGCAAATAAAATACACTGTATGGGAAATGTATTGAAAACACTAGGTAACTTACAGTAGCTACTGTTGATTGATGTACACTGAACATAAGAATCATGAGAAACCAGCCAATGATTTTGTGATTCAGTGAATAGAATCCTTTTTGATAAGACAGTAATCGAAGTTTTGTACAATCCTCAGATCTCGTTAGTCAAGTGTAGCTCGACCATTCCCTGTATAGTGTTTGTTTGTCTCTGTGGCCTACTGTAAATCTGTTCTAGC
>JGI24158J21664_10002574_pt1 | contig 22163 bp, 14 predicted proteins | sample Ectturendosymbi3_FD_21664 | JGI IMG/M metagenome (IMG submission 21664)
CGCTTACGCACGTTTGTGGCACAAACAGTCACAATTGGTGAGCAAAAGGTCTGCCCGGTGTCGGAGTCGTTAAAATTTTCTACGACTCCGACTGCTCAGGTTGAAAATCCTTCCGACTCCACAGCCCTGACGCCTGTAGGCAAATCCGGCCCTGACTAGACATTACACTTTTTATACCGAATTGGGGATTGGAGGCACCCTGGCTGTAGCCCAGTCAGCCCCCCTTAATCCGCTACTGGTTACATGGGTGAAACCGACATGACGGGAGGTTTGGATGTCGGACATTGTAAAAAAAGGTTTCAAAACAGCATTTTGAAAAATGATGTCATCTAGAATCAAGTCCGCAACCAGGGGTGGCTTTCGCCCCCTGGAAAAATGTGTTGGGCATGTTCAAAAAATTTGGACCCCTTTCGGAAAACTCTTTGCCCCTCCTGGTGTCCCAAGCTGGTTACGGGAATTGCTCCGGGAAATCAAGACTTTTCTGTTTATCGCTTTTAGTATCGATTTTTATACGATGCGCATCTTCATCTAACTTTTTTATTCGATCGCTTTAAATGTCTGATGCTTCTACAAATCTTCATTTTTCCTCAATTATCGGATGGAGACCAACTGCAGCAGCTTTTGGTGCATTGTTTCGTTGTTCACGTCTCATCAGTACTGCTTTTTCGTAGTAAAACATGTGTGCAATGTATACAAACCAAGCATACAAAAAGTAAGTGCTGTTAAAGTTTTTTTGCTCCTCCAATGTTGGTCATATGCAAACACCGATTCTGTAATGCGAACTACTGTATGGGTAACCATTTTTTGTGCTCTTGTGTCTATGATTGCGTCTGCCATATGGACCACGACAGGGGCGAAACGGGGTTAGATGGCGCCCGGGGCAAGATACAAGTTTAGGGCCCCCATGTTCGAAACAGATCTTTCGGAAGCAAGTCTGCTGTTGAAGTACGTGTGACATTGTTGGGACTTTTCGGCGCCCGAGGAAATGCGCCCTGCCCCCTGTTACGCCTCTGATCCGAACAGCTACCAGGTGTAGCAACTGTATCTTTGCCATGTCACGTTAATGAAGTACCGGATCTCGAGGCAGGCCAGTAGCCAGGTGTTAAGGTTTGGGGGCTCACAAGATTTTACGGGGAAATATTTTTTTATTACGTGTTTTAATAAAAAAATTTCTGGGCGCAACAAATTTGTGGGGACATTGCCCCCGAATGCCCCCCCGTGGCTACGGCAGAAGCGTCGCCAGAAAGTTTTCAATACGCGGGCTTTGCGTTTCTTCGGGGGGGCTTGACACTCTAAAAATTGACAAAACTACACTGATCTATCGTGTTCCGTGTTTCAATTTTGGGGGGCTAAGCCCACCAAAGCCCCCCAGTGGCGACGGGACTGTCTCGAGCCACTGCTGCCGTAACAGCGAAGGCCCTTTCAACACGAAAATTCTCAACANAGCTGAGGTCAATAAAATTTTCAAACAGCTTGGCACAATGTCTATTGTATGTGATCCACGCAAGAGGGAAACTCAATAAAATTATGAGACTTCGCATGAAAAAACTTCCGGTAATGAAGATGCAATACGACTCGCGTCTGATTTTATTTGACACAAATGGACACGACCACTGAAATTCTTTATCAAGTTAAACATTTTTCTGATCAATTGTGTTTTTACTTCTGTCTTACGTAGGTTTTCAAATGTTACCAACTTACCGTGCAGCTAAGCGTCGTTCTGGGACCCATAAACGTACCCCGCTTGCCCTAATCCAACGCCGACATTTGTAGATGAAGTGGCTTTGATTTCATAGTACACAAATTTTCTAACGATAGCGCACACACCACTGCAGGCCTGTAGCCACGGGGAGCATTGCCCCCTTAAATTTTTTGTAGCCCCAAAATTTGTTTCAAACATACAACAAAAACAAAGATCTTGCCTCGTAAAAATGTATTTCCCCCTAAATCTTTACAGCCTGGTACGGGGCTGCACTCAAAGGCGTAATGAGGTTAGATGGCGCCCGGGGCAAGAAGCAAGTTTGTCGCCCCTATCTTCGAACCTGAGGTCTTTCGGAAGCAAATGTACTGAAGAAAGTACTTATGACATTGTTGGGACATTTCGGCGCCCGGGGAATTGCGCCCCCCTCGTTACGCCTCTACCTGCACTACTGTATATGTGTTGTACTGCGATATCAATGTTTTACTATCCGGTTCCACTGCACAAACTCACAGAACATAGATCGTATTACCCCAGAACCGTCGCCAGGAAGTCTTCAGTAGGGGCCATTTACGTTTGTGCAAGAGACTTCACATTGAAAATTTGATAAAAACTCAAATGATTTATAGTGCTTCGTATTTCAATTTGGGGTGCTTGTTGCTGTGTTTTAGCCCACATAGCCCTCCCCATGGCGACGGGACTGTATACTCACCCCTCATCCGGAAGCAATCCCTTTAGGACGCACTGATAGCAGTCGACGGAATATCAAGTGTTTAATTACTGGGTGAAATGGTTCAAACTTGCGGGCCAATACCCCAACGAATGTTTACTGGTCATGTTTGTGGCCAACACAACCTGATAACATCAGCACTTATGCAGTGACGTCAACCCCAGACGCAGCAGGTCGTCGCATTGTTGAGAATATTTTATTATTACGCTTAACACGCGCAACCACCCCGCCAGACTAGGGTTGGCGGATAACGGTAGATCCGCTGCCAACGAAAATCATAGCGAACTGCGCGGTTTTCAACGCTCACATTATACTTCGTTTCTGTAATATATTCGTTACAACGTTCATCGTTTTTCTGTAACGTGTAGCCTGTTTTTTTAAAATAGCACCTAGTTAAGGTAGAGAGGGTTTTAAAGTTTAAGCTGTTTTCTTTTTAGATTGGTTCGATAGTTATTACCGTTTCAGCAGCCACATTAGGCTTAGTTCGTAATTGCAAATGTGTGCTGCTTGTACAGTGTTATTTAATTTCGCTTCAGAGATCTGATGACGCAACCTGAAATTGGCAAAAACGTTTGAAAAAAACTAGCTTTGATTATTATGCAACTGCATGACTATTATGCAGGTGTGCAAAAAATCAGCGGTTCCTTAAAAAGTAACAGAAGATTTCTTTAAAGAATAGTAACAGTTAAACTACCTACAAAGGAACGGAAGTGACAGTTTGGTTCATGTGAAGTAAGCCTCATGATATTCTTAGTTCTTGTGTTGGAAGTTGCATCATGAAATACTAGCAAAAAAATCATGGCATCAATGTCGCACAAATTGGCGTCGTATACTTTGCGATATAGCTTGAAAATTGAATGTTGCAAAAATCGGACAAAATGCAAATGTGTGATGACGCGCGTAGAAATGACTTTCGTAGAAGTTTGAGATTAAAGTACTTGTCAGTTTTGAAATATTAGAAAGCAGAGTAAAAGGCATTGCGAAATCTACAATCACTTTGCAGTATGCAATTTTTTCGTGTTAGAAGGAAAAGAATCAACCTTTTCTGGGATATACAAGACTTGCGCAAATAACGGTTTGCACTCTTTTAACCGGTGCTCCATAAAGCGCGTTTCACTGTAACCATTCTACACGTGTAAAGAATATGGTCATAGGCAGATTGTACTGGATTTTTTTGTAGTTTAACAGTCGATTTTGTGCTATGTAAGAATATGTTCTTTTCTGTAAACAAGCTAAATACCCCTGAGTCAAAGGCCAAAAACATTGAGTGGCAGTCAAAACAAGGCTATTTAAAACTAAGGCAAAAAAGGGTGAAGCTGATACAGGGGATAGTGCGTTGGACAAGCATTTTAACAGAGCTGCCTCAGAATATGAAGAAAAAGGTTTAGATGAGCCACACCACAGTGAGAATTACCGACAACGTAATCAGCCAGACTGACGATGTTATGTCGGATAGCCCAAGGGAAGCTTATGTACAAGTGAGGTAAGTCGTTTCCAAAGTGTTGCGTCTAACAAGAAAGTTCGTCGGCTGGTGCATCTGACGAGTCTTACTAGCATGAAAATTCAAAATTTGACAGAACCATTAGATGGACAAACAAAACTGCCACTTGGCCAGGCGTCATGAATCGGAATGTCAGTGGCTATCAATTCAAATAGGACCATCCACAATCAACAGGATTTTCGCCAAAAACGGCAGTGACAGGACGGTTTTCAAGTTTCAATGTGGAGTACTGCCGAATGGTTAAACGTACGTCATCTTTGTCTCGACGTCAACTTTTCGGGTCTAGCTTTTTCACATCAGACTTCTATTATTATGACTCATGCCAACCTCAAAAATTTCTGCACGCACCACTCAGTGGAATCCCGCTAAATTGCACTTGCTAAAGCCGGCCCTGCCGACGTTTGTATATTTACAGTAAAACTGTGTCATGAGTTTGCATTCAATTTATCGCTTAACATCTCGTGAAATGAATTATCTAGCAATTAGCCTTTATTATTCGGTTAGCTGAAACACAAATATCCGGATAGTAAAAATTATTGATATCCGAATTAACCCCAACCTAGACACAACTGCTGCAAAGAACGAGGAAACAGCATAATCCTGCGGCATGCTGTTGCAAGCAAAGTAGGTTTGCCGCAGCGCAGTATTTCCGATCGACTTCTGTACTACGTTGTTGGAGACATCGGGACATCCTGACATGTTGAAATTAAATTCAGAACAGCTTTTTGGTCTTGGTTCACATTGTTAAGCGGAAGCTGATGAGAGCCTGCGGTTACGTGCCATTTACGAAGTTTAATTGCATGGTGATGAAATAGCCTACTTAGTGGAATACTGCAAGATCGGTCAACAATTCTGGTGTAATGTAAAAAACTATTCTCAGCGCTTGGAGAACACCAGCAGACAGGGGTCTCGAGATCAACCATCACACGGCTCATTTGTTGTCACAGGAAAACAAATGAGCCTAGGAACCTTACACAAACATTTTACTCTCAGGAAAAAAAATACTCAATGCAATACAAATTACAATACGCTTTTCCGGTCACGGGTGTCAGATGGGGGTGCCAAAGCCAGGTTTTGGGGTTCAAAGTACATTTACAAGGGGGCGGGCAAAATTTTTGTTTTTATTATGTTTTTAAACAAATGTTTCCAGACGCAACAAAATTTTGGGGAAACAAAAAATTGGGGGAACTGCTCCCTACGCCTGTTTTGCCCCCGAACAATATTGCATCCACTGTCGTTTAATCCAGTCACAATATAGGCAATAATTTTACAAGACTGTTATAGGCTGTTGATGAAGCAAGACGCTAATCAAGCCACCGTTACATTGACGTTTATAACATCCTTAAACGGTCTACTCCTACTTGTCGAACCAAGCCAGGAGGCATCGTACATACTCACTCTGGCATTAAAGCCCAAACTTGATGGCATTTTATTCGAAACTATTTTGATAACAGGTGGGTTTGGTAAGGGAACTGAATGGTTTCAAAGCAGTTAATTTGTAGCTAGCAGTTGAACCGCGATTTAGTGGGACACATATTCCCGACAGCAAAGCTGTGGATTTGATACATTCAACTCACGCCGCGAATGTCCCAACGCCTCCGGCAACGTAACGGCTGTAAATTTTTCATGACTTGTACAGCACAGCCGCCTGAAATGGACAAAACCCGAGCAGGTAGGGGTATTGCCACGATATTGAACTTCTTCCCAGCGCTACCATGTCATCAAACGCATTTCCACAACAGGTTAACAACAACAGGTCGTACCGTTGTGCCAACCGCAGACAACAACAACAACCGTCTGCGTGCACGGCAGTGGATCTACTTTTTACAGCGTTCGAAGCGAAACGCTCGTTCTCAACACGTAGCACGTCATTCGAAGAAGCGAAAAACAGAAAACAGTCCGATCCGGAGCCGGACGAGAGGTCGAGAAGATTCCAGTACGTCGGTGGGATCTTCGGGTCGTATTCCAGTAGATCAGTTTGAAGGACAGATTGCTAGGTTCAAAACTATGCACACCGACAACTGCCCAGCGCAGTGCCTACTTGCCTGCTGTTCCACAAAACAATAAAACAGAAGTCAGACGGCGCTTTTTTTCGCGACACGCTACAAACTTCCAGCAAACGTCTCGATTCAGAAGACGACTAACTGCCTGCACTGTCAGCTAAAGTGACGCCCGCCCTTTCCCCATTGCAATCTATGGCACAGCGCAGCAGCGACATCTTGCGGCTCTCGCCGCACAGCGCAGCAGCGACATCTTGCGGTGCTCGCCGCACAGCGCAGCTTTGCACCAATCGCCGGTCTTCTCTATCCTCATGTTTATCTCATGGGGGGCAGTGAGTGGTGGGCGATGTCGCACAGCGCGACCGCCGCATTGCTTACGTCACAAAGGCCGTCACAACCAACGCATCCCTGCAAGGTGTGTGTGTGTGTGTGTCAACATATATACACTGTAATCCACGTGCTACGCGGCTTGCACGCCGCGGGCAACGTTAACTGAAACGCAACCCCTAAGAAGAGCACTTGATCAGAGATCAGGCTTCCGAACAGAACGCGATTATCAAAAGTACGCGCGTCAACGCCTGCAACAGTTGCTGTCGAACAGAAACACAGATTGAGGCCTAGCAAGACTACTACGAGAAACGCTTCGAGGTGGACTTTCAGGCTTTAAAACACTTTTTTTGTCAGCTTAAAAAATCAGGAGGTAAGGCAACAGCGCCTTTTACATTTACTTCAGCAAGATTGCTTTCCGGCGGACATGATTGAGTCTTGATAAACATCCAACGATTCGCGAAACCTGCAAAACAAAAAACACAAAGGCGATTATCATTTGGATGCTTTTGTCATGGGCCGTTTCGTGACAGGACAGCGATGCGCCACATCCATTGTTCGTCACAATGCTATCGCAATCAGTGATAATCACACGGTAGGTATGCATTTCACAAATGATATCGCCATTTCGAAGATATTATTTGGTCAGAGCTGCGGTTCTTAACCTTTCCTACATACGAGTATCTTACCCTTTTATCAATTAAGATTACCAGATTTGCCACCAAATACACTCAATGGTGCTCATTAAAAATACAAAATTATCAAATTCTTACAGTTCAGAACGATTTATAAAAATTTGCACTTGCTGCAATTCATGGTTCAGTAAATTTGCCCACTTGGAAGATGAAATTTACCTCAGGTTAAGAAACGCTGGGTTAGAGCTTCAAATAAGAACATAACGAGAATGCGGCCTCTAAGTTCGAGCCTCAAAAAGTCTTAAAGCAGGTCACGCAAGCGAGGATTTAAAACTGCGAACAAACGTCATCGGAGCTCATCTCCGTCGCGTTCGACCACAAACTTTCTCTCGACTTCACGCCATGGGCGTCGGAAGAGGGGAGGGGCCAAGCCCCCTTGGATTTTGAAATTTGACCTTTTGTTTTTAACTTTTCTGTAGAAAAATGTTTTTCTCTTGGGTTCGGAGTTGGCAAAATGAAATTTCACCACTGTTGTTCTCCCCCCCTGGAAAAAATCCTCACGACGCCCATGGTTCACGCTTCAAACCAGGGGTCTCCAAACTTTTGTCCGAGGGCCGCATAAGCTGCTACACAACAGTTGCAGGACTGAACACAATTTCCTGGTCCAAAAAAAAATAATTTTATAACGTGAATGCTGTAAAGTATATTTGCTAAAAAAGAATGGCGAAATTTGCTTCTTTGATTTTAAGATAATGGGAAAATAGGATTCAGATGGGATGTGCTTTTAATATGAAGAGAGACCTCATATTGCGACAACTTATCAGCTAAGGTTAGGCGCCACCCTTACAGCGCAGTAATTCTTGGCCAACTGATATTAAAGTGGCCGTCTTACATCTTACGTACTGTCACTGTTTCGGAACATGATACATTCATGATTGATTAAGCGTCTTTGCGGGCCGGGTGAAAAGGCTTCGAAGGCCAGATTTGGCCCACGGCCCATAACTTGGAGACCCCTGCTTTAAACCAATCGCACAGCGTGTTTGGCACTTTCCACTGAGCCCAAGCATTCACGGCGCAGTACTCACAAATAGTATCCCGGCTCAAAAGGGTCTTCTCGGCATCCCTTGGTCCATGCGGTCCCGGTTCACGTGCATGGGGTCAAACTGTCGGCCCTGGGCCAGGTGGTGGGGGTCAAAGCCCTGGTTCGGCGCGGACTGCTGCTGATGTGGGAAAGCGGAATGCTGGAAGGGATGTTGCTGTTGGTCCACCGGTGCGGGTTCGTAGTATCCGCGGTGCACGTCATAATCGCGCCCTCCGCGCTGATTGTGAAACGGATCCATTCTCGGTGCGCCCCCTGCGCTGCGGTCGGCCAGGGACGGAATCGGACGCGGTTGGGACCCGATGACCGGTATGCCTTGCGGTTCGCCCATGTACTCGTTGTGCATTGGTCGGTTGGGCGACGGTCGCCTTGACGAGCAAAAGTAGAAAGTTTTCAGTTAGAGCTGTGCGCGAATTGTAAAAGTTTCCTCTGAACCAAGAACGAACAAGAAGCTGGGATACGTGGGAGTTATTTGTTGTTTTTTTTCGGTCATTGACCGAATTTTTTTGAAATGACCGAAAAAATTAAGTCAATTCGGTCAAAAACGTCCGAAAATTAATGATGACAGCTTTTTAAGTTATATCAGGCAATGACCGAAATGTCTCAGCGAAGAGAAACAGGTCGGTTAACAGAGAATCTCTGCATTGCCATCATTTATAAGAAATGATTAATAATTAATCACCTTGTCAATAAAGATCAGCCTTTCAATTAACAGCAAACACGATGCGCGCGACATTTCTACGAGCTTTTCTGCGGACTATTACCTGATGTGTGTCTTTTCAATGGGCATCGCGTGATCGACGGGGGCGAACTGTGATTGTTCTTGAGGGGCTCGCGTACCAGTCTCGCGCTGCTGCTTGGCCAGCAAGTCGTCGAAGTCCTTGTCGGATCCCCAGCCCGAGCTGCCGCTGTCGCTGTAGTAGTATATCTGGTGGGCAAGCGCGAGAAGGTTGGACAAGCACCAACGCAGAAGCATAGGCGTAGCCAGATGGAGGCCCAAGGAGGCATTCCCCCCCAAACTTTTAGCATATCCGTTCATTTTGTGTTTTGAGAGGCGGTATCCCAAACAAAATACTGTTGCTCGACTAAAATCAAGCATTTTGGTCTGGCTACACGACTGCGCAGAAGGCCACCGGTCGTGACGCGCGTGAGGCCAACCGGCGTCAGGCAATCAGCTGCGTTTCTATTGACCGAGCGAGGTGACCACACCGTGAATCTCAAGTTGGATACAACACTCATAAGCACACACAGGGGCAATTGACGCCAGCGGAGCCAAGCAGCCATAAACCCCCGTTCCATGAACAATCGCTGCTGTCAAGGTGTCACGGAGTGACAGCGGTTAAAGGCGAGTATATGAATAAATAAGCTAGCGCAGGCATTAAGAAAACATTAAAGAAAGCATTAAGCATTAAGAAAACAACGAAAAAACTTCTGTGTTGTGACGGCAGTGAGCGTAAAAAATGGGTGCGCGCATTTTCAATTTTTGTGCACGCCTCATTTTTTTCATTAGGCTCTCGGCGACGACATCACGTAATTTGCTCCACCAATTATATAATTTCCTTCGGTCGTCCACAGTGAAACACGTTAAACAAGCGAGAGAAAGTTCTCGGCACCAACATCTCACCAAACCGTCATCAGCCGGCTGGTCCCAGTCTCTGTAGTTCCTTTGTTGTTGATGAGGCTGAAGTCTTCGTCGTTTGCGACCTCGCCCTCGGCCGACGAACGACCTCTGAAACACGTGACCGGTAACAATGGCAACCGCCTAATTTAAATGCGACCTTGACCCGCATCAGCGCCAAGCACATGAGCGGCAACTTGCGTGACGATAAAATCTAAGGAACGCAAGCTACAAACAAATAAAGACGAAGCACGCCTCGCACACGGCGTGGCACAGTTGAAACACGTCGGAGCACAGTTGAAAACACGTTAGGAGCACAAGACCAGTCAGTAACACGCAACGACAATCACCCGCCTGCGCCCGAAACCTCACCTCTCGCTTCTTCCTCATAAACCTCGGGCCTTGCTGCCTTTGTTCCATGGAATGAACTGGGCCGAGCTTAGGCCTGCTGTCCATCAAACCGTGATCTCCCTGGACAGGCGCACCCGGGTAGCCTGAAGAAACCAAAGCGTTCATTGCGGTTCATGTAAGGGGGAAAAAAACGGTGACAAGAATATGCACAGACTCCAGAAACGCGACAACCCCATTTCCGCACGTGGTTGTTCATTTAATTAAAATTGAGACAAACGCCGCACCTCGGTTAAAATCCCTGGACGGCTGCTCGTTGTTCTGACTCGGCAAGCGCTCGTCCATGGGTTTGGTGGGGGGGTAGTGGGGCGACATGCCCACCGACTCGATGGGCATGCCTTTCATTTCCTGCATCCACGGTTGGCCCGGTGGACCGTCCTTGGCGTGCGTGTCGCCGAAGCGGTGCTCCAACTTCTGGTTCCATTCGGCCATTGCGCCGGGGTCGCTCGGCATCCGCACCCCCTGCAGCGGCGAGGTGGGGCGCTTCGCCGGTACACCACCGGGCATCATGGACTGCGCTTTGTCCCCGTCCGGCCCAAATCGGGGGTACGGTTGCTCGTTTCCGCCATGGTGCATCATTCTGGGCATTCCAGGCCCCTGGCCCCGGAATGACTCGCCACCGCCGTAAGAAATCGGTATTTCTCGGGGAGGGTACGAGTGGAGTTCGGGCGGGGGCTGGTTTTCAGACTGGTTGGGGGTCATGTATTCACGATGTTCGTCGAGGGGCTTCGTCGTCGACAGCGGCATTCCGTGTTCGGGTCCAGGCGAGCTCGATGGAAAGTTGTCGATGCCATCAAATTGATGCAAGGCTGAAGATGTAGCGAAGGTAGCTACTTACTCTCTAGACTCTTAATCAGACGAAATTCAAAATGCTACACAAAAAAAGAAACGCAAGCGAAATCAGCCAGACAGTTACGAGCTTCGATGAAACAACGTGCAAGAGGTAACCCTGGGCAACTGCTCTGAGATATATCTATGAATCACCCATTACTGTAAAAGCATACATTTGTGAACGAATAGAGAAAGATGTTGAGGGCTGTTTTTTTTCGGTCACAGACCGAATTTTTTTTGTAAATGACCGAAAAATACTAATTTAATTCGATCATAATAAATTCGAAAATATCGACTAGTGAATACTATTTCGGCTAATTTGAGTATCACGGGACAAATGACCGGAATGTCTCAGCGAAAAGAAACAGTTTCAGAGGCCAATAGTGCATCTGACGAAGGCTCGGGCGACACTTAGTAAAAGCGTTCTGGTTACTATGGTGATATCGTATAGAATTTCAGCTTGTACTTTACACTGTCAGCAGAAGTTTGTTTCAATACCGAAGAAAAAACAACAACTGACGTTTACTGTCGGGAAAGTTTCTGTTGTCGTGCGAAAAAGCTGGGGGGACGCCCGGAGCCGTCTGATCGTGGAAGCTGAACGGCGGCGGTGGCGGCAGGTGTCCTGGGGAGGACCGCGGGGGCGTTTCGTCACGCTGGACTGGCTGCGGTACGGGATCTTCCTGAACGTGACTGAAATATAAGCATCAGCAGCATTTACGTGTTGCGAAGCAGTGGGAGACGTTGGCAGGAGGTGAGTGGTGTGTTATGCGGACGAAGACATCCACTCCACAGGTCGGAACGCGAGCAAACCAACTTAATACCTCGGGTTAGTTTCTTCTTCACTCGAGGTCTCTCGCCTTCTTCTCTTTTTCTTTTTATCGCGTTTGTGTCGTTTTTTCATCTTTTCGATCTAAAGATTTGAGAGATAAATGTTAAAAACGGAGCGAGTCGCCCAAGAGACTGCGTACTTCCAGCTAATACTACTGGATGCCAGTACCGATAACTCGTTTCTAGGGGGCAAGTACTTAACGCAAATCTGTTCGACCAATTGGAATCGCATGGCTTCGTAAAACAAACAAACAAGGATATTACATGGTCTGAGCAAGTTGCTCATGAGAAGGCAATGCGCAGCAAGAACGGTCGACATTCTCCAACTATTGCATCACAATAGCGGATTGCCACGTGTGACACGAAAAACAACTTCGGCGAACTATTGCCACGGGACTCGGTTAACTGTAGCAATGGCAGCCACACTCTTGCTCCTCGACACGCCTAACGAAGTAAACCGGTAAATGATTCGGACGAGACTGCACTGCTATTCAAACGGTCAAATTACATGCATGTAGTTAGAACCACTGAGCAAGGCTACCGATGCACAAACTACGCCAAATCACCTGAAGCAAGGCCTTGGTCAGAGATTCAACGCTGGGTTCAGCGACAGGAGCGTCACCGTCGCTCTGGACCTCCCCATCTTCAACCTCGTCCTGAAGCTTGCCGCCAACAGCCCGAGTCTGCAACGCGGCCAGTTGTTGCTGCAAAACAACGCGGCACGTTTAGTGCATCTACGCGCAGGGTTTCACTAGCACCGGGCAAAACTGGATCTTGGTAGCATTTGTTGCTACGCAACGGAGCGCGCGCGTCATTTTTTCAGACGTGGTAACCGAATATCGCTGGACGAACGGTATTTGTTGTTGCTCCAACAACACTCTCTTTTCGCGCGTATCATGCGATCGAGTGTACGGGGTCTACAGACAACTTTAGAAAAACTTAGTGTGTGACGTCACAGCAAACGCCGGTGTGACGTCACGGCGAACGTACCATGATCTTCCTCCGTTCGGCCTCCTCCTCATCGTCGTCATCGCTCGAGCTCGACCTGTTCTTCTTCTTCCTGTGCTTCCGATGTTTCTTTTTCTTTTTCTTGGAAGTCTGCGAACAGTCGCCGAACGCGTCAACACATAGGCTGAGACAGGGTTCTTACGCATTTTCAATTTTTTTCCGTACTTTTTCAATACCTTTTCCATACTAAATTAAAAAAGTTCAATAGCATGCCTTATCTTCATTTTTCAAAATTCTTAATCATGAAACACACTTTTATACATTGCACAATACTGCGCAAATATTACGAACTGCTTTTCCTTTAGCAAAACTGTGCTAACCTGCAAAGAACAAGATTTAAAGAATCAGTGTCTGAAGACTTATTGCATCAATCTAAACTAACCTAATGCAATTAAGTTGGATTGCTTTGTCTACACACAAACAAGAGATAGCAAAAAAAACTTGAATAAAACTCAGCACAAAAGACAACAGAACACTGTAGCAAACTACATCTACACCACGAGTCTCAAACACGCGGTCCGCGGGTATTTTACGCCGGTGCTGCTTTTTGGGAGTTTTCAAATAATTAACATTCAAATTATTTGGTTTATTCATCGATGTTTGAAAGTGCTCGACCAGCAAATGAACAACTTCCTTTTAAACGAACGTAGAGACGGCTAGAAATGAGTTCTCTATAACCTATGACAACTTAAGTAGGTGTTTCTAGCAAAATTCAGGTGCCGCCATTGTTGCGTCAGCGTCATAATGCGGCCCTTGGATAGTGATAAGGCGGCCCTTTGATTACCTGGTAAACCTTCATTTGGCCCTCGGAGGAATTTGAGTTGGAGACCCTGATCTACATTTCGTACCATCAAGTACTGCTGCATGTATCTACTCAGCACTACCTAAATCACACAACAATTCTTTAAGCTGTTCATCTAAATCATCAAGAGCTTTTTCTATGATGCCTGCTGTTTTTCAGAAATTGTTTGGCTGTGTAAGTGGTGTCAAGTGACTTTAAATCTTCTGCTTTTCTGCCAAATTCTGCCAGTTCATTGGCGGCTTTGTGAAGAGCTTTCACATTCTGCCATTCTGTGCTTTATTGAGGTCTGTGGAGCCAGTACCCAAATTTCAGCCTCTGGCATCTAAATTTTTTGGCTCCGGCTCCAGAACAATTTGGTCCAAAAAATAAGAAAAAGATATGTATTATTTGTATAACTCGCTTCTTCCACAATTTATATCTGTGGAACCGCAACCCAAATTTCAGGCTCCTTTCTCAGCCATTCAAATTTACTTGGGCTCCGGCCTCCATAGCCCTGGTCATGTTTAGCTCCTTGCGAAACTGGGAATTCACAGAAGTTGTCACCAGTCCGGTTGCCACGTGGGGCTTTGGTGGGCTTAGACCCCCAACTGAAGCTCCAGCCCCCGAATTGAAATATGAAACACTATAAATCATTGCAGTTTTTATCAAATTTTATTGAAGACTTCCTATCGACGGTTCTGGTTGTCACGATGCATATGTTTGAAATGAATGACTTCGATGACTTCTAAACAGAAACAATTGTCTGCTTGGATGCGAAGGAGTTACGGAAACCCGGGCAAAGTTTCATTTTAGCTGGGTTTACATTTTCTCTGTCATGTTTAGCTCCTTGCGGAACTGGGCAAACCACTATAGATACCGGTTGCATCCCAGCACTCCTGTGGAACTGTGTTGAACATCTAGCGGACCGCAGCCCCTTTAAAAATGTAACCTGGTTAACTACCCAATAATTCGGCCTTCCATGATAGAATATTATGAAACTGTTGAGGGGTGCCCGACGAGACAACCTGTTCAACATGTTTTTGTCGGTGTCCCAGCGCTTCCACTTAATGGCATGCAATTGTCCAATGTGTGCGCCAGTAAACTCAACTCAAATACCAACTCCCTCTTGAAAAAAACTGGCAATCTGAATTTGGGGCCAAGATAAAAAAAATTATCGGACTGGTTAAGGTCACATCACAGTCATGATCTTGAGCAAATCCAGCTTGAGGTAGCTGGTGAAGTATTACTTTACACTGCTGATTTTTTCCAATTGGAATTTACATACTTCTTCAATACCAAAGGGACATTTTGGCCAAATTTAATACTTTTCAAGGTCTTGAAAACCAATTTTGAAATTCAATACTTTTTCAATACTTTCAATACCGCGTGGGAACCCCGCTGAGAAGTGCGACGCCGAAGCGGGGAACATCTCGAATTTTCTAGCGTTTAAAACTCGCGCGATACTCTATGATCGGCTTCATTACATGTATCATGCAACACCTTGTTGCGGGCGATCAAGCACCGGCCTACCTTGGTTGTGTGAACAGCGGGCTCTTCCTCGTCAACGGGCTCGTCTTCCGGTTTTTCAGCGACAACTTCCTGTTCAGTTGCGCTGTAAACAGAAGAACACCATCAGATCATCCAAACCAGCCATTGTGACGGACAACAGCTGGTACATCACTACTAACGTATGACAACAACCTCGGCTCCATCGCAATGAGCTTTCAGCTACCTATGCGCATTGCACAATGAATCTTTGCCAATCTCATAATCATGCGAATGAAATACTTCGGCATAATCACTGAATGTAATTCCAGCTCGGAGTTTGGTTAAGCTTTTAGTTTTCGCGAATTCGGGTTTGTAATTCTAATTTCCGAAAATAGAGTAGCTCTTATTTTAGCTCTATTCCATTTGGAAAAGTCGTCAAAATTCTGGTCATCCAAGTCTGCAAGGCCTGACCTTGCAGACTTAAGGCAGTGTGAAACATTCTTTCAAACGAAGCAAGGAAAAGCTTTATCGATGCAAGGAAAGTTTTAACAAAGCAAGGAAAAGCTTTATCGATGCGTTGCGAAAACGAAATGCATTTTTTCGAAAGTCACCCCAGCAATATTTTCACTCACTTCGTCGCTGGCACGGCTTGTTGAGCCGGCGGTGGAACTTGCTGTGGAGGGGGAACTTTCATGGGCGGCGGAGCTTGTTGCGTCACGGCTGCGTCATCACCGGGAGGGGGTGGCAAGTCTGCGATCGTACAGAAAGGATATCACGCGGTGAGCAAGGTGAGCGATCACAGCCAAACTAAAATGCGATTTGAAACCAAAAAATTAAAATTTGCGATCACTGACGGTCGCAAACGACGACGTCAAACAGAGCAATGTGGCAATTCATGCTTCATAAGGCCATGTAACAATTTATGCTTCTAAACGTTCATCGGACAAACCATCTAACTTCGTAGCTTTTAACATAAATACAATCACAGCACAAAGAACATTTCGTTTGGCCACGTGCACAACCGGATCACACCTCCAGGACCGCGTAAAAATATTCGTTACTTAAAAACGCCGGAGGGCGCGAGATGGAAGAGAAAAGTAATTTTACAGGTGTGTGTTGGGTCAGAACGGAAAAAAATAGATGGAGGGAGAATGCACGTCACAGTACACAGACAGGGGAAAGCCTTACCTGAAGCTGGGGGAGGAGTCGTACCAGGAGCCCTATCTTCAGGGGTTTCCATTTCGGGAGGAGGGAACTGATGTAAGGGGGTGTGGTCTGGCTGAGGAAAGCGCTGTTGAGGAGGCATCATGTGTGGTACCGCCTACAACAAAAGATAGCAATACTTGAGCACAGTCACTCACTCCACCTAAGATTAGTGTGATTTTTCTCCGGATTTACATCGCGCAACACCTTCATAGCAACCGTAGTACGGCCAACGGAACATTCTCTCACACAAACCTGGTTTGGATCTTGAAACGGTGGTTGCTGATTGAACGGAGGACGGTGTGGGTGGGGAGGGTGCATAGGCATGCGTGGCTGGAACCCGCCGTGCTGTTGATTCGGTCCTGCAATGTGGCGCGAACGAGTTAAAAGCAAAGAAAAGCAGTCTCGGGCGTCGGTCGTTGACGTTTTCGCTGCTTTTGCAAACTTTGTCAAGGTAGGTCGACATGATCGGACCATTTGCTGATAGTTGCTTGTTATATGCGACGTTCACATAACAGGTGTCGCCGACTACAAACTAATGCTGGATCAGTTCTGATCGCTGCCAGCTCGGAAGGTCTTGGCGTCAGCATGGTATTTGGTGAAGTCAGCGATCGCCACAGCCGAGAAAGCGTGATTACTATCATCAACACCATATTTATCCAACAATCAATCGACTTCAAAAAATTTAGTTTTTAATACACAGTCTTTTCCAACCGGGCTCATTCGTTCTTTCCCAAAGCAAGATGGGCATCAAAAACTTGAGAGGGAAATAAAGCACCAGTCTACAGGAAACAAAAACACGAGCAAACACACTGTTTTGCAATAAAATCTCGCCCCCACTGCTATTGCTCGTGACACCAAAGAACAGCTCACCGTGGGGAGGAAAGTTCTGCGGCGGCATGTTCCGGTTCGGCGGCTCCATACCGTGCATGTAACCGGGCCGGAAGTTGGGCTGACGAGGGTGCGGAAAGCGCGGGTCGTGCGGGTACCTCGGGCCCGAGTCCTGCGGCGGGAAGCGGGGGAGTTGATCGTGCGAGTGGTGTGGGGGGTACCTCGGCGGACGGTCGTGCATAGGATGAAAGCGCGGCCCTTGAGGGTCGGGCCCGCGCGGGAACATTTGGCGTGGATCTCCGGGGTGACGCGGGCCGCCGTGCTGCAGGTAACAGAGCGATGAGCGAGCAATCGCGGGAAGACAATGCCGCAAAATACCGCCGCAAAGTTGGCGGATTAACCGGTAAAACAAAGCTGGAGCAGAAGTTTTTGGCGAGCGTTTCGTTTATTGCTTTTTATTACCGAAATTGACCCACAACAGCTTCACCAAAATTCGATTTCGCTTCAAGCGCCGTTGCAACCACTCGGTAAGCGCGGTGTTGAATGCGCGATTCACCACGAACGGGATGTTCGCTGAGAAGATCAGCTCTATATGTTAAGTTTGTGGCGGGAACAAGCAGTGAGAGTGATCGTGGCGTGTCATCTCTACTGATGCCAATGGTGAACGGTTGAATGTCTGACCGTGACTAGTGGAACAGCGTGTGATCTCTATTGTTGCTTGCTGCCAATGTGAAGCATTGAGCGCTTGCCGCTCGAGCCCTCCGATATCGCAACAGCGCATACTTAACAACAGCAAACGTCTATTAACAACACCTGGGTTCAATACCTCCATGAAGTTCCGATCCATCTGGCTTGCGTTGAGAGGTCGGTTCGGACGAGGCATTTGCGAATTGGTGAAGATCATGTTGTCAGGCGGGGCCCTGCCGTCGGAAGTGCTGCATAGCATGTTGTTGCCAGCGTCCTGTTCAGAAATGATCCGCCGCTCACAACAGAGTCAATTGTGCAGCGCAGCACAAATCAAAAGCGGACCAAGACGCGACGCGGTAACGACACTGCGGAGCTATTTGATGGCGACAACGAAATTGCAGCAATGTTGAGGTAAAAGCGACGGAGCCGCTGTAACTTCTTGCACCAGAATCAATCACGCCGCTACATTGATTTAAGAAATTTTATCATTATGAATCGCTTGGCCAAGCTCAGCACTACGTATTAAAGAAGCAAGGATAGTGATTTTTATTGACGACGATGGCAAAGCGATCACGCTCAGCTTGGAAATCGATACAACCGTGCAAGGCTCTACAAAGCACGTAGCAACGCCGGCGCGTATACAGACCTTGTTGCTAGGCGGCATGTTGTTTGGGTTCGAACCGTCGATGTTGTGAGGTGCGTTGAACGGCGGGTTGTTGAACTGTGATCGAGGCGGGTAGGCGTCTCTGTGCTGCTGGTTGTGCTGGCGCTGATGCCAGTACCACTGCATGTATGCCTGGAGGAAGAAAAAAACGCAGTGTTTTCCAAGCGAAATTGACGGCACGGAGATAAACTTCAACTCAAACGCGATGAGTTACCGAAGCGGTTATTACGACCTGGCGAATTCCGGGAGGAAATCAGCAACTGTGATCTGTTCAACCTTGCATTGATCGCATTGCACCGTTTGAGAATAATTGTTCACAAAAGCGCGCAACCAGCGCTACTTGACAAGGAAAGACAACAAAACTAACGGCACGAGGTCCCAGTAAACAACTGACCCAAACATACAGGGTGCAAGGTGAAAAAATGGCCTCCCGCAAAGACAAATCCACGTACGGTGCCTAAGGGCCTGATGCTTAAGAGCAGTGTGTTTTTTTAAGGCGTTTNAGGGACCCGATTCGGATCCCTAGAATCAGAGAAAATTATCATCGGGTCCCTAAAATCAGAGAAATCGGGTCCCTACAGATCCATACCGGGTACCTAACATTTTCCCTAAAAAAACCTGCTTAAGAGTTCTAAATGTAGCAGATGTCCTAAGACAGGAGGTCACCTGCTGTTGCTGTTGGCTCCAGTGATGCAGTTGCTGCATGTAGATAGTCTGCATTCTTCTCATTTCTTCCACGTTCATATCGGAGGCGTTCTTGCCGTGCTGCTGCAGCCACTTGTTCATGTCCTGGGCAACGACAGCAAAGCGACTTTAAAGCGCGTGTCTCGCATTATCTGCCGGCTGAAAATTTTTGACATATGATGCCCGGTGTCAGATACGAGTGCACCGATGAAACGGAAAACAACAACAGACACGTCACAGTCGTAAAAACTAAGAAAACTTGCCAGGGGTTTGCAAACTTAACCTAAAAAGCGTTGAAGAGCCATCTACTTTGATGGTATGTGCATACTTAAGCTATTCCACAAACGACACTACGCGGTAAAGCACCTGTTTGTGCTTGTCCTGCTGCAGTGCGAAGTTTTCTTCTGGCTTGCTGGCTGTTGCCGACGAATCGGTAGTCACTGCGGTTGTGTCGGTTTTGGAAACGACACTCCGCTTCAAGGCCTCGAGCTCCATCAGTTGACTCTTCAACTCGGGATCGGTGAGCACTTGCTGGCGCTGTTTCTCAATTTCTTCGCGAATTTCCTTTCTGATCTGTTCTCTCACCTGAGGCGGAAAGAGAGTACTTTTTGCAAGCAGCTTCCGAAACAAAAGATTAAGCATCGTTGACGTTCGACACGACGCAAAAACCACCAGAGTCTCGCCGCCACGTGATGTGATGAAAACCGGGATTCTTTGAGCAACGGAACTACTGCAGTGCCGAAAATTACAGAGTTCGAAGGCACCCAATACAAACAGTGCCCGGTTACGTATTTGTATAAAGCTTAGGTTATGCGTCGCTTTCTCAAACAGCCACTCATCAAATCACACAGTACGCCTTGTACCAAACAAGCTTTCACATCCTGCCATCCCATCCTCCAGTGAGCACACTAAGCCTCGACCGGTTGTTGAAATGCCATAGCCGTGCCTTCTGGCGATGGAAGCAGCGTGACTGTCTTCCACTGCTGGTTTGGCCGCACTCGCATATACTAAGTTGTACAAGCATCAAATCGTACCCAGTGTAGTTGGGACCGTGATTTAGTCTAAAGATCCAAGACCAAGACTTTAATGCGGTGGTTCCCAAATTAGGGGTAATATGCGATTCTTTGGGGGGATAACGCTGAACAAAAAACACAAAATGGATACAAGTATATTGGTTGCGTTCTTTTCATGACGCAAAATATTTAAGGTAATAAGACATAATCGCTACCTTGATTCAGGTAACGGCCCGAACAAGTTTGGGAACCACTGCTTCAATGCTCGGGTTCGAGGCCATGATAGCAAATTCGAGAGCAGTGATACGCAAACCATGGCGCGAAACTGAAATTCATGGCCCACCAAACTTTCCTGTAAAATTGTTCCGCGAATACGTGAGTTCAGTGAGAACGATGTGAGCAAGCACTTCAGCGTGAAAAAAGGTGGGCAAAAATCTTGGGGTGCGGGTGGGCTCCCACAAAGAAAACTTCACCCAGAAGGGAGCTGCACAGGCTGGCACATCCCTTGATTGCATACGCAAGAAGAAAACGAAAGAACCTTCAAGAACATTAAAACAAAGACTACTCGATTTGACACGTGACTTTCGTCTTTTCCTAGATTCTAGAACAGGGGTTTCCAACCTTTCTTTGACCGTGTGCCTCTTTAGCATTTCAACACAAAAGCATTTACCTCTAAAATTTCTTACGACAAAAAGGCTGAGTTCAGTAACAAAAATCCATGGAAATTTTAGAACTTCTTCCAAAAGTTCTATTAAAAATTGATCTAAGTATTCACACATATTTATCATGACTAATCTGACTAATCATAACCATATTGAAGTACGTAATGACTGTTGAAAATAACAGTCATTGATATATGTATAAATATTTGGAAACATACAACATATACATCTTTTCCCTTCTATTGCTAACCTTAAATGTACCTCTAGGGGTTCTAGATGCTTNACAGTGCTAAGGACTAGCAAACACCGTTCAATATTAGTTAGATTATGTGAGCATTCTGCATTCGCAATCCGTGACGAGACATTTANCGCACCTCTTCGCGAATTCGCACAATTTCCTTCTGGCGTTCCTCTTCCAACATCTGCTCTTTCAGCTTCTCTTTTTTCGCCCGTTCCGCCTTCTCGATTTCCTCTCTCATTTTACGCTTCACTTCCTCTTTCAGGCTCTTCTGTTCGTCGGACCACATCTCTAGTTTTTCGCGCTGCTCCTGCGCTTTCGACCTGAGAACAACCGCCGCGCGTTGGTGACAACTTGCCGCGCGTACGAGATCGAGCTCTTGGCGTAATAGAAGCGCTGCTGCGCTCAACCTTGCACCAAACCCCGCGAGCTTTCACTTTTGACATATTTGACCGGAAACAGTCAAACAGCGCCCTTGTCAAAACGTCCACTACTGGGCAAAAATGGGGTTCGACAAAAACTTGGGAAACTACGTAAGGTTTCGGCGTGTTTGTAAAGGTTACGAATCACTGGTCAAATTGAACAGCAAACGGTACTAACAAGCTAACGCAACTTTAGTGTGGAAACACAGCGCGAAGAAGCACCCACTTTTCTGTTTCGAGCGACTCCAACGAGTATATGTCTTGCGAAGCAGCAGCGGCAAGGCTCTTGCTGTAACCGACCTTCGTCTCGGTGCCATCATCTGCAAAGCACAGGACCGCGCCTGGTTGCTCGGTAGTTTGCATGAAGAACTCGACGCGCACCGGTCGACATGCTTGATTGATCACGCACACAACGTCCAATAGCAGCGAATACACAACGTTCTGCTGGTGTGAGTCAATGGTTAGTTTTCAAACTTAAAAGGTTGTCAGTGCGTTTGTCATTTGAGCAGGGCGTAGGGCCGGAGCCCAAGCAATTTTGGATGACTGGAGCCAGAGCCGATTGTTTAGATCAGAGGTTCCCAACCTGGGGTACATTTGCCTATCCGAAGGGATACAACTGAGGTTAGCAATAGAAGAGGAATACATATTTCCATATCTTTCATTGCATAAACTTATACATATATCAGTAGAAATTACCTTAAAAAGCCGTTATGTGCTTATTTTTAAATATATCTGTGATTAATCATGATAAAATATTTTGTCATAAGAAATTTTAGGGGTATGTGTTCATCTGTCGAAATACTGAA
>JGI24158J21664_10002577_pt1 | contig 22154 bp, 14 predicted proteins | sample Ectturendosymbi3_FD_21664 | JGI IMG/M metagenome (IMG submission 21664)
ATGAGTTTTTTGTGGTTTTCAAACACACAGTGGCGGGTGCAGATTTGGAACGGTAACTGTGCGGGGGATTAGGAGGGCGCGAGGGACGGGTTTAAATTGTCCCGGTGCGCACAAAGCATTTCAACCCACACAGGGATCGAATATTTGTCCAATCACGATCCACCTTCAGACAACATTTAGTCTGACTACAAAAGAAAGAGTTTTGCAGTAGATGACTTGTTCAGTGGTTCACCAAACAAGTAGCACACGTGTGTGTCGTGGTGATTCGCCACATATAACGTTGAAATCGTAGCAGCAATAGTAGAGTCCAACTAGTCCAGTGGGGAAACTCTATTACTGTTACGCCGAGGGTCGTCGGTTCTCCTTTCAGGTGGCTCAGGGTGACGTAGCATTGTGGCTGCAGCACGTGTTGTTCGCAACAAAAAAAAATTAAGTCTTACATACGTAAGTGCAACGGTCTACATAGAGAAACCATGACACAATGGAAAAAAAGTGCATTTGATTCCAACGAATTTCGCTGCATTTTAAGCCCTCCAATTAACCCAATTCATGTTTTAAAAAGTTTTTCAGGGCAGTGGTGGGCAATTTGCGTCCCGCAATTATGTCTGGAGGGAGCATTCAGGACAAATTTTAAACTCTGAATTTTCCGCCAACCTATCACAGTAACTTTAGTGCTAAGGCTAACTCGAACCGAGACTTGCTTCTAATTGCATTAGAAGGTATGGCCCTCGACTAAACACAGCATTCTCAAAGCGGCCCTTGCGCCAAACTAATTGCCCACCCCTGATCTGTGGAACTGTACAGCAAAGGCGTTACGTAATCCGCTATATTTTAATGCAAAGCGAGTATGTTTCCTCAACAATTTATACAAAAATATATTTGCAGGAACGACTTGGTCCATATTCTCTAACAACCTAGTTGTATTGTGTAATCACTGTCTTCCAAGTCATATTTCCTCCAGACACGAAAGGAAAAACCTTTGATGAAATTCAAGAAAAGTTCAAAAGAGGATATTTCCCAGGAAAAATTGAAACACTTTCTAGCCGGGAGCGAAATATTCTTTTCGTCCGTACTTTGACTAATGCACAGAAATTGGGTGATTTTTTTGTTTTCGTTGCTTGGCATTGGAATGATGCAGATTTTAGGCACAGGAATTGAAATGGACGTACAGCTGTGTCCGTTTAGGTGCTTTTTTTTAAATTGAACTTCATCTCGCCATGACACGCTTGCAAAAGTTTTAAAACTTACTTCAAATTGAAAGTGATGCAAGACACTTGGTTTTGCAGATACAAGTGATTCAAGGAACTTGGTTGCAACTGATGCAAGGCATTTGGCTGCAAACAAGTCCTGAGTAGAAACCAACGTGAATTTAGCAGAAGAAGGAAAATCTGGTCTCGACCACTTCACGAGTTTAGGCAATCGATGTACAGTAGTTTGCATTATAAAAAAGTTTCTTCTGAATGTTTATATCATTCTTAATTTTTGATGGATTTCCATTGTCTTGTTGGGGATCTTTATAGGATGAGCGAAAATGCAATGGAACGACAAATTTGCAAGTGCAAAGTCAAGCATCCATAGTCATTCCCCGCAAGACCAGGTTCACTCTATTCTTGCTTGAGCGCAACTACCTTCTTGTACCACTTGCCCAATGTGCGCTCTAGGTTTCACCGATTGCTAATTTTCCCAATCAAACTACCCTTAATATACGATAACTAATATAATATTCCTGCGATTGATGAAATGGACCAAGTGCCTTTTTAAAACTTTTACCAAATTGAAGTCTAAACATTTTTCCTGCACTTCGGCATTGTGTGCTTGAATCGTACCTATAGGAAATCCCACCGAGAGTTTTATGGTCTCGTGCTTTAAAAGTTGACAGGATGGTTGAGAATGAGCGTTTGTGGATCGTTCGTACAATTTCATTGAAAAGAAGAAACAGAGATGAAGGTCTGCATAAAGCCACGTGATAATTCTGAAAGAAGAGTGGAGCAAAATTAGTTGACTAAACGTTGTTTGGTTTCTCAAGCAAATGGTAGATTGTTTTGTCAAGCAATATGAAAAGAGTTTGTCTCATTAAAACATTGAACAAACACATGTACATCTATAGTTGATAATACTGCGTCTGTAGCCTCGAACGTACAAAAGTTGTGCAGGCGCCACTAAAGCTGGGAGTATGGGTTGGATACCCGGTCAGTAAATATTAAGACTTGAACAATGGTTGTTCGGCCTTTTCACTCTCATACTTGGCGCAAACGCAAACAGAATGATGCAAGGAAAAAACTCGGAAAATTCTCCCACTGCTTTGGCACCGAGGCAACATTAGTTTAAAAACAAACCGATCAGTACATAAATCCCACATCAGTCCAATTCAATACATTTTACTTGTGTCATGCGTAGTGCTCCACGCGCTTTCATAATCCACAGACTTTCAATATTCCTTCACGGCATGAACACATCTTCCTTGCCTATAATATTCGAGTTTTACTTGCAAACTGTCAAAACGATTTCCTAAGCTGGGACAAATGCGGCCCACATGATCATTCAATGCGACTTGAGTCCGAACTTTCGTTGTCCAAGTTAGAACACAACATTGCGTTAAAAGGAAACTCTGTGACGAGCAGAGACATAGACAGCAAGTCAAAAAAAGTCTCTTTCGCCCTACACATGCTTTTTTTCTCCTTACATTATTTTCCTTTTTACTACAAAGGCAGAATTTCAGAATAAAAATAATTAATTTTTGGGCCCCGTCAGACCTATTTCACAAATAATGTGGCCTATGATAGTAAATAGATTCCCTATCTCTGTTCTAACCAGAAAAATGGTTTTGAAGGCAAGCATTGAACAAATACTGTACTGATTCAAGATTTGACTGGTTTCTCTATTGGCACTAACTAGCCCACTGTAAAGTAAAAGGGTTACCTAACCTGTTTTGATTTATTGCAAGAGAGAGTAGACTTCCATAGAAATTCGTATAAAAATGTATTTGTAAGAAGGCCTTGGACCATACTCTCTAACAATCTGGTTGGGTTGTGTAATCATTCTGCTTGTCTTCCAAGTCCTATTCCTTCCAGACACGAATGGAAAAACCATTGATGAAATTCAATCAAAGTTCAAATGAGGATAACTCCACGCAACAAAACCAAAACACTCTCTGGTTCTGAAGGAAATAACCTATTCGCCAATAATTTACTTTTTTACAATACTTGTGATTTGTGAAATTCATCAGCTTAACTTTCTGTGGCATTTGAATGATGCAGATGAAGCACAGGCATGGAAATCCACATAGTGTTCGTTTACTTTCTCATGAATAATTTGCTTATGGTGAGTCTGAGTCAATCAGTGAATGCAGTAGGATCGTGCAAAGCCATCTTCCAGTCGAATATCAGTTGTGCCCTCCAGAGCTTCTACTCCGTTTTCCAAAGGTATAGGTTCCTCTTGTCAATAATACCGGAAGGGTTTTTGGACAAAGAGTAAATCGAAAACACAGCGGTTCGTAAACACGACAAACAACAAGTTGAGATCGACATCCTGTAAAACTGCCCCTAGACAAGTTGAGAGACCGCCCACTGTTTAGTTTCTAAGGCATTCTTTCAAGATGGCTTGTACATAAACCACATGAAAAGAGGCTGCACAATATACACCGAATACAACATTTTCTTTTGTGGCATCTTCTAAAGGGCTTATTAGCCGAACAACAAAGAAAATACATATCACACCAAATTTTGCCCATAGTTGTAATGAAAAACAAAACGTTGATTCAAACAACTGCCGCTGCTGCGATAATAAATGAACTAACCACACAGTAAACAAACATTCATTGAACTATATCGGGCTATTAATTTACAATGACTTCGAATCCACCTTGATTGGTTGCAAACACGGGCGACCGCAGAAATTTTTCCAGGAGGGGGAGCAACATCGACATTTCGCTTGTCCTTTTTCAGGTTGCAAACGATGCAATGCAAATAGACCTTCACAAAACGCTTTACCCTTGCTACACCACAAAGAAATTTCCTTGTGAAAGCATGAGCTTCGTTCGCATTATTTTGAAATTGTATTTAGCATTCAGGTGGAGTTGCATTCGAGTTTGCGAAAAGGTTGTACTTTTTGTCGTCCTTTACAAGCATTAAAACAAAACTTCAAATTTGAAATTCGTTGAAAAGCGTGTGAGGTTACATTTGTTTCATTGATTTGCTTTCGCCTGACAAAGTGCATTTGCACAGGAACAGTGAATACTACCTTTTTTGTGTACCATTATTGTTTTTGTTTTATTTATTTTACGATCAGATTAGAAGCTACTGCCCTTCCCTAACCCTCCGCTGGGGAACCTGCCTGTATAACCTTTGTTTTTTCGGTACACCAGTGTTCGTTGTCTTGAAGCGTTCATCTGGCGTAAGGAACTCAATACCGCCAAATAAATCTGTCTATCCATCAGCTAAGCGCGACTTTCTCAAAGTAGCCATAGAGCAAATATAATTGCCCTTCTCTGCAATAGGCAATTTTAATTCCTGTGCAGCAGAAAAAAGAACAAGCATAACAAATTTTATTTAAAAGGTAGGCTGCAATACTGAAGGTATTGCAGACTGCAAATAGCTTCTGGAAATATCAGCAAAATTAGGTTTCCCAAACTGAAAGATTTCGTACTGAAAATGCGCTCGAGGATTGGAAACACATGTGTAAGAGTAGGCTACGTACATTTTCTACGATGAAGCAAGTCAAATATACAGTAAACACAGAAATCAAACGGCAGACGAAACACTGGACGATATTCTCCGACTTGCTTCCACTAACACTTGTATTGCTAATGGAACGACAGCGTCAGAGAGGCCTCGACTACAGGCAGAACCGTCGCCAGGAAATCCTCAGTAGGGGAGATTGATATTTACAATTTCATAAAAACCCCATCGATTTATTGTGTTTCATATTTCAATTTTGGGGGGCTTGCTGTTTGTTTGGGGGTGAGCCCACAAAAGTCCCTTCACCCCGTGGTGATGAGTCTGACCACAGGCATCCCACTGATAGAGATTTGTAATAAATTGCTATTTGTTATTGTGTAATAATTCCAAAGACGCACTCACATATCTTCATTTTTTAGTATTAAATGTTGTGAATTTATTGTTTTATACATAATTTTATTGCATGTGGCCGGTAAATTGTTACGTTTTTATAAAATGAACCGTAGGTGAAAAGTAGTTGGCCCACCCTTGGAGCTATTCACTCAGGCACATTGGTCCACTCAGTCTCATACTAGCAACATATATTTCAAACTTGTTGCATTGCCGTAGATTCGATCTGGCTTCTTTTTACACAGTATAAAACTAGGTGCCTTACCACTATCAGCAGTCACTGTCTCGCTGCATTATTTGTCAAGATATCTGCGTTCAATAGCAAGCAGCAACATGCGGTAAAACGCCTGTTACTGTTACGCAATGACGACCAAAAGCAGAAGAGTCTGCTCCGAAGTTCGGCCACGCAATGGAACATAAGTGAACAGCAAGCTCACTAATGCAATGACACAAAGACCGTAAACTTGGTTCTTGTGCAGTGTGTGTCTTACCGGCGAATAAACTGTCATTGCAAGAATTAAATCAATTAATCGAAATTGAGCTGCTGACTTCATGTTTTCTAGAAAATTTTTTTCTTTCTTAGGTCCAATTTCCAGGGGGGGAAAATGCCCGTTTTGAAACCCCCTGCGGACGCCCATGGTTGCAAAGTTTTTTGAACTTAAGCTAAAACTAAACTGATATGTCTACAAGGCATTCGGTTATAAACAAGCAGTGGGAAATAGTCCACGGAGCAATTAGCTGAAGAAAGGAAAAATTTTGTTCAATTTTCAATACGTGCTTTGTTTCTATTCGTGTTTTGGGAAGTCGATGGAGAGTAATTTGCATTACTAATACAAATTTTTTTCTGCCTTTTACATATAAAGATTTTCGATGGTTTCATTCGTTTGTTTCCCCAATCTAACAACCCACAGTATAAAATGCCTGACAGCAAGAGCGACTTAAACTGACAGGATGCGTTCGATCCTCGATCGATGATGTGGAAGACTTGAAAAACGATATTTTCACCTTGTTCGGTCTCTCGCTTGGCGTATACAGAATGATACAAGGGAAAAAGCTCACTAGAATTTCTGTCATTGCTTCGCCATTAATGAAACAATCGCTTACTGGCAAGAAACCTTGCTATGGCGCAAGCTGCAAGTGCTGGCGTCGCTATTCTAATCTTAGATTCTTTCTCAATGTTGGGAATCACCCATTTCAGTTACTGAACTTCCAATGATTTCGGAAGTTTGTAAACCACAATGAGGTTTATATTCTAGAACTTCGCAAGATTTCGCGATAGTCTAAACCTGCGTTCACGAATACGTTTTACACCAAAGTGTCAGTGGATGCGAGGAAATTTCCCGGTACACAGTTCAGACGTGATAAAGTGGCATTAAGGATTGCACCATCAAAAATATCAAATGTAAGATTGTCAATACAAGGACAGGTTGTCCGTTTGTACTTACTGTATACTACAGCAAAAACCTAAAGTGTGCCGCACAAAATCTTGGAATGGGTAGCCCGTTGTGGCCAGCAGGCCCGGTGTTGGAGATATCTGTTCTAAATAACTTCCAACAGGTTTTAAAAATAATTAGATATGCAATCACTGGGAAACGTCCTTTTTCTCTGCAAATACATACAGTACAAAAATTTTAGCTTACTGCAAACAGATGAGCCTCCAAACTTTTCATTCCAGTATAACAGTGGATTATAATTGGAACTAAGAAACACGTTAATCTATCAACATCTTGTACAAAAGAACCTTTGACTATGAATGTATAACACTCATCAAAAACAATGTTTTATTTTGTAAGAAAATTACTATCGGTTTAATAAGTCTTCACATTAGTTGTATAAACCCAAGTTTTAGTCTAAATTATTTTCAACAGACGTACAAAATGCTTAAATACAAAGTAGGTGAATGACTGTTTTTCTCTATGACGACATAAAACGTCTTCAGCTTGTTGCAAAGTGATCGAGTTACAAACGTTTATCCCAGTGTGTAGGGATCATTTTCAGTGTGGCACTTGTGTCGGCAGAATAAAAAGATTTGTGCAAAAGATTGCTAAAAATTCAAGATCAAACATATGCACCATCAACAAAATAAAATGCTTTTCTTTACGCTCAGTGAGCTTCAAACACACTCGGTCTAAAATTTAAGCTTCTTAAACAGCGTTTTCACTTAATGATAGAATAGAGAAAACAAGTTCAAAGTCGACAAACTTTTAATGAGAAAATGTAACAAGCTAACTAACTGCTTTCCGTTTTACTCAAAAAAAAATAAAATGTGGCTCATTGGTGGTGTTTTCATTGGTGCACTGTCCCTATTGTGCAAGTGGTTCAAGAACATAAAGTTCGTAGGATTTAGCGGTTTTCAGTTACGAATGAAACACAAATGGTTCGAAAAAAGTAAATCTTTTCCCAAGCACAAGATGCATATTTGTGCTTAGAAATTAATCGTGAGTTCAGAAGCTTACCGTCCACTCATATTGCCATGTTAAAATTGGCTAAATGATATCGTAATTTTAGGTCTATACATCTCGTTGCTTGTAATTTACTTTAAACACAATGTGGATAAAATGTTCGATATCAGATTAGTGTCTCCAAGGCCCTCTTGATAAATTAACATAAAGACCTATGTTGACTTTGCATAAAAGCCAAAGAAACACCATAAAATTTATATGGATTGCAGATGATGTTTACAGAGTTATTCGCTTTCTGTCTTAAAAGAACGCATTTATAATAACTCTTGCATTTCTGCGTTGTGTTGGAGTCGCAACTTCAAACACTTCACCTTATTTTCTTATGTTTGCAAGCAAACCCCAAACGAAATTGCTTAATGAGCCGATGAAACCAGCGTAATGGTCGAAGGAAATCATTGGGTTGTGCAAATTTTGTCAGCATTGCTGGCTATCAAAATTTTTTTCTATCTTTGTATGCTGTACATTTTCCATGTGCCAGTGTGGTCGATCAGCAGTACAGATTTTCCAAGCCCTAGTGACGTTCCTAAACGTCTATCACTAACGCAGGTCTTTCAAACCTCCTAATTACCTCCTTGATGCTCAAATAACGAAGTCAGTCCAATTGTTTTTTTATTTCTATGCATTGGAATCTATTACCGACAAGGAGAGGAGAGAATGTAATTGTTTGCTTGCTCTGCATTTTTCCTAGCAGAGGTTGCAAGTGGGTATACAAAACAGGGGAGTTTATGCACAAATCTCCTGCCGGAAACAAAACCAACTTTTTTCTTGTGATATTATTACATGAAATTTAGCAGGAAGATGTAACCCACATGCATCAATCGTTCCGCTAATTTTCAGTAAGTTGCTTTCGTCGAAACTGAAAAATGAAACCTTTAAAATTCAAAAATAAAAATCCTCATATTTGTTTCATTTTGACTGTCTTTGGACCCGAAAAAGCGGAGGTGAGGCAAAAATTATTTTTTCCTGATGTTGAATATACTACTGAAATTTTTTCTGAACATAGATCTTCCTTATCATGTGTGGTTTCGTCTGTAGATCTGTTCAAACTTGAGCACGACATATTTGCAAAATAGTTTTTTTCATTTCTGAAGCTACTGTGTGTAGCAGAAATGTTTATAATATTTGTTGCAAAACGTTTACGTAAAACTTGGCAAGAAGTATTAAAGTCACATTCATCAACCTTTTCTGTGATTTCAGATAATTGCCTCGAAGGTAAGTCTCTCAAATCAGCGGAAAGTAGTTTCAATGTCGAAGAATTACAGAATGAACACTGTCGTCTTAAAATATGCGCACTTTGGATCCGAAGAAAAATGTGAGCCCCGACTTTTTGGGAAAAATGGACATATAAGTGCATTTCTTGTGAAGACAAACTTTTCCATCCTTCACATTTTTCACCACACAGCCCTATAAAACAAATGAGAACTTTTATTGCAAGGAGGACAGGTCGCGTTTTTCCTTGTAGAAGATCTCATTCACGTCACTCATCCGCAACAATTTCATCAAAACAATGTACAAGATTGTGAGTCAACTAATAGGTTTAATGAGTTATTAACGAAAAGGCGGTACTCCGTCTCCATTGTGACATATTCGTGCCGAAACGATAATCCATAACTTAAGAATGCAAAGATAACTTTGAATTAGCATAGACTATGCAAGCACGCAATCGCTATCCTGCAATATCTCTGTACGATCAATACTTTTCACTTTCGAAATACCGCAGTTTGCCCTATACTTGCCAAGTATTGTTCTTTAGGGAGGATGTGAAACAGTTTTCCTTTTTGGAGATTAAAAATGTGAATATACGCACAACTTCACTCATAAAAAGCTATTTCATTGGTTTGATACTTAACCCGTTTTCTCTTAGTTATCAGGATTTTTTTTGGTAATAGGTTTGACCTTTCTGCACTCCACGAGGCTTCTCATTACCAGTAGAATGCAGGCACTTTCCGGCATTCAATTATGTACTTCTTCTGGCAGGATGCAGAACTTGGGTTGAAAACATATACAGAAAGAGCAACCAAAATTATTCTTTCACAAAAACAAAGCTTTTTACTCATTAACCTGAAATGTTTTGCAAAGATACATTCAAACCATTTTTGCTTGATTTAGCTCAAACAGGCAGAAAAACGATTCCACGCAACGTCATTATTTTTGTCAGAAATAATATTTACATAGTAGTGTTAGGGACTGTGAGATGACAGGAAGAAATTAAACGAACGCTGCTAGCAGGCCGTAAATAGGAGGGCGAAAGGAGGGCTTAGTCCCCCCCCCCAATTTTTTTCGCCTCCTCTGGAAAAATGTGTTGGACATAGTTTAAAACTATTGGACATACTGCATTTTTAAAAAATTTGGGCCCCTCTCAGAGAAATCTTCGCCCTTCCTAATATCCCAAGCTGGTTACGTGTCTGCTGCTAAGCGCTTCAATAAAAAACTCACTAAATACAAATAAGTCCCTCCAGGCTTCAATGCCGGTGATCGTATCAGTTTCAAAAGGTTGGTCTGGGAGTGGAATGAATCAGGGGTGGATCCAGCTAGGAACCTTAGGGGGGAGCGATTTCAGTAAAATTTGGTAGTAAAATCACCTAAGGTTTCACTACTGCAAGAGAGATAAAGTAGACATCAGATCACTGCTGTGACAAAACAATGGACGACACAATGGCCATCTATCTCGAACGATGAGACATTTTGAACATGCCGCACAACGTATTCGGAATTGGTTCTGATATGTTTTTCCCCAAATTGTACAAATTCATGGTGAATAAAGTTACTTTCATAGGTTTTAGGGAAGGGGGGTGATCATCCCCCCTGAATCAGCCACAACAGTAATGAAATTTCCTGGTAAGGGCTGTGTATATATATTTTTCAAAAGTATTTTTTCGTTTATGAAACGATAATGAACTCGAAAAGATATGAATTCTTGTGATATTTTCAGATCACCATTCCTTTTCTCACTGCACGCACAGAAATGAAATGTTCAATGTGAAAAATTGTTGCTTGTTTCATCTACTTGAATTTTGCTTGAATTTCTTCCACGCTTTTTCCTTTTGGATCCGGTAGAAAAATGATTTGGTAGATTAAGAAGAACAAAGAACATCCGAGCCAAATTGTCAGAGAATAATGACCCAAATGTTCCTTGAAGTAAAATGGAAACTTGGAAATAAAACGCATTAAAGCAAATTGCCTACTGGCGCAGATCATAATTTTTGAAGTCTGTGAACGACAAACCATCGCACGTGAAAAACAAAAAGCCAACTTTATTGACAACTTCTAGATTCAATGTCACGCGTAATGTAATAATACTACCACCTGGTTTTGTTTCAAGCGCAGTAAATCTCGGACGTGTTTGAAACGATGAAGCTCTTAAGTTATGATTTTTATCTTTTGTCCTTCAAGTGGAATACAAATGTTTGTCTGAGTTTTCAATGACTTTGATGTTTTTTCATAACAGGGAAATCTTAGAAACAGCATGGAAATTCCGTTGGTTTGACTGGTGCAACTACAACAGAGTCTAGCGAGGACTGGTGAACCCAGAGTTTGTTGCGGTCGTTCGCACCAAAGCTTCAAGTACGAGAACCCGCTCCACAATCACTGCGGGTGCACGTCGGACTCAGGTTGGGATGTTAAAGATGTAGAAGCGAGTTGAAAACATTCATTGTGATGCCCGGAACCGGATTCTGTAGTTTGCAAACCAACTAGAGTTGATTGGTAAAAACAACATTAAGTCTACTGCATAGCGAACATTGAAATGGATTGGCTTACTTTTGACAAACTTTTTGTACGCATGATTGTTCAAATGGTGTTTTTTGACGATGTTATACTCCCTTGGACCTACGCAGGAAACTGAATAAAAATCAATATTACAAGTTCCACGACAGACTTCTAATCAATCACTTGGATCTTTTAGATGTAGTTGTGGAATTGTTTTCTCAGTGAGTTCATAAATGCAATCAAAACGTTTCATAGAACTATACAGAAACAGACCCAGTGAGTAAATCAATTTCCAAAAGCAGAACTTTTCTTTTGGCCGTATTTTCTCTGGCAAACGTTGCGTAAGAAATGACTTCCTTCACTGCTTCTATAATCAATCTGGCCAGGAAGTTGAACTGCTGTAATCTTAAGCTTAATTGTATAGTGTGCTAAAACCAAACACACCTTCAACCAACCTGCAAATATGGAGCCACGAATCCGACCGACCACGATGTCACCCAAAGAAATATGGTACCATAAAAGAATGCAATTGGTCTCGTCAATTCTGTTGTCAAAGCACCGAGAAGGCCAATGGTTGCTAGATTACTTCCTCCAGAAAATCTTCAAAAAAGATTAGACTTTCGTTAACGCAAAACTTTAGAAATAATTGCAGCGCGCAAACAAATTACACATTTCACGAGCAACAAAGATCATAATTCTGAAGGGCAATTGACGAAATTATTTATTACAAAATTCACCAACCAAAAAATTGACTGTGTGCGTTCATAGGAAATATTTGATTACAGTTTGTATTTCGATAAAATCTAAATCAGCGTGGTCGAACTACTTTTGATCTTCCGGCCATATTACAAACACGTGACAACTTGAGGGCCACTTCCAATAAAATGATCTATAAAACAACATATTCACAACATTTAAAACTAAAAATCGAAGGTAAGTGAAGTCGTTATTGAAATTGCTACACAATAGCAAATAGCAATTTCTTACAAATCACTATTAGTGGGATGCTTGTGGTCGAGACTTCCCTGACATAACATTCCTTTATCAATACCAGTGTTATTTGTAGCAGTCGGAGACTATCGACCAGTTATTTGTCTGCCTTTCTATTGTAGATTTTACTTGCTTGATAGTAAAGAAAATGTGTTCTCACGCACATGTGTGCTTCCAAATATCCAGTGCATTTTTAGCGCGGGATCTTGCAGTTTGGGTAATCTATCGTTGCTGACTAATCTCCAGAAGCCTTCTACAGTTTGCAGGAATGTTCAATTAATTTGAATGGGGGTGCACCTTTAGAAGGCCGCGTTTAGGGGATAAACAGACGGATTTATTTGACGGTGTTGAGTTCATTGGGCCAGATGTACTATTCAAGACAACGAAAGCCGAGGCAATTAGAAAACGCAGAGGTTATCCATACAGGTGCCCCAGCGGAGTGTTAGGGAGGACGGTACCTTCTACTATGATCTTAAAATAATAAATAAAACAAAAACAATAATAGTACACACAAAAGGTACTATCCATTGTTCTTGTGCAAATGCACTTTATCCAGTGCAAGTAATTCAGTGAGTCCAACGTAACTTCACACGCTTTTCAACAAATTTCAGATTTGAAGATTTTTCCTGAATGCTTCCGGGGGCCACGGAAAATGCTGCGGCGGACCACATACGGCTTGCGGGCCTGTAGTTGGAACACAATGATCTAAATGATGAAGAATTACAAGAAGTGCATATAACCAACCCGACCAAAAAAATTCCCATGGCAACAACCGATACAATCGGCATGACAACTGGTGCAAGGTGAAACAGTGCTTGACTGATGGTGTAAACCGTATGAGCAATGATGACGACAACATTGGCTCCGATATTCACCTTCCACGAACCAAATCGATTGACCATAGCTACCTGTCAACGAAAATGCTTTTGTGGACAAGATTCCCTGTTAGAGTTTTGCATTTTTAAAAACAGTCAAAGACTTTGATGGGATTAATGGTAATTTTTTTTTTATCAGTGGAATAGTCTCCTCAATAATATTTTCGTGTCAACCGCGTTTATTTGAAATAAAATCGTGCTTTCTTTATTACTTCCAAATACTGTAATTTGGTGGAAATCAAATTGTGTCAAGAGGCGCTTGAGCTAAAATTTCAAGACATTTGCCTAAGTTCAAGTGCAGTGTTTTACCCCGATAAAGGTGGCAACAACTTGTGCGGCAAATATCCCAGTTGTCACTGTGGGAGCTGTTTTAGGCGATATTCCAGCTTGCTCCAGTAGAATAGCACTATAGAAAAGAATGTGGTTGATTCCAATCAACATGAAGTTGGAATACAAGGCACACACGGCGATGAGTTGATTTCTGTAAATTAAAAAGTTAAACTGTTGCAGAGCTTATTCTGTCCGTTCTATTTCATGGAACCGGTATTTCATGTAATTCATGAGCTAAAGCTGGTGTTGATCTGCTTCTGAAAAGAAAACAAAGTTGTGCTAGGTTTGTCGAACTTCTCAGAGCTTAATCTCGGCTGTCATTTGTTAAGAAGTTGAAATATTTGCGATAATTTATTTCCTGAAGTAGAATGCCACCAGGTGGTAATATATGGCGGCAATATGCCGTGGCTGGGCAAAATTTCCAAGTGTGATACATAACAATAGCAAGTGCGCCGGTTTAGTTGATTCGAACAAGCTTGAGATGTTGGTACCACGGGCACAACACAAAGAACTGTCAACAACTATTTAATCGAAATATTATTGAGCTCACTATTGTTTTTTCTGAAAAAGTTGCCCGAGGATTAAAATGCCAAGATTCAATCTTTGGCATTGATTCGAGGTGCAACGTTTCAAATAGGTAAATAATTCTCAAAGTAGAAAACTGCGCTATTTTCGTATTTCCATAGGAAAGAAGAAGCTCTGTGTTCGTTACTGTCTGCATATGTAGCAATACAGAAATTACCGAAGTATTTTCCATTTGATTGAATACCACATTTAGAAAACCTGTCTTATGTTTGACACTGTTTTATCATCTCGTTCATTCAACTCAAACTTGATTGAAGCAACAATACAACAAAACAAACAATAAAAACTAACAGTCAATCTAAGCACTTGCCGTCAATCTAAGCACTAAGACTGCCAGCAAATCTTGGCAATCCTAAAAATGCGTCCTCACAAATCCAAACAAAAACAAGGTGTACTCAGAATACAAATTGTAGACGTTAAAGCTGAAAGTCAGATCCACACACCTATATTGCTTAGTTAGAATCATTTCTTTAGTTGTCATTACTGGTTTGTCTTTTATCTCATTTTTCATCAGGTCTAGTTCTTCTTTCTGAGCAAGCTGTGGTAAAAATGATGGATGTAGGAAAGTATTTTGCACCATATGCATGTACATAACCACAAGAGCATACTGAAGATAAAATTTAAACGCATGATTGATGTAAAAACGGTTATAGCAATGGTATCAAAAAACATCAAACGTTCAAGTTTGTCATCAAAACGTGGCATTGATCAAGAAAAAATTGTTTTTGATTTGCAGTGTGAAACTTATGAACTTAAGATTTTTGCAATGGGGCGGATTTTCTCTCAGGAATATTTCAACACTATTTATAAATACATGTTTCAAGAGACTCATCGTACACTATAACGAAGCTAAAATCAGTGGCATTGACTTTGACTTCTGCAAAAATGTACAACTTCTGAAAAACAGTTTAGAATTGAAACGTAAAAAAACAAACAAATTTTTTGAGTTGCAATTTTGAAATAATCCCACGTTGTACTTTTTGAAATAATCCCACGACACTTTTGTAAACCCGAAAATGGGCGACGTAAGCGCAATTTTCCTGCAAAATTATTTAATACACTGAGTGAGAACAAGCTCGCCTTGTTTGGCTGTCTTAACCTTTTCAGAGCAAATTCTGCTTCTTTTTGATTGCCTTGCTTCAGCAAATAGAAAGGGGTGTTTGGAATCCAAATGCTTGCTATGATGTATAAAACTGAAGGAACAGCGCCAATGCAGAAAAGTGCTGGAAGTCTTTCAACAGTCCCAAAAACCTTAAAGCATCAAAAAGGTTTGCAAAACTTTACTTTCCACACATACATAAAATCCCTATTGCAACAACCAAACCTTCTTCTACTTGAACTTATCTGACGATCTTGGATCATGCACAAAAACTTCAGATGCTTATGTTTGCTGCTCTACTAAACCTAGTTTTAGTCAATATTTTGATAGAGTGCAATTGTAGAATAAACAGTTTCGAGCTTCCTGATTTGTGTGACATCAAGGTTTTCTACGATTAGTGTAGTTAACTGGGAAATGTCTGCACCAGGTAAGTAATTAAATTCAGAAATTGCATCGTATTATATTGAGCAAAAGAAATCAATTTCATTCTGCTTACAAACTTTTGTCGTGTTTCAACATAAATTTATTGGGGCAATTATCATCGCTATGTTTGTTGCAAAACTTCGGGGAATCGCCCGACCGGGCTCCTTTTTCACAACTTTGTGATGATTCAGATTGGACACATCTATTTTCAACCAGCCTCTGCAGTAACTTGTCTCCAATGAGGCGACAAATTTGATACAACCTGCAAAATGTTTTAAATAATAGTCACTGAGAGAAAAAGTTTGATGAATGACAGAAACCATTTTCTAATTCATTGAAATCAGTCGACTTTGTGGAGATTAGTTACATAAATTGTTTGCTGTGCAATTATTTAGCACATTTCAAGCAATCACCTTAGGATGAGCAAAGGCCGTTCCCAAAAATAGTCCAAGAGGTACGCCACCAGCTCCTATGCTCTGCCAGGTTTGCTGTTGTGTTTGGGCGCTTATTTCAGCAACAACAAGAGGAACCAAACCTGGAAAGTACATGCACATTATTGCTCATCAACCTATTATAGTATGCTAAGGGCCGGATTTAGGTGATGAGAGGCCCTAGGCTAATCCACTTGTGAGAACCCATCTCTCGATGGCGACCCGGGCAAGAAACAAGTTTGTCGTAATCATGTTCGAATCGGAGGTCTTCCGGAAGCAAATGTGCTGCATTGAAGAAAGTGCTTGTGACATTGTTCGGACAGTTTGGTGCCCTCCTGAGTGATTCAGCTCCCGGGGAATTGTGTCCCCTTTCCACACCTCGTTATGCCCCTGCCCATCTTCCACTCTTATGATGGAAATAAACAAAAGCGCTATGCCGAAAATGATGATAAAGCCGCTCTTAAAGTACGGTCAATTAATAATTTGCAAATCGTTGCTAGAATGCCCCACGATCACTGCGCTTGTTACTGTCTTCGCAAAAGCATTCAATGACACCGAATTGTTGAAATGGTGCTTGGCTGGCGGGAACACGATTATTCAATTCGACAAGCGAACCTACCAAAAACGTCACGGTTAAATTTTTGACAAAACACACAGTCTAGGTTAAGTTTCACATCATTTTCTTATCTGTTCTCAACAGTAGCATCCAAAATATACAGTGTCCTCAAAACCAAACACCATGCACGTATGTGTAACAGCATAAATACGTTAAGGCACAAGGGCGTGAGGACTACGATGCGACTCGCTTACCACGGCAGTAAAAATCTCGCAAAAACGAGCGAAACACGTCAAATAAAATGCACCCAAATGATGCAACTGCCAACATTACGATTCGCGTGTTTGTTACTTTTTCTGACTGCAAAGAATCGAACACAACAACACCGTCGGGCGAAAGGATGTGAGGTTTAGTCTTTCCTTATAATGCTGTCACTATTGAAACACGTCATAGAATCAAGCAAGATTGAATAGAGTACAGTAAACTATTACAAACGTTTTGTCCTGGCCTTCTACATAGCAAAGTCATCTAGGAATTGACTGAAGTCTGTTTTCCTAGGTTTGTCAATTTTAGTGCACCAGATGCTTAGTGTGGTCAACCTGTCCTGGAACATGGTGACTCTTTAATTCATTTTTAATTCTTTTGAATCTTGAAAAATAGCTTTCTCCTGAGCACTTATAGTGACCATCAAGCTAAGAAATAAGGGTCCACGAGCTTCGGGAAACCAAGAACCACTACTTTAAGACATCAGACCAAAACGCGTTTATGTCATTTTCTTGCTGTTTGCACACTCTTTGTCTCCTTGGGTTAGAGTTCTGTGGTTTCCATGGCAAAGTGACTTTTGCTTGTTATTAAAGCTCATCAAAATCTTCTCTGATTTGCTAAGCATAGGAGCAGTAGAAACATGCACAAGTACCCAATAGCAATCTGATTTCTGATCGACTTTAGCACATCGAAAAATACTAAACGAGCTTTACGTAATAGAAACGCAAACAAAATTTCTCTCTTGCTCAAACTCAGAAGATGAAACCATGTTTTAATGTAGGCTACTGCTAGCCTTACACATAGATCTCTTATCTGCAGTATAACCCTAAGCCTTGACCAGGTTCATATCAAACACAATTAACCACAAGATTTTTCGCCTGATTCCCACGTAACAATCGACATGATTCACCAAACGCAGGACGCAGCCAACGACGTTATTTGCGTATGGTGACACTATGGACGGCATGCGGCTTGACCAACGGTCATATTGATATTCATGGAAACTCCTTAGAACACCCTGGCGTTGTCAACGCGAAATCTGATCAGGTGAATAAAACTAAATTTCATGACATAAAGTGTTGACGTATATTTATGGAACTGATCATGCACAGGCAATTGATTCCATGCGTACCACAGTTTATGGAGGCACCTGTGTCTTGAGACCCTAGGCTTAAGCCTACATAGCTTATTGGTAAATCCGACCCTGAGTATGTTCTACAAAATCACTGGCATGCACTGCAGAAACAAAAATGCAATTTTACGATTTTTTCCCAAGAAATGATTAAATCGCATTTATGAGCACAATTTTTACATAACACGCATTCATCCGCAGCGATTTATATTAATAGCTATCATAGAAATAAAAAAAATCAAAACTGTGTTTCCCATAATATCACTGACCTTCTCAAGTTGGTCAATGCAACAAGATTTTTCAATCTTGTAGTTTAGCTAGTATAAATACTCAAGGATTCGGTGCAAAATATTTTCATTGAACACAAAAATGTTTGGAATGCGGAGACACGACTTTCAAGAATTTTTTTTGACGGAAGAGGGATGTGAGGCAAGATAATGGTTGTAGGAGGTCGACGTTAAGGTTCTTTCTTTGTGCCAACATTTCCCTCGCAAACCACATTTGTGCGAAACATAGAATACTTGGTATTTCCCAAATGCGTATTAAATCAAGATGTACCAGCATGGGACAAAAACAGAATTTTACTGGATTTCTTGATTGTCGATAAAAATAGGCTTCAAATACAAAGCATATCCCTATCCTCTTAGGAGGTTGCGTGCCTATCACACCAAAATATCTAGAAATGTAATTACTCACTGTACCACATTCCCATTGGAATTCCATTCAAAAACCTTGCAGCCATGATCACCTCCGGTGACCACGTCAACATTCCTACTAAAGCCAAAATGACAGCGGCCAGGATGTTGAGAAAATGACAAGCTTGCATAATACTTTTTCTTGCAAAGGTACCCAAGAGAGACTTGAGCGATAAAGCCCCTACCATGCCGCCAACAAGTACAAAGGTTGAAGTCAGCGTTAAGTACAGTATCCATGTGTCGTCTGGTAAAGACATGCCATGTCTATTCTGAAATTCAAAAGCAGTTGTTATTTTCAGATAAAGAGTTTGGCCTCGACGCTAAAATAATTTGAAAAGAACGATGCAAGATTTACTGAGTCTTATAGAGTACGAAACCATCAGGTATCTGAGGGTAACACGCAAACTGAACCTCCGTAAGAATGTAGAACAATATCTTTGGGTGCATGAATGCACCAGGTAAGGCTCGGTAGATTTATTCGCTTTCGTGACATTGAACGTAATTATATTGTTCCTAACGTAATTATATTGAAAAGTCATTTTTAAAATGCGGAAGCATTAAGTACTTCTGAAGAGTAAACTTTTGTCGCATCACAAATGGTGCTAAAAGCAGTTGCCGCTCAAGGGTTTTTGGATGAACCTTATCTCACAGAACATGTTTTTGTTTGTGATAGTAGTACATTTAGTCTGTTTACAAATTGTACCCTCAACAAATGGAAAATGATCTCCTACATAAAAGAGAATTATACGTTTCAAACTAGAAATAAAGTAAAGGAGTGTATTGATTTATGTGTGAACACAAAATTTGATGAATGTTGTCCACCTCTCCCGCGGATTTTTCCTGTTGTGAACGCTTAATTATTCGTTGCACTGACAAATTAAGCATAGCCAAGGAAGCGGGCTTTACGGTTTGAAAGATTGAGACGGACAGGCAGAATGGCAAACTCTTTATACAATTTTCTGCTTGTCAAGCTGATCTGAACGAAGTAGCATTTTTTATAATGGTTTCATACATACCGTGTACGTAGAATTGTACATGTGTCGTAAAATTGGAACGACAGGACTGAAATAACTAAGCATGTACCCAAGTACAAAGAAAGCTGGAAAACCGGTGGCCAGAAGACAAAAAACTCCGAATCGAGAATTCATCTGAAAAAGCATGAAAACATATTAAACCTTAGGGAATCTCGTTCGTAGTGATTGCAATTAAAATTGATACATTGGAATTTTCACTGAAAATGTTGGATATTTATTCACAGCACGTTTCTGCAAAGCTAACAATTGTTTTGAAGCTTCATGCAACAGCATTTTCCTGTAATAAACAAACGCGAATCAAACAAAACTAGTAAGAACAATTACGTTCAATTACACACTTTGCTTCTCTGAAGACCAAAACGTCTCTTTCACTATTTAGAAGAACAGCAGATTAAAATTTAATGGAGCTCAGGTTTGTTGTTACATGCAACAAGCCACAAAAAATGACTTACTGCAGCTTGTTCCATGGCGATGTGATATGGAAGAGAATTTTCAAATATCAAAACTTTCTCAAAGACATCCACAAAAAAATTTCTAGAATGAGATAATACCTTTTCTGGTAGCAAAAAAGTCTTTTGTTAAATGTTTGTTTATTCAAACCACATGGACATATCTATTTATCTCTATTGATAGCTTTCTCGAATGAGATGAAATTCCAGGAGATGATTTTCGATCTTTCCTTAGGTATTCTGATCACTTGGCCTAACCATCGTAGCTGCGATCTCTATTTGGCAGAGAAGTTGCTCGATATTCAGCACCTTACGAATGTCACAAGTGCGCATTTTGTCGCAAAGTGTCACGTCGTGAACTTTTCCCCAAAATCCAATTCTCCTGCTTCTGACTGAGATAGCAATCTTTCAGTCATTGTCCAATCCCTAAGATTTATGACCATAGGTGAGGATACGGACAAAGACCGATTTGAAAACTGACACCTTTGCGGTGTTTCAAAGCTCCCGTTTTGTGATAACATATCGATAAAGGTTATCTTAAACTGGGTTAGCTTTATTAATCCCTGTATCCATCTCCTTGGTCCACTATCTGTCACTCGTGAATGCCACTCCAAGGTAGCCAACTTGAACCTATCGAACTGCTGCAGCGCATTGCCCTTGAGACCTAATTTCAATATATACTGGCTTGGTTTCTGGAGAGACAAACGTACCTCTGCCATTCAATGCTAATTGTCATTCTCGCTTTGTCGCACACTAATGCAAACCGATTGAGTGCATCTTGACCATCATGTTCAAAAGGTACAAGCAGTATTAAACGGTCCTGATAAACAAAAATAATGATCCTGCTGCTTCCAACAGTGACACCCTCGTTGATTCGGTTGTTACTTTTTATCCCAGTGGTTCTTAACCTTTTGTCACTACGCCCCCCCTAAGAAATTTTCCTTTGCTTCACGCCACGCTGTCTTTAATAAGTTGTAAAAACAAGTGCATTTCTAGGTAAATTGTTCCATTTTAAGGTTTTCTAACAGACATGAAGTCCACAGAATACAAACACACACAGTCTGCACAATGCAGATTGATAAGAGCAGACACAACAGAACGATTAAGCAGCGAGTTTGGAGGTGATGCAGCAGGGTTACAAACACTTTCTTATCACTATTGTTTCTTATCACCTAAACTTTGTATCAGTGCAACCAGTCGGAGCATATTGAAAGAGACAACTGTGCTGTGTATATGGCAACGAAAACTTTGCCAGACACCAACGAATTGAACGTTTTATATTAGATTGCGTTTAGTATCTCCATGGGAATGATTACGCCACTACCCAAAATAAAGGAAAACATTGAGATGCTTGGCCATATATCTTTTGACTAGCTTGTGCAGCATAGTAATTATCAAAAATTTTCATGTATGTCAGCATAAATCAAATATATTCAGCATGTTTGAAGCAGTAAGACAGAAGCACTCTGATCAACTTCTCAAATAATTCCAATTGTCTTAAGTGAGAAAATTGGACAGTGGAAAGTGTTTAGAAATCAAAAGATCGGCTTCATTTTGCGAATGACCAACTTGTGAAAGTGACAATTACAATTTACACATAACATGATGGTATGATTGCTAGCGTTTGCATATGAAACAATGTTAAAAAGTCAGAATGGAGATTCGTAGCCACGTTATAGCCATACCGCCTTTGAATTCAGTGGCTGCATCTTAACCAACATTCAGCAAACTTGCTGTTTTCACTGTTTGTGAAGCTCTTTTAATTAAAAAAACTTTAAGTAATACGTCATCACCTTCCCAAACTATAATTTGTCTGCATGCCTGCATGGACGGAACTTCATTAGAGCATTGGAATGACTCAACACCTTTTAACGATGTCTGGTAACTTCGCAATTAACCGATGTCTAATAATTTCGCAAACGCGCGGGCCCAACTACGAAAATGTTTGTCCAATACATGATACGAGCATATAACGCTGTAGTTATTTTAGGGGTACGTTTCAAGTTCTAACATTTCTGTTTGAGCATGTTTTAACTAGTTCTCTCAAGGCAGACA
>JGI24158J21664_10002579_pt1 | contig 22152 bp, 11 predicted proteins | sample Ectturendosymbi3_FD_21664 | JGI IMG/M metagenome (IMG submission 21664)
ACTGGCGAACAGACAACCCAAGGCTCGCACGCGCGTACATGGATGGAACAGAAATCTACACAATAGTTGATACCAGCATGGGTTTGCCAAGCGGAGTTACTGTAGATTTCATACAAAGAAGGGTATACTGGGTGGATACGAAGTTTGATTATATCGAAACAGTGGACTACGATGGCAAAAGCAGGTGTGATATTTTCCGTGTTGTCATGATTGGTAACTTTTTCGTTGTGAAAGGTGCATTTATTATGGGGTTATTAGTAGGGTCTCCAATACAAAACAGAGATTGGGTAGTCAGAGTTAAACGGCATGATGAAAAAGCAGACTTCACTAAAGCCGTGACTTGGAAATGAAGTCACGGTTTGCTATCCTGTTATTCAAATGCCACCCAAACACAAGCACGATACGTTTACAGACCTTTCGAACCAATTGAATCATGAAACTATCCAAGTGCAGATAGTTTATTTGTAAAATAACCAGATGATCACGTGCTTGGGTGCTAAAAATGTTCATCACTTCAAAAACAAACCCAAGTGTGTTTATGACACATAAGTGTAAATATTTTGGAATTGAATATCTAAACGTAGCTAAATAACATTGTTTCTTAAAAAGGAATGATTTATTTTTGAAGACACATCGTGTTGTCAGGCAGTAACGTTCTGCCTCATCCATATGACATCACACTGTTTGGCCATGACGTGTTCGTCACCGATGGGACGAAGATGGCACTTCTTGCCACGAACATGTTCGGGGGCTCGGACTTGGAAGCTCTCACCGCTAAGTTGCCTTCTCCACCTTATGGAGTGAAAGCTCATCATCCACTTCGACAACCACAAGGTGCTTAGCATTTTATCAAAATACTTACGTTGATTGGTAAGTTTTGTCCGGATGGGCTTTCTGTTGAAGACGTATTGTTAATGAACCAACTCCGATCTCACTTCATGCGCTACCGTTAAAAAACAGGCAGTTTTGAAAAGCAGCTTGTGCTGTGCAGCATAGCTTTTACTTCTCGGTGTAATTGTAATTTATGACAACGTTCCTTTAGCAAAAGTTAGGTTAGGGTATACTCTTTGTGCTTATTACCAGCAGTGCACCAACTGCTATGCTGAACGGTTAACAAATTGACTTGCAGGCAATTGCCCAGTATGCACAAAGAAACATAATTCTGATCCAAGTGATATAACATCGTTTTCAGTTTCCGTGTAGCAACCAGTCATTACATGCTCTTGGAAAATCGTTTTCTTTTCTTGTTTGCAGTCAGCAATCCATGTGGGCAACAAAACGGAGGCTGTGATCACTTGTGCGTTTTGACTCACGTGTCTGACAATGATCATCTTGGGTACAAATGCCAATGCGATCCCGGTTTTTCAATAATTTACACCACAAAGAAATGCGAACGTAACTGCGCGCTTTATTTTTTACCTGATTTGATGCTTTTACACAGATTTTTAAGAAGGATTGAATTTTACATGTTTCTTGTCTAATTTCGCGTACTATTTGCTGGTTTGATTATTGCTAAATCTGCATAAATCAGTATCCATCTCTAAAATGAAATTGAAGTATCCAAAAGATACAAATGTTAACGTAGTGCGGCTTCTAATCCCAAGAAAAATTCTTTTCCATGTAATCCCTTTACCAGGAAAACAGAACGGCTTAGTCGGTGCATCGATCACATAAAGTGCTGATAAACTGTAGAGGGTAACAATTGGTCGATTGTGCTGCTCTCGTGCCTGTGCGACATTTATTTTCTCGTCGCTTTGTCGTGGACGCTCTTCTACGTAAAATATGGCTTGTTCTTGCTTATTGTTCTTGTTTCCAAACTTTTTAAACAACATTTTCGCCATCAAGTTATTAACGAGCAGGTTTGTTTGCACATACGGAATGCACGCTGAAATGCAAGTAGTGATACTGCAAATGATTGAATTCTTAAATGAACGTAGAAAATTATCAAGTCAATTTCATTTTGTGTTGTTTTCTTCAGTTTGACATGACCAATCGTTCAACTGCCTGTTGAACAGTTTTTGATGCTTTTTTACTTAAAATTGATATTAAATTTCCTTCCTCTGGAATGATGTAGAGGGCTGTATATTCAGGAAGCTTTGGTCATTCGTAGCCACCTTTCTTCGTTGTGTTACAGCGATCAGTCAGTTTCTTCTGGCAACATCTTACCACTCTGTAAGAGGAATCTCTATCGGTATTAAAGATACGAACGATGCTATTTTGCCTGTGCTTTCGGGTTTTAGTGCTTATGTCGCAGCCACGGCTGACGCTGCCAATGGCTACATCTACTATATGGACAGTGCAGCAAACATTATTTACAGAAGGCAGACAAATGGTTCAGGTAAGATCACATAGTTGTTATTGCCAGCCATGCATGCTTGAGATTGCATGCGTTACATTTTCGCGTATTTTACAAAGTTGCACATGGTGATACTGATTTACAAAATGCTATTACATGTAGTGATCTCTGTTCATAAACCAACGGAATTCGCTAGTTATATACTTAATCTCGGTCAATGGTGGCTGTATGTGTGTATTTACTCTAAGATCTTTCAAGTCATTGAAAAGCGTATTTAGTTTAATACTTTGTTGCAATTACGACATGAAAGACATTGATTCATTTTAAGGGTATGTTCTTTCCAGGAGAGGAAGAAGTTGTAAACAACAGGTTGCGAGTCGTGAGAGAAATGGCGACTGATTGGACCACTAACAACCTTTATATTCTCGATGTTGGAAGAAAAGCTGTGATTGTGGTTAATACCAAAGATACTAGCAAATACTGGAAAACTTTAGTCAGCGACGGATTGTCTTCTCCCACCAGCATAGCCATCAGTCCCGGCTATGGGTGAGTTGTAAAGTCAGCTTGTCTGAAAAATCATTTTCAGGTGTCTGGCTCACTGATATTTTGAGCAAACACTTTAATCACTCACTCAAGCAGGCAATATTGAAGCAATTTGTTTTGCTTATAAAGCAGACGTTCGATGCAAGATAACTTTACTTTGCATCTTCAGGTTTATGTTTTGGTCAGACACCGCAAGACCAGCACGCATCATGAAGGCCTTTATGGATGGAACACACGCTGAAGTTTTAGTCAACACAACCTTGCATAGTCCGATGGCTGTAACTGTTGATGTGGGGTAAGAGCTTATACCTTCAAATTATAATAATGATAATAATGCATTTTTCCCGCAGACACGAAGTTCATAGTCTAAATACACACCATTGGTTAATGTTGGTCGATGTTAGAAATTGAGCATCGATTGATAAATGTTGGTCGATGTCAAAATAACAACTTGCAATTCCTCAGCATGCGGATCTCCAAGTAAAATTCAGAAGACTTGCATAAATAGAATTGAAGAAAAGTGCAGCAAAAGCCTGCAAACAGACACGGCGTTAAACAATTTTTTCCTTTTGGTGAAAATAAGCTCTACGGAACACCAACATTTTTGATGACTTTATCAAACAATCCAAACTTGTTTATGTCGTTTAATACTTTTTCCATTTTGACCTAGTTAGTTCGATAAAGAAAAGATGAAAACATTCTTGCCTTTCTCAGATCATTGTCTTTAGTTATTTTGATCTTTTCGTTTCGTTTCAGTGAATTTGTTTCTTTTAGGAAAATTCAATGCGCAAAAGTACAACAGCTATTTCAGTAACTGTTTTGGCATGCTGTACGTGAATATTTTGGGTGGCAACTATAAGCAAAACGTTGTTACATCTAGGGATTCTGCACTTTTTACTTAACGACCGCTGGTTTTTAAATACGAAACAAGTGTGTTGTTGGTAATTCAGCAAAACTCTTGCAGAATCTTCTCAAATTGAATTACGCTTGTAAAAACAAATGAATGACTGCTGCAAGACCTGTCTGATATTCCAGCACTTGCTTTCAAAACACTTTCGTATATCAGCGTCTGTGGTTAAGCTCAAATCTTTCTCAGATCTGGGTATGTGTACTGGCTTGACAGCGAGTTCGAGAAGATAGAAAGAATCAGTTTGTATGGCACACCGAATACGAGAAAACAACTGCAATTAAACCAAGAGCTGGTGTATCCAACCACGTTATCGTACATGGGTAACTACATGTAAGTACTTCCTACTTTCCAACACTTGCAGGCCCGTTTTGATATACCTTCAGTAGTTTCGTACTTGAATCAACTCCAAATTCGTGATGAAAAGGTTGTGTCTTTTCAGCATAGGATGACTTAGACATTTGTTAAAATATAGCATGTGCGACAAGATACCATGAGCTTTGTGGTTCGTTCAAAAGTGAACCTTCTATTGTCTTAAGGGTGTTGTGCAGCTGTGCGCTTGGTGCTTTGAATTCATACGCACGAAACAAAAGTGCCTAAAACCATTTTCAATCTTTGCGTGTAATGACAAATTGAGACCAACGGATGTGTCATCTTTTATTTGATCTTCAGATGGCACCATTTCGGTTTCTGTCTCTTCATCAGTGGGGCAAAGAGTTTTCAGTCTTTGCTGAGGTGAATAGTGTCAAGTTCCTTTACCTCAGTGGTTCGTAACCTTTGTTCTACCACGCCTCCCTACAAATGCATTTATTGGTAAATTTAAAGGTCAAACTTTCCATGTTGTAGGACGCGTAAGACCTTGCGCCCCCCTCCCTGGAAATTTCTTGACGCCCTCGTGGTGGACGCGCCCCACGGTTAAGAACCACTGGTTTAGCGTCACAGCTAAATTAAATTGCTTCTTACCCATAATTTTTTATTGTTTACGTAGCTATCGTTTTTAGTTACTGGAATGATAACAAGCAACGACGAGTCTATCGTGCTGATGATTACGGTTTCAATAATCCGACATTTGCTGAACTTGTTCATGATGGTGTAGATTCACTTTACAGCCTTGATGCTTACGACAAAGATGCTCAGGTAAGGCGCGTTTCTGTGCCAAGAAAACATGCGATACAAATTGGTCGTTATGTTTATGCTTAAATTGGTTACTCGGGCTTAGTGAATTATATCTGTCTTTCAAAGAAGTAATGTAACCTTCTGCTAATCCCAACAATACGAACAAATAGGTTATTTGATAAAATTACCGAGCTACACTGGCTGCTTGTCGAATTCAAGCAAGTAATGTTTAGCTAGTTGTTACATACTACATACATAAAAAGTTAAAAGAGGAAAGCATAAAGAAAAAATCAAATAACTCTGGAAAAGTTTTTTAAAGTGAAAGGAATCAAGCTTTTTCAAAGTCGGTGAAGCGGGCACTACTCACTGCTTGTGAATTGCTTTAAAAAATGAAATTTAACACCTGAGCAAAGACGTATTTACAATTTTTTGCAGAGCGGTAACCTTGACAACGGATGCACAAGAAACTCATACCCCAACGGTGGCTGTAGCGATTTCTGTTTTCCAGCTCCAAACAGTGAGCTAAGTTTTGCAGTTTTGTTTTTCTTCGAATCGCCAGACATATTTAAGTTGCTGCTGTTCTGAAGCTACTGTAAAGGCACAGAGATGAACTCCGACTAATCTGTTTTTACTTACTTACTCCTTTTGAATGTTAAATTTCGATTGCGTTTTTCGTATGTTTTCTATGAAACTCTTACTTGTGTCATTATGTTTCATGAACAAGATTCTCATTGCATGTGACAATCAGGTTTGGGATGCTTGTAATGCTTCCACCTAATTTATATTTCGATGTTCGCTTTCTCGTGTGTACATTGTATAAACTTCTTTGAGTTTCAAAAGATTTGTGTCAATGACTTTGTGAAGATAATTTTGTAATGAGTGGCATATCTTCAAGTGAAAACCTGCTGAAAATAATGTGCTTCGGACTTAACAGTTTCTAGTCTCAGGTAAATTCCTAAACGAGTTCAACTTACTGCAGACGAGCGGACGTGCGGATGTCCCGATGGATATAACCTCGGAAGTGACAAAGTGACATGTGTCCAGGATCCAGACGCGACACCAGAGCCTCCCTGTACCGACTACGAGGTGACTCACAAAATTAAGTTTGAAACATCGTACAGGGGACGTCAACAAACCAAAAGCAACAACTCTGGAACCATGAATTTGAGCACATTTTACACATTTTCTTTCAAAACTCGTCGCGCACAACAGGTGGCGCCACTACAGCGGTCGCGAAAGACTTTGTCGAGTTCTTCAATTGAGGTTATTCTTTGCGATTGACACTGAGCGCAACGAAACATATATACAACACAGTGGCGTATCTATGCAATGTGGCGCCCATGGCAAAGTTTAAATGTGCGCCCTTTCTAAGATTTAAAATTTTAGATCTAGGCACAACTTTTACGAAAGATAAAGCATGAAGAAAATAAATGTTTTGTATTCGAAAGTATTTGTGATTATTTTTGCTTTGAACTTTTCCGCAAATAAAATATCCATAAGGACCGTAGCATGCTTTGATACAAATTTATTTTTATTATGAAGAATATCAAAACATTCAAAAAATAACGTTATCATAATTTATAGGCCTGCATAGTGTTTCCTGAAAAAAATGTGTATCTTGCAAAAAAATCAAACAATATATTGCAACTGCAAACGACAATTTCTTTTAAAATGAAACACATTTACTTTTAATTGTACAACAAATTATTCAATGCACGTCATGTATCACATTTGTTCGAAAAACACAAATCCATAGGCACATCATTATATCCAACCTTTGCGGTCAAATTATACGAAAATGCTAACTAAAACAACACTTTCCGTGTCTTTATCGAAGCAAATTCGTTTAACGATTTTATCAAAGTCAGCTTTAACTGTTTCGTCCCTTTCCATACTCATCAAAGCTGGATCACACAACCTGCCTTGACTTATTGTTATTCATGGCCCGGAGGTATTAAAGGACCAGTTTCAGTTTACTGAAAGATCGCTCGCATCTTGCGATATATACTGTCATCGTCAGCGTCATTTGCAAAGCAATTCGAAGAATGTCAGGAGGACTCCAGGACGCGATAATTTTAGAGGTTCAAAAAACTGTCAATAAAATTTTTAATTTTTGCCAAGAAATTTTTGCGCCCCCGCCAAAGTGGCGCCCATGACACGAACCATGCCTGCCACACCCTAGGTACGCCACTGATACAACACTGCTGTTCCTGACAAGCCTTTGTTGGTCTCACAGGTCGGAAAATACTGAAAACCAAAGGCTTGGTCACTACTATAGTCTCTGAATGTTCGTATAACTGAAAAAAAGTATTTAAACTTTTTTCTTCTTCCGCTTACCTGATGTAGAGCGTGCGTAACTTACCACCGCAGATAGTGTTAACGTTCGTCGCGTATAATGTATTGGCAGTTGCTGATTGATCAGCTGATTCACTAAAAATGCTACACTTCGCAAGATTTTAACAGCAGAGTTGGGACGCTTAAACGAAAGACGTCAACGATTGTGAAAGATTGTTGTAGATTTTGCTGATGTATCGTTTGCATTCATCTCTCACAGTACCAATGCCCGAACGGAAAGTGCATCGCTTTGACGGCGGTTTGCAACGGCTTGACGGACTGCGCTGATGACTCCGACGAAGAAAATTGCCGTAAGTTTCGTCGCCCGGTGCAGGGGCGTTAAACCTGGGAAAAAACGAGAACCTTCCCTTTTTCTCAAATGGGAAGATAGGAGGAAATCTCTACACTGCTTTTTACAGAAATTTTAGGTTCAGTAGACCGATCTGCTCATGGCATCCAGAGTGGCTGACTGAAAGAAGGCAGAAAAATTATAATTAAAAATGATTGTGAAATTGTTACCGTCAGCGGTGTTTTCCTATTAGCAGTAGTTTCAAAATATAGATTATTGAGCACAAATATAGACTGCAAGTGTAAAACCTGTGGCAGTACCTTTAGTTACTTTAGATATTAAAGCACAAAAATAAAAGATCTCGAAACGTCGCACAGTCAATTGCGATGTTCTTCCAAGAACAAGCGATGACATGGAGGAGGGATCTATCAGGTTTCATACGAATTCGAGATAAAACCAGTCAAAAACCAAACTTTCGTCAGAAATATATTTTGTCAAAATTTTAGGTGCTTTTATGGAACTACTGTAGTCTCTAGAATACTAATTTTTGAAGTTCTTTCTAACATTTGTCAGTGGTATAGACTTCACGGATACAGTTGAGGCTTTACACTAGTACAACCAGCATGCTTTTTTATAAATTATTGTTTTCAAGCCTGGTTTGCCAGGTTTCATTATTTTTGTATCATCAAAAAAAATTTTGATGCAAAAATGTGTTTGTTTCATCAAAATGCCACAAGTTTAAAAAGTATTTATGTTTGACGTTTTCTTTTTCTGCATACAGATTAAGTAACTAAAAACATGTGGACCCTTCGATCTGTACAACATTTCCGTTTGCACGGTTGCCATTTACATTGAAGTTTCATTTATTTTCTTCTAAGTTCTGCGCACTTTATTGTAGTTTTAAACAGTTTTTCTTTGCAAAGGCCAATTCACGCTGCGCCGATGTTTCGTGAAACACCCAAAGAGGTTCAACATAAACTTAAGCTACTAAGTGTGGCCTGAAAATCCATCAAGTTGCTTAGGTTTAAAAGTGTTGCTTCATCAAACTGCTATATTTTGGACACGTGTTTGAAGTTAATTTTAAGTACACACAACAGAAAATGTAAAAGGATCTATAGGTTCCTATGCGGATAATTGTGCCAACTGCCAAGTTGTGGTAACTTGGTTCTTAGAACTGCAATGATTATTTCTTCAAAACTTTGCTTTTCTCCATTTTAAGCTTCAAAATCACATAAATTTTCCCCTGTTTTTTTATCTGTGAAAACAAGTTGTGTTTTTTTTCCAGCCACTTGCAGCCCGTACGCTTTCCAATGCGACAATGGCCGCTGTATCAGTCTCAGTTACAAATGCGATGGCGACAACGATTGTCTGGACAACAGCGACGAAACTGGATGTTCGCCGCCAAGGTAGGCAATGAAACCGCCGCGTTCTTTACGCTTTACTTACATTTTATGCGGACGCTGTTGCTTATCTGCCACTTCATTTCATTGTGTGAAGTAACCGATAACATTTGGCAGTAGATGAATGAAAAAATGACTGATGTACAGACTAGACAAGTTACGGGGATTTGCGATTTTTCCGAATGTGTTGTTTCCTAACCAAAGTGTTTTCAATGCTGACCTGATGAGGGGCTAATGCATCACCAAGTCATGAATACCTTACAAATGCAAGGAATGGCCGCTTTTCGGCGACGTACTGCCATGATGGCGTTTGGTAGCTGCGGTTGAACCTTTTAGTTCTGGTTAGCTATAAAATCATTTCAAAAAAAGAATCAGGCTTTTGATGTTGGTCGCAGTCCTGCAACTCGATGCCTTACTCGCAACAAGAAGATTTTGAACTTGGATTACTACGAACCTGCTTGACATTAGTGGGAAAGTAGGGTTGCGATAAACAGTAAGCAAAGTTTAAGACTTTGAGCAAACAGTACATGTCGTCATTTACGATAGATCATGTTGACAGTGAAAGCACGGTTTTAGTATGGGTTATTTTTAATTATAGAGTACAGTTGGAAATGAGTCCTCTTATTGGCTTCATCAGTTAATAAACGTGCGCACGGTATGTTCAGCGCATGGTTTGGTTTTTCCTGCAAAAACATAGATTGTAATTGACCGCGATTACCGGATGAAGATACGTTGAATTATGTTACATCAGAAATAACAGTTCATTGGCCAGAAAAAGAAAACCATGCTGATGTATTGCTTTGCGATGGCGTAGCAAAATCTGTTAAACATTCCTGTTTCAATATAACATTAAAACACAGTTAACCCAATCCTGCTGGTCAATGATTTTATTTCCGACTTTAAGTCAATCATTTTTTGTCGTAATCTTTACACATTTCTTGTGTTAGGTCGTGCAGCGAAACCCAATTTACTTGCGACAGCGGTCGATGCATTTCACCGCAGTGGGTTTGCGATTCTGACAATGACTGTCTGGACGGAAGCGACGAAGAAAACTGTAGGTGGACCGGGTCGTTCTGGTGTGTGTTCAGAGTTCGATGTAGCGTGTTTCACTAAACAAAAACTGCTGCACGTTTTTTATGTTTGTGGAAATCCATGAATGTAGGGTATCTTCTTGCAAAACGAACGCTGTTGTGTCAATGCTAGAACAGGTAGATGAATACATTTTTTAACGAACTTCAAGAAAAACTTAGCAAAGGAATAAACAAACGCGTGAACAGGAATAAATTAAAAAAGATTGAGATAAAGATCTATATACGTCATTGGTTTGAAATGAATGCCACATTTTCTGTCTGTTTCGATATTCCGAATCTCACATTACTTCCGTAACTGTTATGATTCTTTTTGCCAGAATTTCAATTTCTGATTTGACTTACCAGGTAGGTTCTTCAGATTTTTTAAAATGTTGGTGGGTTGTGCTTCATCACTTTTTGTAAATGTTAAAGTTACTTCAATCTTTTTTCTCGCCAACTCATTTGACCCATGGCTTTCCGAGACAAAGAAATGTCACAATAAGTTTTAACTTTTTTCTCTAAAACTATGGCGAAATCCGTATTTTTCTGTACCGACCCGAGACTTGCATCTGTAATAATTAACCATCACTGGCTTTGATGCTAATCGTGAAATAGCGGTGCGTTAGCAATTTTGCATTTGTTAACCGCAGGCGAAGAGATGACTTGCAGTCCTGAACAGTTCGAGTGCCCCAACCACCGTTGCATAGCTTCTACATTGAGATGCAACGGGTACAGTGATTGCAGAGATGGCGCCGATGAAAAGGATTGCCGTAAGTGTTGCTGCAATATTCAATCACTTTTTTGATCCAGGTTGCACGCCTGTGACAAAAGGATCTTTTTAAATGATTGGCCGGAGTCAGTGCTAGTCAGCTTACAGTGTTTCCAAAACGTTCGTAAATTCAGATTGAAGTTCAGCAAGTTATGTCGCACTTCTATTGCTGACCGCGTGCTAGACCTTACCGTATATTGTGTTTCGTTTAAGCCCAAACCTCTGCAGTGGAACATGACTGCGCAAAGCAGTCTGACAGTTGCTTGCGTCGAGACATTTCCGCATAATATGCCAAACTGAATCAAGGGTGCAATGCAATCGATCACCCGTCATCCGACCTGTGTCGCACAGACCCGAGATTCTTGAATGGTTCGCTTATACCAGGGGTCTACAAATTACGACCCGCGGGACAATCCGGCCCACGAAACCATTTTATCCGGTCGCAAAGACGTTTTGTCAGTACTGAAAAAATATTATTTTTACGAAACATTTTTGGTAGAATGCAACATATCCCGAAATAATCACATTACGTAAGATGTCCGGCCCTCGAACTGTTGTGTGATAGCTTATGTGGCCTTCTGGCAAAAAGTTTGGAGACCCTTATACCTTAGATTTTTTTCCAGCACCCGTGACTTGCGACACGAACTATTACTTCGCATGCGAGGATGGTCAGCAGTGCGTGAGCAATTCTTATCGGTGTGACGGAGCACCAGACTGCAGAGACGGGTCCGATGAGCGAAACTGCGGTGTGTTTTCTGCACATTTTCTGTAGCAAATGTGGTAGACGTCTGTGTTTTTTTTTGGACTGTGTGTCTCTCTCTACAAATGAGAGCGAACATATCTTTGCCATATACGTGGAAATAATGGTTCGCTCGTGACGATCTCCTTGCTTGCTGGTAACTTAACCATGCTGTGTTTTTGCTCTGGAGACCACAGCCTACTGTCAAGTGAATATTATTTTGTGTTTTTCATAGTTAAAGGCCACAAAGATGGCGGCAAGTAAATCAGTCAGTTTATTGACGGGAAAACAAGTTTCGCGTTTTCCAACGCATCATCAGTCCTGTAAATGAAAGACAAATCTTACAGGCGAAATGTTGGCACTTAAAAACAAGTAAAGAAAAACACACGAACTGTGGCTAGTTGCAACGACATTACTAAAAAAATTGTTCGAAGCTGAAAGGCTGACCTTCCCAGAGCCTCATAAACCAGTCACTGCTAAGAATATCTGCGTTTGGCAGCAGTCTAACAAAGACACTTCCTCTGGAGATAACACACGTGCGCGATGAGCGCCAGAGAGAAGCCACGCGATTTAAACAGAGCGTAACAGTTCACGAAAAATCAAGAAAGGCAGAGCCTTTCAACGTACATTGGAAGCGGGCAGTGAAGCAAATTTTTAGTTGTTCCTTGTTTTAATCGTCGCAGAAGAATGAAAGCAGAAAGCAGGCAGATTCCTCAGAAGCTTGCCGCAAGGCTAAAGTTTGTTTACTGTTATTTTGTGTTGAAGTCTTTTTTTAACAATAGTTACTAGGCCACCTGGACAGTGCGAAAGCGATGAGTTTCAGTGTCAAACAAGTGGCCACTGCATTCCGTTATCGTGGCTTTGTGACTCGAGGAAGGACTGTGACGATGGATCCGATGAACCACCTAACTGCCGTAAATATTTCAGCTGCTATTTTTTGTGTGTATTTACTGCACTAGATCTTTTCACATGTACTGTATGACTTCAATCAAAGAAGATCTATTGCCTTGCCATGCTTCATCACTTTAAAAATGGATGCCACCTTAAGCGTTGAAGCATGTCATTGTCTGCAGCTTAATGTTTCTTTCTGTCTCTGTAGGTAGTGTCGCTATTCAGAAATTCTGATTCTACGCGCATCTGTTGAGTGCAGAACTTTTTTGTATCTTCTACTTCTGTCAGCGGTAGCCGGGAGTCAAACACTTAAGGATTTGCTCCGCAATTTCGGTCGAATAAATACTTTAAGACGAATCCTAAACAACGCAGGCTTGTTTACTCTGCAGCTCCAGTGACGTGTTCTTCGAATCATTTTCAATGTGACAATGACTTCTGCATTTATTCTTCATTTGTCTGCGATGGTGACAATGACTGCGGCGACGGCAGCGATGAAAAAGACTGCCGTGAGTATAATATGCTTGGAAACAGCCTGCTGTTCTAGCATTTCGATGAGTCAAATCTTCTGTGCAACCTAAACGCAAAGTTTGACTTTCATGGTGCGTTGAATTGGGAGGGTTCTTGTCCAACCTTTGATAGATCGCTTTTTTAAGTTGTGGTCTGCAACTACCTAATATTTTGCGCAAAAGCAAATTTTTGAGAAGGTCAAATGTAAAATGCACTATTTGCTATGGAAGCAAAATAACGTTCAAGAAATGCACCCAAAACGTGAACGTAAAACGCACAATAACCATATTTGGAGTAAAGTCGCTATGGTAAAATCCGAGAGCAGCCATTTCTTTCTTGATCGTTTTTGCAAAGTACAGTACGGGTAAATGAAGGGTAAAATAAAATTGCTCATTACTTGCTAATGCACCAACATGCGTATCATCTTTATTTTCAGCGTCTCTTGGCTTCCCAACACTGCTACCCCCTCTCTGCAGATCCGACCAGTGGCAGTGTCCCGGATCAATGATTTGTCTCGACTACAAACATGTGTGCGACGGAACGGTACACTGTTTGGATGCGCAAGACGAAGGGACGTTTTGCGGTGAGTAAGGCTTGAGTTTAGGGCTAGGGCGGGCTTTCGTATACGATTAGATCTCGAGTGCTGGTCTTATACGCTTGTCGAACCATTATCTTGTTTTCCCAGACGTGGATCTCTGCCCCAGCCTACAATGCACCAGCAACTGCGCAAACCTTCCGACGGGCCCGGTGTGCTATTGCGATAGTGGGTATCAGCTGCTTAACGACAGCAAGACTTGCGCAGGTGAGTCGATGTGCGATAACTGACACTCCTGTTGTTTGCGGAATTCAAAACTCCTGTTGGCGATTTATTTCCGTTACCGTCACAAGCCGATCAAACACAGTCGTTAAGAAATGATCTTACTTTTTTACATAGACATCAACGAATGCGAGCTGCGACATTGCAGTCAGGGATGTGACAACGTACCAGGATCTTTTTACTGCAAGTGCGACGACGGGTACCAGTTGCAAGTTGACGATGTAACCTGCAAGATTACGAGTAAGTTTCCCTGCTTTCCTTAAAGTATTACATTTTATAGGTAGTGCAAGAAAGACGTCAGCGGTTTTTGATACTTTTCTAGCTCTGCCTGTTCAACATCATTTGTAAGAAATTTTGTTTTTATCGCTAGAAAAACAAAATGGCGCAACGCATATCGTAGCCCTCCTTTTTCTCCGACCGTTGAGTCGTTCAGTTATCTTTCATCAGTTGCAGAAAAAAGTTCGAGCTACAGTGGATTCGGCGGCAGCACCTAGACACTTGCTAAGCGCTTGCGCGGAACTTGTGCACTTTAAACAAAACCAATTATTAAAAAATGCTTTGTTGGCATCAACTTTCCGCAGACGGCGAGCGCCTCCTGATGGTCTCCAACCGTGGATTTATTTACAAGTACAACATTGACACTGGAAGTCAAACAGCGCCGATTAGGGGTGGAGTGATCATGGGCACTGACTTCGACTGGAAGACAAACAAAATCTACTTTGCCGACACTCAGCACGATTGGTTAGTGAAGACCAACCCCGATGGCACAAACCAACAATTGGCAAGTTGATTATTCCTGAATACGCTTTACCTAGGTCAGGGGTGCACAATCTTTTCGCTATTGCTTGCCGCATTACGTTTATTTTTACGAATTACGGCCGCCAGTAAGTTCAAGATATTTTTATTTTTTGCATTGCTTCTGTTCTGCTTCCACACACTCAGGCTAGCCAGCTTCCATACGTGTTTAGCCGCCTTTTTACTGAGTATCCTCATCCAGTAGAAAAAAAGTATTTGTCAATGCGCGTCCGCCGTAACTTTGTCTGTGGAAAAGGCTGAGCATGAAGTGGTGATGTTGTTCCTTGAAAATAACACTGAGAGGCGTTAATGCTGTAGTGCAGGGTTTCCCAACCTTTTCACCATCTCGTACCACTTGGGCACCCCGTATTGTCAATGCGTACCACTTCTTCCAGAACAACTAATTTGATCGAATCTTAGTTTATTCAGAAGAATAATATACATTAAAATAACAGTAAAAGTCCACAACTAAATTTAATGAGATATTTGTTTTTGTTTACCTTCTACCAATTGGTCGATGCGTGACGTACATTTGCTAACTAACGAAAGCAAGGGCGTACGCAACGGGGGGATTGGGGTTAACCACCCACCTTTCGCTTGATTTTTTACAAAAACTTTATTGCCTGCGCGAAGGTTGTTTTCGCGTACTTTTTGCTTGTTAATTTGTGGATTTATTGCAAATACCACGGAATGAATTTGCATGCAAATTTCAAGGAACATTGTAAATGGGCCAAAAAGTAATGATTAAGTTTCGGTAGGAATCTGCGTCATCGTCTGCGTCCAGAATACATCTTACCAATTTTTGCAGACCTTTCGTCCACTGCGCATGTTTAAGATTGTGTTCCGCGGTAGTTCACTTTATCCGGAACAGTTGTCTTTATTTTGTGTGCTAAGGCTAATCAGCGTAAGCGCTGACTACATTACCAATTTCTGTAGCATGATAGAACTGTTGCACGAGCTCAAAAAGAGCAGTTGTTAACATAGAAGCATTCAGACATGTTATAATATATTTCAGCAGGGAAAAAGGAAAACAAAAAATTTGCGGGATATCTATACATAACATAAATCGAAAGTTTGTTTGCGTACTTTATGAGCATTCTCAGTTCTTTTGCAGTTTAGCAGGATTCGATTTTGTAAACCGGGGTGTGCGTCAGACAGCCCAGTCAGAACCGTCGCCAGAAAGTTTTCAATAGGGGAAGTTTGCGTTTGCGCGGGGGGGTTTGATATTCTAAAAATTGATAATAACTCCACTGATTTATAGTGTTTCACGTTTCAATTTGGAGGGGGTTGGAGTTTTGTTTGGGGGGCTGAGTCCACCAAAACCCCCCCCTGGCGACGGGACTGAGCCCATCGCAGTCGCACTTTGCTCCACTGCTCTTATTCGACGAGATATTAATGCAGCCTCATTTTGCAGTGGTAAATTGCTCTGACGTAGTGATGAGGGTGTTTTACTCCACTGTTTTAACGCGCTGCCTGATATTTTTGCAGTTATGCACTGCTGTGTCGTAGCGTTGAGTTTATTTTCCTCCGATATTCCAACCTGGAGAGCTGATAGTTCATGTTCAGTGCCATGACACATAAATTAAGGGGAATGTGGGTAGAAGAATATGCATATTATCTCAACAAACTTCGCCAAAACGTTGGTTTGGAAACATGAATATGACCTCGAATTATGACGTCACAAACAGCGCACACGAAATAGAAATGGCCACCATATGCCGCTGATAGAAACCCCCCCATGAATATTTTCTGCGTACGCCACTAATCGAAACTCATATTGTTACGATACAAGAGGTATAGCAGGCTACAGGAAAATTTATTTATTTAGAAACAAAGTCTGATAGGTAAATTAGAAAGCCGTGAACATAGGTTTTTGTCAAAAACTGGAAGTTACTCGCGTACCACCTGGGAGACCTTCGCGTACCACCAGTGGTACGCGTACCACAGGTTGGGAACCCTGCTGTAGTGACTAGTGAGGAGCTTCGACTATACCGATCTTTTGGCTGCATATCAAGAAGTTACCAAGTAGTTAAGAGCTTTGCTTTTGCAAAATATTATACGCACCTTTAGGTTATCTTTTTCAAAACCCCATGCTAACGACATATTTTGTAAAAAAATAGGTTTTCTCAACCGGAACTGGCATCACCGAGAACGTCGCTGTGGACTGGGTTGCTCGCAACTTGTACTGGTGTGATTATGAACTGGGAACAGTTGAAGCTTCCCTACTAAACGGAACACACAGAGTCGTCCTGCACTCAATAAATGTTACCAATCCCAGAGGACTTGCTCTTGATCCTCGAGACGGGTAATGCTAACGCTATGTGTTTTGCCGTTCATGTTCAAGGAAAAACAACGGTTGTATATGGATGAATTCTTTTTCGTGTTTTCCAGCTTTTCAATTATTTGATTTGACCTTACTTTTTTTCAATCCAGCTGCTTTGGTTTCTCTTCAAAATATCGATAACGGTATTTTGGTGCTGCTTGCTGAAGCATGTTACTGCGCTGATGATTTATCAAACTTTTTTTAATAGATTTATGACTACCTGAAAAATGCTGTACAGTATGTTTGATTTCCAAAAGTATAATATTGGGGTTTGGTCTCATGATTGGGTATCTTTCTGTCTGTCTTGGTAAATTACTTCTTTTTTGTTTCATTGATGAAGATTTTTGCTGCTGTTGGGCAGTTTGCTGCTGTTGGGCAAGATTTTTGCTGCTGTTGTTTGGGCATCACGTTCATTTTAAACCTTGTGTCACGCGAGTGGAAAAAATTAACTCATCACTGTTAGACAAGGAGCTCGTTCTGTGTAGTGCATAGCGCTTCCGGTTGTGAACGATGGAAAATATTCTTCAGCTACATGGGACAGATGTTGTTTGTGAATATTAAGATCTTCTGATTCTGCCTTGCCTATGCAAAGTTTTGTGCAAATATTTCGATTGAGTTCCTTCACAAATTAGCAAAGCATTTGTTTTTCCTAGACGTCACGTGATGTTTTGGACCGACTGGGGTCAAAATCCTCGAATCGAGAGGTCCGACATGGATGGGCAATTGCGTCAAGCTATTATCACTGATCAGCTGTATTGGCCGAACGGGCTCACGATCGACTATCCGAATAACATGATCTATTTTGCTGACGCAAAATACGACTACATCCATCGATGCAACTACTGGGGAGGAGAGAGGATTGAAGTGCTTGCTAGTGACCTGGTACAAAATTTGAACATCTTACGCGACGCTCGTTGAAAAAATTGTGTTATGTGCATGAAACATGAAATTTCAATTTGACTACAACGGGCTATTTTTTAAAGTTTGTGAAGCATCCTCACGCACTCACTGTACTGGAAGACACGTTGTATTGGACGGACAGAGAAAGCAGGAGCGTGTCAAGCTGCAACAAGTGGAACGGAAGCAACGATCAGTCTCTCGTCATGACTGGACTCATCTCACCGACTGACATTCATGCTTTCAATCCAGTTCGGCAGCCCAATGGTAAGAGTGAAAACAATCCAATGTTATTGTTCGTTGAGGCAGAGGTTTACAAATCTTTATGCAAACCTGTCTTCCATCAATGCAGGCACAAACTATTGCGATGGCAGCCCTTGCACGCACCTGTGCTTACTGAGCAATTTCCGATCTCGGTATTACAGCTGCGCTTGCCCGGTTGGCTGGACTTTGACCGATGCACACACCTGCACTGAAGGACACGTATGCCCCAATTTTACTTTGCTGGCCGCGTTTTGCTGAACTAAGTGCAAAAATAGTTTTAATGAGTTTTCTACTTCTAAGAAAGGTATTGACCGACGTAAATGCTTTCTCACGCAATTATTGCAATACAATTTTTTGCAGGATCCGTTTATTCTTGTCGCTACTCCTGGAAGCATATTCGGTATAGGCATTGACCCGGATGACAAATCAAACGACAAAATTATTCCTGTCACCAACATTGACAATGAGATGGATGTCGAGCACGACGATAGAGAGGGATGGATATATTGGGTGGAACAGCAGGTTAATAAAACGTGTTTTTGTTGCTGCAGAAAGTATAGTACTGTATTGGATGAAGCGGGTTTCAATTTGCTGGTTTTGTGCACTTTCTGCATCTGCAACATTTCTGCCACAAAGATATTTCCTTCAAGTTACCTTAGTTTTTTATATTACAACTGTTTTTGGTAGCGACTATGTGGAAGCAGGTAGTAGGTGGGATACGATTACCGGTCGGGTCATACCGAAGGGTTAAAAATCGCTGCTTGCGGCCCTTGCAGCCTTGCAGTATGTTCGTCGTTAGTGGGTGGGTTCAAGCGAAAGTTTAAACTTGGGGTGCTACCACTGACTTGCCACCAGTACAGCATTCAATCAAGGCCTCCTAAATAGGCCTTGATTCAATGCGAATGCAGTAGTGTGGCCCAGGGCGCAGACTAGCGGAGATGAGCGAACGCAAAAACCCGTGACTTTCCGAAGTGACTACAAAGCGAATATAAAGTGAAGCTTTCTCTCTAACTATTCTTAGTTGTGGAAACATCTGAAATTCTGCGGTTCTCTCAACAACACATAAGTCTTATAGCTTTCAAATTACCATAGGTGTTTGCAACACACAGCGTGCGTGTGTTGGCCACCGGAAAAATGAAGTCGTCTTGACTGATACTTGTGTTCTTTACTAGTGAGAAATCGACCATAAAAAGTCAAATTGTTTGAAAATGAGCGATGCTTTGCTTACTGTCTTGTGCAGAGAAACACATTTTTACGGTTTCAATTCAACAGCAGCAAAAGTCATCATCGTCATAAATAACATCAATATAATATAAACTCGTTTAAGTTGCTTATCACTAATAGTTGATATCCAATTTAACCTTTGATGAAAGCAACTGGGTTTTCAAGAGACATATCCTCGCGCAGAAACTTAGCGCAAGTGTAATGTTCATCATCGTATCTTCACGGCTGCTTTTCCGGTGTAAGATGACTGCACCGTTTCTCTCATGCGTGTTCTTGACCTGGCAGTTCGGGATTATCAATCGTGTTCGAATCAACGGAACCGACCGGAAGCAATTCGCACGAGGAACTGTGGTCGGGTCTCCCAACGCGTTAGCCATCGACTGGATGTCTAGAAACCTGTATTTCACCAACGTTGACGCAAAGTGAGAGTATTTTTTATTGTCCACGTAATTGTCTGCATTTTGAATGAAATCAGAAAGTTCTGGTAAAAATTTTTTTTGCAAGAAACATTTTTGGCGGGTAAAGCAGAGCGTGATTCAACTTTTTTTTAATCAAACAAAGTTTTTTTTCTGCACGTTTCCTCTGGATCAACTGTGTGAACTTAATTTTGTTGCATAGGAAGGTGATGAATGCATTCCGCTTTTTTTAGAAAAAGATACTGAGGCAAAAATGAGGAATGCATGGGTTTTAAGTTGTTCTACCATGCATTGACCATGATGGGCGCCGAAAATCAGCATCTATTATCTTCTTCGTAGATGCTGAACATCAGATACAGTGACATTTTCGTATCATCATGGATGCTGCAAAAAGCCGTAGTTGAATGCTTGAAGAGGCAGCAAATATTTAATTTATGTCGAGGACCTTCAATAATTTTAAAGACTCATTCAATAGTTTTTTTGGTGAAAGTATGCTCTTCAGTGCTATGAAATTCGGAGAACTGCTTTTAAATTGAATAAATTTTTTTCTTTAGCAAACAACGGTAAGTGTTACTGAACGCATAGTGGCTGTTAGCTAAGCATACTTCAAGAAGTTTTTGTCTTCTAACGTCAAAAGCTAAGTTTCAAATGTTGTAAAAAGTTTGGTTGTCATTAGTATCTATCCGTGTTCTTTTCCACTGCCATACTGAGGAAGTGTCTTGGCGGTGACTTTCAAAGCACAAACATTGCACTCTGCGTTTCGTGGACTATGACGTGAAACTAAGAAAAAAAGCGAATTAATTTTTGGCCGATAGGTTTCCAAGATGGTGTATTTTTTAAAGTTCAGGTGGACAGTATAATGGGAATTAAATTCGTAGCAAATATATCAATCATCATTGATTAGGTAAAAGAATGTTTCGTGCTGTTGATTTTATAAAAGTTCAATTTCTTTTGCTTTTATCATTTTGCCATAACAAGCAGCTTAATTTTTATGACTGTCCTCAAGTTGTTTGATGGCAGGCAAAAAATGCTTGTTATTTTCATGTTAAAATTTTCGTTTTTATTATTTCGTCAGCGATTTTGCAGTAAAAACTGTAAATGAGTGTAACACACTTCAGTGAATGTCTACAGTTGTCTAACTGATTTTCACGTGTGGAGAACCACTGAAACGTACACCGCATCGTAATCTCACTGATAAAAAACATTTGTAGGATTAGAAGTAAGTATAGTCTCCACCAAGGCGAGTGAGTTGAATTCGTTTGCAAACTCTTGTTCAAATATAATCTGTGTAAACAAGATTAGGATTGTGTATTGTTGAGTGAATTCGATTTCCTAGTATATACAAAATTTGCGAATTGTTTGAAATCAGTCGTCTTGGAAGAGACCAGTTACTTGAATACAGATACGTGACAGCTCGAATCATCGTAAAGTGAAGAAGCTGAACCCAGCCGGATGATTCGTCGAAAGCTTGCGGCAAACCTAGAGTTTTGAAATGTTTGTAGGATTACGCAACAAACTCTTTTTATCTCGTAGACTGTAAAGCTCATAGCCTGTGCGTTGCTTGGCTTGTATAAAACAACTCCAAAGCGTTATATTCAGAAAACAGAAGTTCACGCTACAAAGCGCATATATCTGTTGTTAATTTTTCCTAAATTTGACTTGGCACGTATTTAAAATGTGGACATTCGCTCTGTGGTAGGTCTTCAATTTGGCCAATGTCTTATCGTTTTAGCTGTAGTTTCAAAAGTACAGAACACGTGTGGTAAGAGAAACTGACATTGTGACAACTGCCATCAACATGTGCGTTTGACTTTCAGAGGTGTTAATTAAGTTTGGTTATTACCGTGTGTTTGTTGTTTTACAGGACCATTGAAGTAATTAGGTTGGACCCTGGTGATAGAGGACAGTATTACAGCAAAATTGTGATCGGAAACATCGGCAACGAAACGGGTGTCGGAAATCCTGTCGGAATAGCTGTAGATCCTTTAAACGCGTAAGATATTTTCCGGCGTTATAGCAAACTCGCTTGTTGATCACTATTAGATGTGCTGCTAGAAATTTTTGTATGTTGTAAGAAACTTTATCTCAAAGTTAAACAAAAATTTAAACGTGCTTATCAAATGTCTCCGGTTACAATTTTTACAGACAGGCTTTTTAATGTGTTTTTTTTTTTCTCTGAATTATTCACTTCATAAAGCTCTGCAACTATTAAAAAAATTTTTAAATTCAAAGCGTACTTTGGAAATGATTCAAATAAAAATCATCAAAAACCAGTTGCGGCAATTGTGGCGACAAAGTTTCTCTGCTGTGTGAAACGGAGCAGGAGATTTGCAACGATGACTTCTGGTCGATGTGATGAAGCAGAGACCAACACAGATAAACTGTGAAAATACCATGTTTGATTTCAGCAAGCTGTTTTGGTCGGATCGCGGTGGTAGTGGCGGCATCCCAGCAAAGATATCCAGCTGCGACATGGACGGGTCAGCAATCAGCAACATTTTGACAAACAACATGGCGGGAGTCCAGCACATTGCGCTTGACATTCTTGAAAGAAA
>JGI24158J21664_10002580_pt1 | contig 22152 bp, 12 predicted proteins | sample Ectturendosymbi3_FD_21664 | JGI IMG/M metagenome (IMG submission 21664)
AAAGATCCTTAATTTGTTTGAATTCCCACACGTACTAGCTGCTTAGACATCAAAAGCGAAACTGCAAATGACGTATTAGCCGAACAAAACGCTTCTCGGGGATAGCAAGAGGTGACGAATTTGACGAACAGAAATGTACACAAAAGATAAGGATTCTCCCGGGACCGACGAAAAAGTAAAGTATTGAGCGAATCAGACGAGTTCTACTGTGCTTCAATTGCGGCGATTTGGTTGGTTTGCCTGTGGCTCCACTCCAGTAATGATTTAGAATTTTTTACCGACAGTACTTTCAGAGTGTCATTTCGAATTTTCGCAAATTGATTAACGCTTTCCGTTTTTTTCCTCGCAACAATGGGAGAGGGGGCCTCACAAGTGGATTAGCCTAGGGCAGGGGCAGGCAACCTTTTCCGGTTTGCGTGCCGGAATCGGGTAAATCAATGACAATTTTTCCGCGTGCCAACCAAAATTTGTGGTGAGGGGTCTGAACTTTGGGCCCCTGTGGCAGCATGCCCCCCTCCCCAATTGGGGGCCACGGTTCTGTCTGTAGCCATATGGCATCGAAAGCACATAACGGTTAAATTAAATAACGAATTGTTAACAAACGAAATTGAAGAAACGGACACTTTGAAGGGATAGCATCTCGTTTCCGAGGCCTCATTCACGTGCCGGAGAGAAGTGCTCGCGTGCCAAGTTCGGGGTTGCCCCTGGCCCCTGGCCTAGGGCCTCGCATAAATCAAACCCAGCCCTGGGTACGTTATACAGGGTTTGTAGCACGTCAGCGTTATCAAAGTGGAATTTTGCGATGGTCTTGAAATGAAGCTTTCAGCACCATCAGATGGGATACAGCAAGGTGGTGCGTTAGAAACAGCTGCGAAAACCGTTACTCCTTGCTTCGGTTATTGATTGCAAGCGCTTAAATACACGTTCGTATTTCATTATCATAAACTCGCGCAGGGAGCAAGCCTCAGATAAAGGTCAGCCATGATATGAGTTTTCCAGCATTTACAATGTACACAACACGAGTTTATAATCATATTAGCCATGGACTACTAGTAAACCGTATTGGTTGGATCAGGTTCGACTCAAAGTTGAAGTAGAACAGGTTCCTTAAGCAGTTTCGTTGATTTGCATTGAAGTATTTCTTTGGCTTACACACCAAAAGCTTTATTAACCATAAAATTTGTGGCGCAAATTTCGGGATTGGAGGGGGCATTTGCCCCCATTGCCCCCCTGGCTACGCGCCTGTATGCAAATGCACTTTATCCAGCACAAGCAATTCAATGAAACAAATGTAACTTCACACGCTTTTCAACAAATTTCATATTTGAAGATTTTTTCTGAGTGATTCCGCTGGCCACATGCGGCCCTGTAGTTGGACCACCCTGTCATAATGTATCGCTTCTTCCAAAAATTGCAGTTGATTTTATTCCAAACAATTTTCAGCAAAACCTCGCAACCAGCTGATGAACGACAAGGGCTCTGCACGTGGCGCAGTTTCTGGCGACGCAGTAGGACGTTTTGGCGACAAACACAGGCACAACTTGTTGTTGGCGCAGTTAAAACTTTTGCAATGGTCATCTGTTTCTCGCAATGCATTTCAACGTACACACACTTTCACAAAGGATGCACGCGCTGACGTATGTGATCATGCACCAACGTTTCTCCATTTAACTATGACGTTTGCCATTAAAAAATCGCCTAAATTACAAAATAAGGTGTTTTTCAGGAAACAAAAAGAGGATCAACCAATTCAATTGTGATTAAACAGTTTTCAAACGAAGATGAGGTCGACCGACAAGTTCTATGCAATTGACTGGTTGAAAAATATCGTTCTGGTTTAGTTCAAACTACTAATCTACTGTAAAAGCAAGTGTGATACGCAAAGTGGAGGAGGAATACCATTCGATGATGATCTCCATTCACTGCAGATACACCGCTGCCTCCCAGTAAACATGACGAACGTCATCAACGACGTCATCTCAAGTTAAGAATCAGGTTCAAACAAGTTCGCGATTCCTTTGTACGACACCTCATCGTTAACTTTCTTCTTACCAGGTCGCCGCTTCACAAACAGAGGACCCAGAACATCCATCCTCTGCTGTTCCCGGAACTGCTGCCCGATGTGCTGCTTGATGATGCCGGATACCAGATTTTTGAAAGTCACCTTTCGCTGCCGGTCGGAGGTTTGGTTGAAGTTTGATAGGAACTGTGCGGTTTTCTCCAACGCTACATTGGGGAGGGCGGCAGCGAAGACATCAGCGAAGGCGGAGTCGAAACGTTGATGCAACCCGTCAATAACTAGCAAGGCCAGGGACGACAACTGCGCCTCGCACCCGTCATGCTGGCCATGGCGGTTCAGACCACGTAAAACAGCTTCAAACACAAACTTAACGACATCCTCATTGAAGACGCTGCCGTGCTCTTGAATCAGCTGCTTGAGAAGAGGCCCGAGCAACTGCGCCGCCTTGTGGCAGCAGGTCGTGTCGTGCCAGGACAGGGCCACCAGACCGCTCACCAGTACTTTCTCGCAGACCGGGTTGCCGAGCACGGAACAACCAAACGCTGTCAGGTGACAACTGCACGACTGTGACGACATAACTGCGTCCGAGCTGCCCTTGCCCTCAGCTTGCAGGGTTTTGGCAGTGGGAGGATTCTTGTTGACACACAGCGTGACGAGGAACTCGATATAATCTCGTGTAAGAGTTCGAAGGAGTTGCTCTTTAACAATCTCATCCTCCGGTCTATCTTCTTCATCGTCGAAATCTCTATCTAAGCTTCCGTTTCCTACAACAGCAAGACGTTCAGCTTCCTGCTTCGCGTAACTTTCCCACAAAGGACGAATTCTGTTCATGATTACGTCAGAGAATGTGGAAAGAATAGGACTCGCGACGTCTGCGAAACGAGATGGGGGGCAGTTTTTCAGAACATTTGTTAAAAAATGTCGCATCAACATTTTGAGACGAAGCTCGGGAAGAAAGTCTAAACTGCTCAAGACTCGATCAACAACCACCTCCCTCAGGCTTGGGACAGCGTAGAACCTGACTCCGAGAACTTTGGTGGCCAGGCCAACAACCTGGTATGCGCTGTCCAGGTTGTGCACCAGGAATGATTGGATGCGTTGCCATGGCTGCTTGGTGACCTCCTCCGCTGTCGGAGACTTTTCAGGGGACAGGGACAGGAGGCCGGCCTTTTCACTGTCCTTCATGTCAAGGGCACGCTTCTTTGCTTCAGCGACCAACTGTCGCATTTCAGACGACCACATTATCGACATCTGGCGAATCAAAGACAGGATGTGGTCGACAGCACCGCACACGTGCTCTGTGCATGGATGCAGAATGCTACCATCATCGCCGCAGAAGCCGCCACTGACGAGCTGGTCTCTGTCGCGCGGCGCCTGGGAACGGGTGACGACTCCCAGGGTGATCGCGATGTAGTACGAGATGTTTCTTCTGAGATGGGCCGCCTCCTCCTCATCGCCATCCGCTGGACCTGAACGCAAACCGATGTAGGAAGCAAATGATTCGGTTGACTGGAGACAGGCAACGAACCAATCCGAGCGCGTGATGCTGGCAGTTGTGGCCATGACGTCAGCAATCAGCTGGCTTTGCACACGGAAACATTTCTGTTCGTTGCTGATGAGGACCAATGATTCCAACATAGTCGCTTTTTCAAGCGGAGACAAAACATTGGAACTATCTTTCAATCGCTCCAAGACCAATGATCTAAAATAATTTACTAAAGCCAAGCAGATGGGGGCGTGGTCTCTCGCAACCCGGATGGTGATCGACCCCAGCTGTCGGCGCAGAGACATTATTTTCACATTGTCGTATTGTTGCGCTGTCCTGTCCAGCAAGTCGAAAATGCAGTCGAACAAAAACTTAAACTCCGGCCGAGGGTCAGCCGACAAAGCAGTCAGATTCAACAGAGAGAAGGCACAGTTCATATACAGCTTCGTCGATGCAGCGTCCGCTACTTTCGTCGAGCTCTTGTTAAGGAACAATCGTAGCAGTTGCACAGCTTCTTCAACAGGCAAGAGAGATTTCTCTGACTTATCCTCGGCAGCCTTCACAACCGACCCCACCACCGTTTCCAGGTACGTCATCAGCCCCTCCAACCGCACGAAGTCTCCAGTGNTCCCGTCCAACACCGAGATTTCTTTGAACACGGTTTCAAAACACAGCCTCACAACCTCGATGGGAGATGTGCAAGTGCAGCACCTCAGAAGGTCGATGCAAGCTGAACGGAAGCTTTTCATGAAGCTCAAGATCTCATCATCATCATTGAAGTCAAGTTCCTCAACAGGGGAAATCCCTTTCTCGGTGTAATCCTTGCACAGGTGTCGAGAAACTAGTTGCACCAACTTTGGCACAACTCGCACAAACAACGCATTGCATCGCACTTCCTTACGTCGTAAAAAGTTGGTCCATGATGTAATTACCGGACAGGCCACAACACGACTTTCGCAGTTAGCGAGGAAATAAAGTAGGTTAAAGAACTTCTCTTTTTCAGCTAGACAATTAGCTTTAACCTTTTCAAGACCGTTTTCAGTTTCGACCCAGACCCACACAATGTGTCCTGCCAGCGATGACGTCATGATCGCCACTTTCTTTAAGAAGTTATAACGATCGTTGCAAGTATCGGGCGCTTTGCTGATCAATCCTGCTATTTTATCGACAAAAACATTGTCTGCAAGACTAACGATCAATTCTCTCTCACTCGAAACACCTTTCCGTTGAGCAATAGCAATGAGGCAATCCATCACAGGACTCTGTAAAGCCTCACTCCCAGCCAGCTCGTACAAGACGTAAATGAGACTGCCTGCCGAAGAAAAAAAAACTTTGAGATCTGCCCATTCGGCAAAAGCAGTCACTGTGCTCAAAGTGGAATAGAAAAGCTGTTCATTGGCTGAGGAAAGGTTCGGCCCGCATGTTCCAAGTTGGTTTAATGTTTTGTTTAAAAACTGCACAATGTCAAGCGACGCAGCAGTGAGGGCTTGCCGCAGGTCACGTGCTCTGGATCGGACAGCGACATTTTGAAAAAAAACAACATCCTCCACCAAACCTTGCAACATCGATTCAACAATCTCGGTTGCGGCGTAGTTGTCACGTGAACACAAGTTAAACAGTTCCTCGAGCATATTGGGCCAACACTGGGGCCAAACATGCTTCGCCAATTCCACAAAAATGCTCGACACTAGATTTTTTACAAAACGCGGTTCTGAGTCGGGACGAGCAGCAATGAAGTTGACCAGTTGCTCCTTGATCAACTTCTTCTCGTCGTCGCACGATTCTGTCCACTTAAAACGGACTCTGTGTTTTACAAGTTGCCAGCCGAAGTATCTCACATGAGGTGGGAGCGCGCTCTGGCAGGCTAAATGAAAGCCAATCGCAGTGCATTGTCGGCTGCTTTTGCATTGTTCGCATAAAGTCAGCGCCGACGAGCGAGCTGAAGAGTTACTTTCTGAGTTGAGGATTATTTCGACGGCATGGATAAGCCGTTCCATTTCCTCACTATTGAAGGGCAAGTTCACCTCAAACATCTTTTCCCACAGAGAGAGCGTACAACGTTCTATACTTTCTTGCTCAGTTGATTAAGTAACTGTTTTTGTTTCGCTTCCCACTGCTTCTGACCGTCGATGAATCCCAGCCTGCTCTTATTGAAAGAGTTCGGTCCGGCGGATGTTGGTGTGTCTCTGCAGAAAAAGTATAAATCAGAACTAAACTACCCACCGAGAAGCTCACGTTGGATCGGAACGACGTAAAGATCTTATAATCTGCTGGAGCGAAGCATCAAGAACATTCCAGCTTATCAGAGCTAAGCGGAGACTTTCCACAAACATCGAGCGAGAAGCACATTCATAACATGTGCGCTTATTTTTGCATGACTTGACAATGGTCACTGAACTGATATATTTCAACAGCCGTTAATCCAACACAACTGTCAGTGAAAACCAAAGGATGATTTACCTGCCGACGTTTTTCATTCGCATCCGAGCTTCAGCGGGCATCTCCTCAGGTTCACTCTGTAGCCAAACAACATTATCATTAGTTTTTTATTGATAGCAGTAATCAGCAACCGCAGAAATAATTTACCACGTCACAGATGTAGAAAAAACGTACCAAACGCAATACACTATACAGGTTTTTTAAGGAAAATGGTAGATACCCAGTATGGACCTGTAGGGACCGGTTTCTCTGATTCTAGGGACCCGATGATAATTTTCTGATCCTAGGGACCGGAATCGGGTCCTTAAAACACCATAAAAAAACCTGCACTATATAATGCATATGCGTCATTGATGAAGTACAAGCACATGTAGAGCTACCATCGGTCTAGAACCAAAAATAAGGACGGCTGAGGAAGATTTCATTTTCCTACACGAAATGAAACAATAGTTGGTGAAATTGTTGTTTGTACGACTAACGTCAGATCATATATTTGCTTATTCATCTCCAGAAGGGTTGCCGGAGGTAAAATACCCGACTCTGACTCCTTAACATAAAGGGAATGAAACTTGGCTGTTAAAATCAATGGAAATCGTGGTGGACAGCAAGAAATCTCTGTTTCAACAAAAGCTTCAAAAGAAATTGTTCCATTTCAACAGGAATCCCAATTTAGGAGTGTGATGTAAAAAATGATTCAATTGGACTTTCGCAGTCGGACAAAAAAATCCGACTCCCAATGTTGTTAGGAATCCGACTCCACCCAAAACCTCCGACTCCTTACGAGTCCGACTCCGCAACCCTGATCTCCTGGCACAATTTACTTCAGCATTGTCTTATTCTTGGAAAAAAACTCGTGCATCTCGACATCCTTCTTGCAATCGTCACGAAAAACGTTTTTTCACTTGCTTATTTCTCGACTGCTAAACCTTCACTACAAAATTATTCTTCCTCAGATTCCTAACCTGCCTAGATATCATACAGTGCTAACAATGCCTGACAATACGTCACATCTTTGTGCTGCAAGACTACACTAATTTTATGACCTGACAAAACCTTGATTACAAAATGTTCAAAATGAGGTGGAAATGATGTATTTGTTAATCACTTACAAGCAAATCAGTTCATAACACCAGCACCAGTGTACAAAAAGAAACATTTATTGGAATGACAATACTCAAACCATCAGTTCACGAAATTCATTAACACTTATGACTTGTTAAGAAGCTTGTACAAAAAGACAAGCTTGCTAGCTATTTTGGTGCGAAGTCTATTGTTCAAATTAATTATTGTAACGCAGCTTTCACTAGTTCAACTTTTGCAAAAGTGTAACTTACATGCATAAATAGTAAAACTTATAACATATGTGTTGTTATGAATCTGAATCAAAATTATGTTCTAAAATTACTATTTTCACAGTCAACAGCCTACATATTTGCTGGAATTTAGATGTAACTTTTACTTTATGCCAGGCCCAAAGCCATGGGGGCATTAAGGGCAGTGTCCCTAAATTTTTTAGGTCCCCCAAATTTTGTGCCCAGAAAAGTTCATTTCAAACATAAACAGAATTCTTGCCCCCCTAACAATTTATTTTGCCCCCAAACCTTTAAACCAGGCTACGGACCTGCTTTTTATGCTATCCTACACTTTCAAACTTGTGGCATTCTGACTTCTGGTCTGCAAACAATAGTGAATTCAGTCCACATATTATTTCTGTAGTAAGCTGTCATAGAATTTGTGACCTCACAGTTGCTATGATTGATAAAACTTGAATTGCTTTTGACTTGTGTCATCATATGAGTTCTCTGCCTTCTAATAAGTGAAACTGATTAGAATACCAATTAAATGTGTCATACAAATCGCATAAAGCTTCAGAACTGCATATGATTTTTGCTGGATTTTATCACTGATTTAAATCAATCAACCCTGACGAAAAATAACTGAACTTTCAAACTTTTTTGCCTTCCAGCAATATCCTTTAATACAAATAAGTTCATAAAACCAGTACTGGTGTACAAAATGAACTATTTATTGAATTGCCAATTTACTGAAACTGCCAGTTTAGTAATTTCATGGACAATCATGGCATACACACATAAATTATTAAATACCTATTGAAATAATAATATATATGTTTCACGAATCAAAAATATTTTTTGTAACTATGTCTACAATCAACAGCCTTCTGATTTGATGGAATTTAAATGCAACTTTCACTGTATGCCAATCTACACTTTCAAACTTGTGGCTTTCTCACAGTTATGACTTCTAAATCTGCAAGGGTTGGTGATTTCAGACCACATGTCATTTTTGCAGTTAAATGATGTACGATCTGTGACCTTACTATGATTGTAAAACTTCAAGTGGTTTTGACTTGTGTCATCATAAAAACTCTTTGCCTTCTTCTACACTAATAATGTATATGTAAAAACCTGTTAGATAGCTAATTGAATATGTCAAAGAAATCACACAAAGCTCTGAAACATGATTTTTGCTTGATTTCTTTGATTTTTATTGCTTGATTTAAATCAATCAATGCTGGTTGTAGTAGTAGACTTAGTGCATGAAATACTGCAACAATAGTTTTAACCACCATGTCTTGGTCAACAAACGAGGAGGCATTTTGCATGGAGGCCTATTTTGGTAACAATTTATACAAAGTAGTTTCGGATAGAGTTTCAGTGTCGTTTCAGCTCCAACAAAAAGCAGAATTTTTAACTGGATTCAGAAGTTTAGGGAGTATGGGACTGTACAAAATCTTAATTCAAAAGGTCTGAGAGATTTTGAACAAAGATTTTGCTATACACGATGTATGCAAGTTTGTCTCCAATGCCATGGAGGCCATTTGGAGCATATTTTGGAAAGAACATGACTTTTATGTGAATGACTTCACTAATTGAAACTTGGTGGAATGGTTGTACATAGAATGAAGTTTAAAACCGGCAAAGTGCTTGAAGTTTACTGGATCTTTGCAGGAGTCAATAAAATTTTTATGGGTTCTGTTTTTATTTTGGTCACCCTGCATTTATGTACCAGCTTTTTAACACCTTTGGTGCTGGTATACTTGTACTTTGAAATCACACGTTGAGCACATGTTTTTGTGCTATTTTCTTGCCATTTTGCAACTCCATAACTTGCAGGGGTGATTGTGCTAGAGAGCTGTACAAACACTCCACAGAAACGGGATGTCTTCGAGTCTGCAATGGACAAAATATTTTTGGTTTTGTGTTTTGAGTTTTTTGCGAGTGACATTGTAAGTGGGGTTGATTTTTGGCCATTTCGGCACAGGTTACTTGTCTTGGCCCAACAGCTAAATGGAAATATTTCGCTCAAGTTTTTATTGGAAACTAAGCAAGAATCTGAGTCTTTTGAGCCTTTGATTTGCTTACTAGCATTTCTGGTTCAAAAGTTATGGCCTGAAAACAAAAAATTAATTATCTAATTTCAGGGAGTAAATACTTATTTTGTTGTTTCTAGGCTTTAACTTTTGAACCTGGAACTCTAAAAAGTTAAGGCTGAAAAGACTCGGATTCTAGGCTAATGTCCAATAAAAACTTGAGTGAAATACTTCCATCTAGCAGTTTGGGCCCAGGGCCAGGTAACTGAGCCAAAATAGCCAAAAACTACCTAATTTATTGATGTTACTCACATAAAACCTGAAATCCTAACAAAAAACATTTTTTTTCATTGCAGACTTGAGGACTTGTCACATCTTTTGAGGGTTTGAACAGCTCTTTAGCACACTCGTCAGACGAGTTATGGAGTTGCAAAGTGTTAGCCTTTTAAGTGGCTCATGTGGGTCTTAAAGGTAAAAATAGCCTGGAGTCAATGGTGTTAACACACTATGAACATCAATGAATTTGCTAAACTGATGGTTTGAGTATTACCATTTCAATAGCGATTTCATTTGGTATAGCAGTACTGTGTTATGAACTGACTTACAATAAGGGATATATATTGTACAAAAGCAAAGAAAATTTGAATGAAAGTTCTAAATTCTTTAAGATAAAATTTACAAGGATTAAGTGGACACCCAGCTATATATTAAATAATAAAAAATCTTATTTAAATTTAAAAAACCTGATTCAAATGGAAAAAATCTGACTAAAATAATCATGACTTTTATCAACACAGCCTTTCAGACATGAAAGTGTTAACAACTGCATTACATAGTCCAAAGCAAGCAGATGAAAAATGGCTGCAAACGTTAGCAACATTCTATAACTGATACAGACAATTATTACATCACAAACACAGTGTGCATACAGTGGCACATCTAGCCTGTAAAAAGGTGTCAGTTGCGGCAGAGCAGGTTTTGACACTACTTTTCAGCACACAGCATACATTTACTCTTAAAACCAGAATTGACTGATGAATTTTGCAATGTTGCCAATATCATATCTAGAGACGACCAACATATCAGCATGGCTGATATATCGGGCCAATATTTGGGTTTTACCGATATAATCGGCATTTGCCAAAACAGCCGATAAAAATTGACTTCAGTAGGTGTTGACAAAATGCTGTTATATTCTTCACGCACGCAGACAACTTGTGCAAGAAAGCACAACAAACCAAGTCAAGACTCATATTTATTTGAGTATAACGCGCAAAATTGTACACCAAAAACACCAACGCAAATTTCGGTGTGTTATAAACAAGGTCTTAGATTTTAATGCCTTTACGCCAGAGGGCACATGAGTTCAGGTGCGCATAATAAACAAGACATACGCAAGAGAACATGCAAGTACGGTATATTTTGTATAGCCTGTTTCAGCATAGCGCAGGGGTGCAAAAACCCAGTCATGCATTCGCATTGCGCGACTAAAAATTTCATTAAAAAGAACTTTAAGCCTTTGTTACAAAATGGCAGCGTGCCTAATTTTCACTCCCACTGTATCTGTGTTGCATGACATTGGGTAGCTTCGGCAAGCAGCTGCGCTTTCCTAGAATTTGATGAGTCGTTGCACGATACATGACCTGGATGTAGAATGCGGCCCTAATTCTTTTCGTATACCAGAGCTTCTGTCAAATGGGACAGCGCTTCCTAAAACCGGCGTGTTAGCATTTTACCGTGTGGTATCTGCAGATACAAAGAATGGGAACAATTGTTTGGTGAATCTGATGATGAATCGGATTTGGAAGGGTTTTAAATTGTAAATTTCATTTGGGAATTATGTTCATACTGGTAGTTTGCTTTACTAGGGTACTGTATGTTGTCAATAAATGTTTTGTCATAGCCGCACGCTTTCAACAGCATTTGAAAGTTACAATCCTTGGTCTGAGCTGAGAAAAAGTGAAAAAACAAATTTACACCAATTTTAAATAAAAAAATTAGGGGTGCGCGTTGCACACGAGTGCGTGCTAGACTTAAATAAATACATCTTGCAGCAACGTTAGCAGGTGCATTTTCATAAACAAGCAGACAAGATGAAACCATACAGCACACGTCGACCATCGCAACCGAAACAAAAGCATCATCATTAATCAGATTAATTAAAAATCATAGCAAAACATTGAAATTGCTGTAATTTGAAAAATTGTGGCTCATAAATCCTGATTTTTGAAGTTTCTGAATAAATGTACGGCATAGAATACATCATATTTTTGATAATGAAGCAGAAATCAAGATTTAAAAATTTTGGAAATATCGGTTATCGGTCCATGAATGGCTGATATATCAGTACCAATATCGGCCCCAAAAACCCATATCAGTTGATCTCTAATCATATCAGAAAAATCCTGCCGATATACAGCATATCGGCAATGTTTGCTCATAAAAGCCGCTACACTAGTTTTCTACATGGAGTGTTCGGAAACCCAAGTTGCTACTTTGTCTCTGATTAATTAACGCAAATTCTCTGTACTGTTCCTTATGACATGCAGTCCTACTATGACTGCATTAAGTAGTGCTAGTGCACAATGTGCAGATCACTCTGCAATAGTCCCAATAAACCAGCCTATGACATAAAATTCGCCCTTAGGTTTTTGTGCGGTAAGCAGATAGCCTGAGCCCTGAGAACAAATCAGGGTAGCCTATGTGCCATGGTGATTGACTAACTTAGTGACCCAGGTTTGCACAGAATTCAATGCTATACGCTGCTTCACCGCACTGTAGTATTGTCTTTCAACTGTGGTTGATATCAGCAATGTTCAGTTATCAGTAATGAAAAATAAAACATCGGTATTGGCGGAAAAAAAGTCTTATGGATCGAGCTTTACCTAAAACTCAATCAAACTTCACTAGTAAGACTAGTTGCCGAGCGCAACCAACAATTTAGAATAGATCGTGGTATTGATCTCATTGTCAAAACACACAAGGAAAGATTTCCAAGTTATCACTGTTTTTAGTCACAAAGCATTCATTAGATCACAATCACTGGTTGTTCCTACGAACATGTTGCTGAAAAGATTTGTCGAACATTCAGCAAATGTCAGCCATACAGCAATGAGAGCTGTTTATCCATATGTACATACACTTATATAATCAACGCTGATTATCAGTTGCACAACTGCATCTGTAGATCGCTGTCTATCAAGATGATAGTGTTATAAATATACTTGTGAAAATCACTGCGGAGAACAATTATTGAGTTGCAATTGCTCTGATGATTTTACATCGTAATGTAAAAGCGAATCAATCAAAATCAGTATAGAACTCCTTGCACAGCAAACAACATCACCAACTGGTCAATTTTAAAAGGGTTAATTTTGAAATACAATGCTTGATTGATATTTTGTTCAGATAATCCGACCACAATTTCTGAGTCTAACTGTTGTGCCTTTCATAATGAGAAATTCCTTGTAAAAAATATGGCTTCAGTGGAAATGAACCCGCATTACTTGGCATGACCCTGAGGAAGGCTTACACTTATTTAATTTTGTCATAATCTAGTAGGCATAAACAGCAGATAAAATTTAGCCCAAAACTACAAATCGATCATGATAGGAGACAGTGTCCTCTTGCCATGAAACGATACATAACACAACATCTCTGCATGTGCATGGCAGTGTACAAGCTTCTGACAGCTTTGTTTGCATTGGAGCTGGCACTGCCAAAGTAAGAAATTCCAAAACATTTGCGTTCAATGCAATATGAATTTAGAGCAGTGTTTCTTAACCTAGGGTAAATTTCATCTTCCAAGGGGGGAAATTCAATGAACTATAAATTGCAGCCAATGTACATTTTTATAAATCATTCCAAAATGTAAGGGTTTGTTAATTTCGTTTTTTCAAAAAATGAGCACCACTGAGTGTACTGGGGTTAAATCTGGTAATCTTGTTCAATAAAAGGGTAAGATATGGAAAAAAAGTTAAGAACCACTGATTTAGAGTGTTCAAAAATGTGAATTGTTTCATAATAGTACTATGCAATGTTAGAAGGGAAATGCTGCTGTCTGTTCCAACCCACATGAATTAGAGACCTGCAGTGACAGCGTTTAATATCTTATCAACTCTAATGCTAAGTACCTGCCATCCAAGGTGGCCTGTCATGACAGCCAAACAGACCCCCTGGATGCGCCCCTGTGTGCACATTAAAGCTAACACACAATGTATGTCACCACAACAATTTTGAACTTACATTTCATTTGGTGACTGTTGGTTTCCTTAACACTTCAGGATTTCAGAATGTAAAATGTTAGTACCATGGGATTTCCAGAACTTCTAGAAACACTTTTGTATCCTGTAGTTCTAGAAATATCTGTGTTTGGCATGAAGCCAGCAAATTTAAGGGGTGTCACACAGTGGCGCATGTAGACTGGCAAATGGGGGTCTGTCGTGGGAAAGGAAGCTTTGACAAGCCTTCAGAATTAATACATTTCCTACCTGATCAAATGTTGCTAGTGGCCTAGGACAACTAGCTATTTAGATATTGTTACTGGTAGAGCTCAACCAATACCGGTGTTTCTCATTTTTTGTTGCCTGTAACAGATACTGATATTTTTGCATTGCTCAAGCCACAGTTGAAAGACATTGTAGTGCACTTTTTTCTTCAGTATACGTAGTCCACATAAGTAAATGGAATAATTGCACATGTTTCAAATGAAAGGGTAGATTGTGATAATTTAGTAACATATTACAAATAAGCAATCAAATACACATATAACACATGCATAAGAGCAAAGAATAATTATGGAGATGACATCATATAATGTGCGACTCATTACAAACAATGATGAAACTATCACTTCACTGTGATGGAGAACCATGCAGCATCCAATTCTGCACAAACCTAGGTCACTAAAACAGTTGACCATGACGTCATGAACCCTGATTAGTTCGCAGGCAGTCATTTGCTTACCACGCGGAAACCCTTCTAGCAAATGTTATGTCATGGCGCAGTTTATCGCAAAGATTGCGCAGCGGTCTATATGTTAGACACTACTTGATGTAGTTGGAAGTCTGTGCGCTGTAAGGAACAGGACAGAGAATGTGCATTAATGGATCAGAGACAAAGTAGCAACTTATGTTTACGAATATTCTGTGCAGAACAACAATGTAGCAGCTTTTATGAACAAATACTGCCGACATATATCAGCGGGTGATACATTCCCAAATCAGCATGGCTGTGTATCTGCCACAGTTCTACATCCCAGTCTCATTGTCAAAACACACAAAAAATATTTTCATGTCATCACATTTTTTGGTCAGTGCATTTATTTCACCACAATCGCTTTTTGTTCTTGTGAACATGGTACTAAAAAGATCTGCAATAGCTTGTCAAACAATCAGCAAACGTCTGTCATACAGCAACGAGAACTCTGTTCATCCAAATGTGCATACATTAATAAAAATGATTCTAACGATCACTTGCATAACTGCATTTCTGGAGTGCTCAATATCAAGATTGAAATTGTGAAAAATATACTTGCAAACTCACAGCGGAGAAGAGCAAGAACATGCAACTGCTCTGATTTTACATCGTGATATGGAAGTTAATTACAAGAAATTGGTAGGAGACTTCATGCACAGTAAACAACGCTGTCTGACAATTTCTGAGGCTAACTAATTGTGTCTTTCAATATGGGAAATTCCTCATATATAGCTTCAATGCAAACAAATCATGGTTACTTGGAGTGACATTGAAGTAGGCCTAAACCTTTTTTTATTCTATCATAACCTTGGTGCAAACAGCAGATAAAATTTAGGCAAACTCAAACAATTGCTTTGTGAGACTGTGTCCTCTCACTATGAAGCGAAATATCGCAAAACAACTCTGCGCGCGCCTAGCAGTGTATGAGCTTCTGACAGCTGTGCATACATTGGAGCTGGCATAGGTAGAATAGGAGATTCTGAAACATGTGCATTCAACGCAATATCAATTATGTTGTTCAAACACTTAGATTGTTTCATATTATTCCGTAAGCGGTATTTAGACAAAGCAGTGACATTGCTGTTTCGTAACAATGCTAAGAGCTTTAAATGGGAAATGCTGTTGCCTGTTCCAAACCATCGGCATTCAAGACATGCAGTGGGAGTGTTTGATATTTGATCAGCGTTAATGCTGAGCACCAACGGTACAAAGGGGCCTGTCATGACAGCCAAGCAGACCCCCTGGATGCGCCCCTGGTGTCACATAGCAAGCATGTGGACAGGAATGGAGTTATGTGGTAAACTTGTGGCTATCTGTCTGATATGTACAATTGTATTTTCTGGTTAAATGCATAAAAAAGCTTGGCAACTAGGCTGTGCAATTAACCAGATGTCTACATATCTATTCCACACAAGCAATATACCAATCCAACCACTGTTTTAAGCTGGGCTGGACAAAATCCTATTTGAAAAATCAAAATATGGATTATATATGTAGCAGATACACGGGTTTCTCAATCAAAGTTACAAAACCACTTCCATAAATTTTCTACAAATGTCAACTGAAATGACTAGGAAATTTTAGATACAGCACATACTGTTTTTCAATTTAAATTCCTAAACATCCACGGGAAAAAATGAAATTAATAACTCACATCACTGTCATCATTGAATACAGCTGCCGTCTTCACCGTTTTGGGAACAACTTGTTTTGTCAAAGATTGCTGTGGTTTCTGTGGGCAGAAGTGAAGCGCAGTCAAGCTACACTAACATTCTACCTTATACTAAAAGATCCTAATCAAGAGTCTGTGAAGCAGCAAAGACATTTGCAGTAAAACTTGTAGCAGATAATCACAATGAAGACCTGGTAACTGCTGAAACAAAACATGAACCACATTTGCCACGAATTACTTTGTTTCATGTAAAGACATTTAAGCAGTAACTTAGATTTGTTTTACTTTACATGATTTTGAAAGCAGACTCTGTTTTGACCACTCACAATGGTTTTAAATTAAAAAATTTAAGATCATATGCTAAAACAGCGTGGTGCCACAGTGATGAACTGATGATACCATCATCCACATATGCTTTCCCAAAAGAAGCCTCATCGTCTGATTGAGCCCATTTGCATTGTGAACATTCAGCATGTTAGAAAAACATAATGCTTTAAACATTCTGTTGCCAGCAAAAAGATTATACAAAAGCCAAAACACCCATCATCACTAAAATACTGCAACCCAGATGAAAGTTGCATGCAACAACAATATTTGTTCTCTGTTATTGGGCTACACATTGGTGTAAAATCTCTTGCCAGACACATTTGTTCATTTTCATAGTCATTTTTCCTGTGGGAAGGATCATGTTGGAAGCAGACCTAAGAGGTCTCCAAATAACTCATGATTTTCAACAATCTGTCACCTCTGATGGTTCTACTGGCTCCACACCATGTTGAAAAAAATTTTTTTTTTCAAAAAAATGAGGTGGGTTGTTTTTTTTTTAAAAAAACAGGTGTTTCTCAACCCTGGGCTGAGTTATGAAAGCAAATAAGAACATAAATTAAAATGTTATGTACTGCAATTACCACTATTGATACTTGCACAAGCAAAGTTGGTTGCAGTTACTAAAAACAGACAGATCAAACATAGCAGCTGTTGTATCAATTGCACGGTGGTGGGTTAATTTCAAGTGACATCAGCATCCTGGGTCATTGGCAATCATTGAGCATCCAGACTTTCAGAGACATAGCCAGATATATGAATCAGTTTGTTAAAACAGCAAAATGATGCTCTAAAACACCTATTGAAATTTTGTTTCTCACTAGTTTTCTATTTAGGACACCTAAATCCAAATAACTAATTAAAAATAAATTAGAAAAAAAATTTGCTAAAAACCTTAATGGTGACAAAATTTTCGTCTTTTGTTGTTCGAAAATGTGATAACAGTACTTATGGCTTAAGCTTTGCAGTTTGCAAAAATTACAGCAGAAAATGCACCAAACACTAATTTAGCATAATTCTTCCATATCACAATAATAGTAAGATATCAAAAGCATAAAAAATTCAGTTTATTACAATGCCCCACTTTCCATATCCGGGGGATGAGAACAATTGATGATAATGGATAAAAAACTTCCAACACGTTTTAATTCGGTCTGTTTAGGTTTGCCCACGGATTGCATGTGTTCAATATTTCATAATGTTGCAACCTCTTGGTTGGCGTTGCATTGGATGTGCAATTCACCACAAACAGGATGTGCTAGAAGAATAACGCCACATGTATGTGGTGTGAACAAGCAAAATCAGAGTGATCTCGTCAGGTGATCTCTATTGTTGCTTGCTGTCACAGTATGACGCTTTGCGCACTTGGCATTTGGGCTTTCCGATCACAACAATAACCCAGAATAAAAAATGCTTTGAATGTTCCATGCAATGTGCATTATTATTTTCATATTCGGCTTAAAAATCTACTAGCAGTTTTGCACAACATGGGGACTTCACAACAATTAGTATAAGATGTTTGCAAAACAACAACAAAGCAACTAGGTTTTTCAACATTTTGTTTCAAATTTCTTTAAAAAACAGCATAATCTGTTCAAAACCAAAGTTCCTTCACTTTTGTCTAAATGTTAATTTAACTTGCTTGGTTTAGAGCAGTTTTCCAACCATGGGTTCCTGAACCCCAAGAGATCTGAGACGAGAGTTCGGAGGTCTAAAATGTGATGATTGTCAAGGGTGAGAATATGTTCTTGGATGTACTTTCAAAAGAACCAACTTTTATAAAAGCGTGCAATTGCAATTACTCAAAAGAGCATTATCCATCCAATCTTACTAATTTAATTTAAATTACTGAATGTGTGCATTGCAATTTCTGCTTCACACTACTGAAGATGACTGGTGATGCAATTGTAGTGCATTGTGATGTTTAAATGTTTATGATGCAATCATGGTGAGGTTGTTATTTGATGCTACAGAACTGGAAGGATTCTGGTGATCAATCATGCAGAATTAGTTGAAATTGAGTACAAAATAGCTGTCTATACTAGTGCCCTTTGCACCAACATATTGGTGCAAATCTGAACTTTCCTTGCTACTTCATTAGAAAAAAAAAAATTGGAATCACGGACGTTTGAACCCTTAAAACGATTTGCACATGGATCAAAGTTATTGTGTGCCATGGTGTGACCAGATAATTACAAGCATTGAAGTATGATAAACAGTACAACTGGGTGTTTTTTTTGTGTAATTATAAAAATGAAGAAACTGAAAAATGGAACTGTTTTGCGATTTCTATGTGTTTTTGAAATTAGGGGGGGTGCAAATTTCACTGCATTTTAACACCTTCGCTGCCAGCTTAATTCAAGCGGTTTGCACGAAAACAGTCAGGTCGCATGTGTTTTTGCGTGGGCATACTCCGGCGCTGTAAGTGCAAGAAAGCTGTTTAAATGCTCAAGACTTGGCAAGTCTTCTAGTTGGCAGTAAAAAAATTTTTTGGTTGGGGGTTGCGGATTTTTTGTGAGTGACGTCGTAAGTGGAAGACTTTCAGGCTACCTTGGCCCACTTCACCTGGCCCTGGGCCCAAACTGTTAGATGATAGTATTTTGCTAAAGCTTTTACTAGAAACTAGGCAAAATTTGAGTCTTTTCATACTTTGGAAGACTTGCTGGGGTTTCGGGTTCAAAAGTTATGGTCTAAAGATAGCAATAATTGATTAATCCTATAATTAGACAATTAATTGTTTATTTTAGATCATAACTTTTGAACCAGAAACGCTAGAAAGTCAATCAAAGGCTCAAAAGACTTGGATTTTAGCCTAGTTGCCAATGAAAACTTTGGTGAAATACTTCCATCTAGTAGTTGGGCCCTAGGCCAGGTAACATGAGTCAAAATGGCCAAAAAGCTACCTCACTTATGATGTCACTCACAAAAAAAAAATCAAAAAAATTTTTTTATTGCAGATTAGAAGACTTGATGAATCTTTTGAGGGTTTCAACAGCTCTCTAGCACAATCGATGAAGGAGTTATGCAGTTGTTAAGAAACTGCTGGTTTTAGGTCGATTTCACAGTACAGATATAACATACCCCAGCAGCCAACGTGTTAAGAAAGGGGTGCTAGATTTAAAAAAGGCTGGGAACCAATGTTTTAGAGGTCAAGTTACATGCAAGAAAAAAAATAATTTTTTGAATATTCTGAAAGGTATGAAAAAATGTCTAGCTCTTAAAAAAAGACCACATGCTTTAATTTTTTTCTGCTGGCAAACGAAAAAATGTAAGAAGCAGGCAAATTTGTGCTGGAGAAAAATGTTGATAACAAAAGTTTGCAAGAAAAAAGTTTTTGTTGACATATACACATGTTACAGCATCTGATTAAAATTTGATAAAAATATGATTTGGTTGCTTAAGCTCAACATCACTCCTGCTGAAATGAACATGGCAACCCAAAGTTCTGATTAGTTGTTAAAGCAGCCTGATAACCAGACTGCATGTTGGACTCGTGTTGGGTGACTGTTGTTATTACATAATGGCTAAGGAGCAACACCTTCAGGAGAAATATCAAGATGAACTTAAAATCTTTGTTAGCAGTTTGATAAAAAATGAGATGAATTGCAAATGAATCAGGATCATTTTTACTCAGGGGCGTAACGAGGGGGGCAAGGGGAGCTCATTTCCCAAGTGCCAAATCACTATGGGGGGGCCAGAAAGTCCCAACAATGTCACAAGTACTTTCTTCAATTAAGTGCATTTGCTTCCAAAAGACCTCAGGTTTCAACATGGGGGCACCAAACTTGTTTCTTTGCCCAGGCACCATCTAACCTCGTTATGCCCCTGTTTTTACTGGTTTATGTTCCCTGAATGTTGGAACCAGGGTTGCGGAGTCGGAGGTTTTTGGGTGGAGTTAGATTCCTGGCAACAATGGGAGTCAGAGTTGGATTTTTTCGTTGGACTTCAGATGTCCAATTGGATCATTTTTTACATCAAACTCCTAAATTAGGAATTCCTGTTGCAACAGTGCAATTTCTTTTGAAACTTTTGTTGAAACATATTTCTTGCTGTGCACCATGCTTTCCATTTATTTCAACAGCCAAATTTAATTCCTTTTATGCTAAGGAGTCAGAGTCGGAAATTTTGGAAAGGTCGGAGTTGGAGTCAGAATTGGATATTTTACTTCCGACTCCGCAACCCTGGTTCGAACATTTAAGAGTTTGCACAGGTACTTACTACCATGATAGGCAATTTATATGGAAATATATGCATCTGTACAAACACCCAATGGCTATAGTTTTAACAAACTTTTAGATTACCTTCAGTCTTAAAAATACTTTTAGCAAAAAAACACATTTTCAACTGCTGCATGAAGCACTAGTCATTTTTAGAGAGTAAGAGACCAACATGGCATGTTACAAACTTCTTTAACCAACCTTTTGCAATTTCAATGATACAGAGGCAACACCAAAGTTCTTGTCAGATTTAACAGTTCTTTCTCCTTTTTCTCCCTTTGAGTTTATTTTCAGAGAAATGGCAGTGCCCTTCTTTATAGGTGGACCATCAGCTTTTGTATCCAAAGATCTTTTGACAGATGAAATATTGGTGGATGAGCCTAATATGAAAACACTGGCCAACATGAAAACTATGAAACAAGCATCCTACACAGCAAGCAATTCTCTTGCAAAAATTATTCATGTAAGGATGACTTTGACATAAGAAAGCATGAAGTCAGATTCATCCAAATGAATAATAATACGATATTTGTAGGAAGCCATAGTAGGATGTGCATAAGTTGAAAAATAAATAAAACACTATGCCATTCTTCAAAGTTCCTCAAAAAACTGTGTTGCTTGCTGCATTCTACACAGAATGAGTTATTACGCAATCTTGCATGATATGCTAATAAATACCACACTCCTGTTGGAGTCATCAAAATTACAAGTATTGCCTGTGCATATCAACAAACACCAAGCTCTTGATATGCAACAGCTCAAGATTTCTATATTTTTGTGTTGTTTTACTAAACCCGAAGACATGGCCCTTGTGTATGACTGACATAAGCTTGTCAGCAATTTGTTAACTAGTTTTGCAGAATTAGGAAAACACTTGACATTGTTCATGTCTAGGTTCAATGAGGTGATGATGGTTCCGTCTACTGAAGAGATTTTTTTATGCAAACTAACATTTTCAGCTTAATTTGCAATCAACATTTTCAAGTTGTTTAGTTGCAGCAGTAAATGCCAACATAGGGTGGACAACTGATATAAAAAATCTTAATTCACACTTTCATTAAAATCTTGATTTCATTTTGAAAAGATCACTACATTTTGCTGGCATTTTTTCTCAGTAGGCACAAACTAATCCACAATACATCACTAGTCCAGCTAAATTTTATTAAAATTGACTGTGTAACTAGTATAGTATTAGGAGTACTATTTAAAGGATGAGCTTACCCTTTACCGCCCACACAAGACACTTACGTAGCTTGTATGGTTTCAGCCATTACTAACCAACCAATAGTACTAGAAATCTACCATATTTATTTGATTGTTAGTTGCCCTTGATCGTAAACCGCACTTGGACATAGGCTACCTAAGCCTCTGAGATGCTTTCGTGTACTAACATTTAACACCTTGGCGTCTAGGTAGTTTTGGCAATTTTCGTAAAAAAAACAGCAGTTTTCGGTTGCCTTACCAACGCCCTAGCTCCTCCGCCGATTAAGCTAGAGAGCTGTTCAATGGCTCAAACGGATCGGCCAGTCTAGTTGATTACACTCGAAAAAAAGATTTTCGCCTAGGGGGTGCGGGTTTTTTGTGAGTGACGTCATAAGTGAAGTAGTTTTAGGGTCATTTTGGCTCATGTTGTCTGGCCTAGGGCCCAACCACTAGGCCAAAGTGTTTCGCTGAAGTTTTCAT
>JGI24158J21664_10002581_pt1 | contig 22152 bp, 14 predicted proteins | sample Ectturendosymbi3_FD_21664 | JGI IMG/M metagenome (IMG submission 21664)
GCAAAACTTAATTCTGCTCAAATATCTAACTAATATTGCACACATGCAAAGTCGCAGAGCATTCTGGGAATTGAAGTTTTAGCCAGGGTTGCGGAGTCGGAAGGAGTCGGAGGTTTTTGGGTGGAGTCGGATTCCTAACAACACTGTGAGTCGGAGTCGGATTTTTTTGTCCGGCTCCAACTCCGCAAGCCCAATTGGATCTTTTTACATTACACTCTTAAATTGGGTATTCCTGTTGAAATTGTACGATTTCTTTTGAAACTTTTGCTGAAATAGAGGTTTCTTGCTGTGTACCACGATTTCCATTGATTTTAACAGCCAAATTTCATTCCCTTTATGTTAAGGAGTCGGATTCGGAAATTTTGGAAAGGCAGGAGTTGCAGTCGGAAATTTTGGAAACGTTTGAGTCGGATATTTTACCTCCGACTCCGCAACCTGGTTTTAGCAGTGCATGCTCTACAAACCATAACACCGGCGGGCGGGCCAGCTCTGGTAATCACTGCATATCGCTTCCTGGGCCAAACGTAATTACACTGCAGCCAAATTTGGCCCGCCGCCCAGAGTTTGACACCTATGCGCTAACTCAACAAATGAGCTTTCAGTTCCCTCGTGAATTGCATTTGTATCAACGCTATATTGTTTTTGTGAAAATCTTAACGGCTTATCCCATAATGTTGGATGCTGAAGCCTATGTTTGACCATGTCTTTTACATTTGCAAACACAAAACAGCAGCTTCCTTGTGAAAGGTAATACTCCCACTTCCGAAATATTTGGGCCGATTTCCTGTCAATTTTGGAACATAGGTGATGAAGAAAATGTCTTGGTCACATCTGTTTTTGACAGTTTTGTTTTTTTAATTGATGCATAGCTTTGGTTGGATGTCTGCGAAAAAATCTTGCGGGAAGGTTGTTTATGATCACTCGGTGAATAATATCTTAAAACATCAATAGAATTAATTGCTTTTCTGCAGCGGCAGCCCCGTTACTGATCTGCATCTGCGCTACTGAGGTTAACGCCGAACCAAAAGTTCATAAGTTCGTGTACACCGTCTGACACTCGAAGAAATTTCGTCATGCAATGTATAAATGTTGATGCAAGCTCTTTAATTTACGCGTGGCAGCGATGATGGTACGAGCAGGAAGGAAACGCGCTCGACAACACGTGGCAAATCGTTCTGCGGAAATCAAGTAAAACAAGCGGTTGCTCAGCACCCTGCTATTCAGCAGCTGAAGCGGCATGAGCTACCACGTGGCATTGGCAACAATTCGTTTGCGGCACCCTCGCCAGCTGAGTGCCCAATCACTCTGGGTTGCCAGATTGGCTTTTTTGACGCCAAATGTAACAAATTTGGCTTTTTTCAGAGACACTTGGCGTCAAAAAATATTGTTTGGCTTTCCGGCGTTTTCTTTTCAGTATTTGGCTTTTTTCAAGGCAGTTGGCACATACCATCAGACTGGTGTTTTGGCTTAACTGTCTTGCTGAACAGTGTTATTAGGCTTTTTAGACAGTGCGTGGTGTATTTTCTCAAACGTTATCTGGAAACCCATAAAAGAATACAGTTGTAGCACATCTGGCAACCCATAATACTAAAGACTCGAGTGGAAACACTGTAGAAAATGTGGAAGATGAAGATTTAGAATTTTTCGTGTAGAGTGTAGAGGTAATGCTACAACTTTATTCTTATAAAATGTCCTACAAGTAATAAATAATTTCAAATTTCATGTTTATTTGACAATTTGGCTTTTTTTCACCCGGTTTGGCTTTTTTTCAGATATGGTTTGGCTTTTTTTCTCAAGAGATGTCTGGCAACCCTGCAATCACCTCACATCATCCGACGCGGGCTACACCGTGACGCATGTCAGTTTTCTAGATATACAGTACAGATAGGCGAAAACGTTTCCGGTTTTGCTTACTGCAGCCTTGCTGCATTGTGCTGCATCGTTTCTGACACGCCAAGAACTAATTTCTAGCGGAACACAAGCAGTCCATATGATCACAACTTTGTTGAAGGCATACAATACAACCAAATGTTTAGCAAAGAAAAACGGACTCGATCCAGACAAGGGATATAGACGTTTCAGAATTACGTTAATAAAGTTTCAATTTCACTGGTGATGCTCATCGTTTATTAACAAAACGTGCCATCAAGTCGTTAACTTCAGTTACTTCGGACATTATTTTTGATATAAAGCTAAACATTTTTCTCTTAAATGAAAATAAACAATGCCAATAATTTGGGCTATCTACACTTTTATTTAAACAGAAAATTTGTATCATACATAATGCCAAAAAAAACTGAACGATCAAATATTGCGAACGATCAAAAAGTTGTGTATAATTTATAAGCGTCGCTGTCTTGCTATATTGATCGCATTTTTCCGCCATTCTGAGAATTTATGTGTGTGCATAATTTAAATCATCACCCAACACGCCATGCAACTCGACTCATTCGCGACCACGCCGGAAATCATACACTAAACTGCAGTATCCTGCTAGCGGGCAGTTTCTCCGCCATTCATCACAGTAAACAAAAGTCCAGTTCTAAGGTGGGCTTGCAGGTAAGCTTTTCTGCCGAGAATGTGTCGACGTATGTATGGCGGTTTACGACAACAAAATCAAGCTGTGTACAGGCTACTTGACAGACCAGCAATGTAAAGTGGTAGTTCACATATGTAAACTTTTTTTAATCGCTTCTTAGCATATTAAGCACGTAGCAAACTTTCGACCAGATAGCGCAAAGTGTAACACTTCGCGCTATCTCAACGGAGAGGTTTTGCAATGCTCATTTTCTTTATGCAATTTCAAGTAAAAAGTCTTTTCTTTGCTTTACCGATAAAATCTCGTTCTCTTTCTAATAACGCTCAGTCGTCATGAGTGACAACCCCACATCTCCCCTGTTTCCATCACATACGACACACCTACTGCAGTAGAGAATGTTGCAGGAACCCTTGTCTTGCTCCTTCCGCTCCATGCGGAGCACGAGGTTCAGAAGCAGCCGTTTTATTAAACTTTGATTTACCCTTGAACTGGCTTATGAGCTGCGTGACAAACACGCCGTTGCGTAACGTAAAAGCCGGCGCTCCTCTCCGCTATCATTGCACCACACTTGTGTAGCAAATGTTGCACCACCTAGTACCTACTCTACCAACGATGGACACACAATCAACAATGATTACGCGAGTGTATAGCAGGAGCAAGATGCTTTTCAACGTTGGTAAGGCCCTCTCAGCTGGTGCAAGAGGCCAGTGACCGACATCTAGTTATCTTAGTAGTTCTGAACTTTCGTGGGACATTCTGCCTGTTTAGAACTGAATCTACGAAGCCAGCGACCTGTGACTGAGCTATCGGCGTCTGCCCTGAGCGCTGGGATTACTGGTAAATCAGTTTCGATCGCATGTGATTACTGTTGCACTTGAAACGTTGCATACCAGACACCGGTGTTTCGCTCGCAATCTCAGTCCTTCCAGCACTCGCCTTTTAAAACGGTAAATTGTGAATAGCCAACTACGCAAAGCTTTTAGAGAAACCAGTTAAAAACCATTCGCGTTACATTTTTCTGGCTAGGTAGGGACTTGGAAGTAAGAACCGTGTCTAGGCTGAATTATCTAACAAAGTAGGTCACGTGTAATGGACGGGGTTATGACAAACTCAATTAGACGTAACTAATGAAACGCAGTCTGCTTGCAAGCGTGCTATTTAATCCAGTGCAAATATCTCTTCCAGTTTTAACACTTTGCAGTGTTGCGTTCTTCGTCAGTTTTTTTCCTTCAACGCCACATAAACAGGCTCGTGCCATTACGTCAAAGTCTATTTCATTTGGTTGAAACACAAGCAGTCCTCACTCTGCTTTCTAGCGTAAGCTGGATTCCACACGCAACTTAGAATATTTCGAAAAGGGTAAAGAGTCTTTTCGACATATCGCAGAACAGTTCAAATGACGCTTTCAGTGACTGCATAAGATATCTTTGCATCATGAAACTTGACAAAAATCACACGCCTAAGATAATTAATTATCAACAAGCTTCTAGTAAACCCTGTTTCAAAGCACGTGTGCTAAAGATGACCTGGTGATATACCTGCGATAAGTAAAAGAACGTGTAGAACACGCTGAAGAATCTGTAGACGCAAGATTCTTTGTTTTTCTTTTTTCGCAGAGGAATGTCGCTTTCCCGGCAAATACACTCGCTGTATTTCTCCCCCAAGTATGTGATGTAAACGGAGGAACCCGCCCAAGCTGCGCTTTCAGTCAAGCCATGACAAATACCGGCTGGAATGATTGTGTACCAACCTGCAAAGCATGCGAAAGGCATCACCAAGCGCTCGTTAGACTTGCGAAATGTACGAATCAAAAAGGCTTATATCAAATCCATCGGCCAAGAACTTTGTTGCGTATGGAATAAATAGCTTACAGCAATTTTGCAAAACGTACTAAGAATTTTTCCTGTTTTGCTTAAGGTTTTTGAATTAAACTACTGCTGCAAAAAAAAATTTATCAGTTTGTGCCAAGGCAAGTAATTTGATAGAAAACCTTTAAAGGCTTGAAATAAAACAAACACTAAAAATGTAATGGGCACGATGTAAATTTTACAATCATCATATTTAATCGATGCGGCAAACCAATTCTAAGAATAAAAACAGAAAAGCATTTGGGAAAAATATATGCTTCCATGTGCGCAATCTCTGGTTGAGCAAAGTTACCAAAACTTCATTTTTAACCAACTTGACACTTCATGGTTTTTAGTAACAAAAACCATATGCGATCTGACATTGAATGGCTGTAAAAAGTCCCGGACACTTTANCCCAGTGCTTCCCAACCCATGTGCCTCGGCACACTGGGGGTGACGCGAGACAATACCAGGTGCGNCGCGGAATGGTTGCACCTATTGCATACGACTCTAATAACGAGAATGTTTATGTTGTTTACNTTTCAGCCATTAGCTTCGGTGTGCCGTGTGAACTAAAAACTGAGTTGCAAAGCGTGCCCTTGCCCAAATAAGGTTGGGAACCACTGCTTTAACCGAAACCAACAGAAGTTTGCAGAGGTTAAAACGAAAGTTGAAGTTTATCATCAGCGATTCTGAAAACAAACTCGGTTAAAAAATATTAACCACCGTACAAGTGTATTTTGAAATTTTCCACTTTTAAGGAATAGGTGCAACTTGATATTTGTTTATTTTTCTCAGAAAAACCACCTTCACTGCTACTCGTACTATGCATCACAGGGCATACAGTATCTCAGAACTTTGTTACTGAACAACCAACGACCTGTTTTGTAGAACTGTGTCACGTTTGTATCATGGTTGGGTTGCAAAGAAGTATGCATTATATTATATGCCCGTAAGGTTTCAAATGCGCAAATGTGCTGGCTACTGACAATAACTCACGAATCGAAGGCCATGCTTTAACAGAAATTAATAAGCCTATTTGTCCTTTCAAAATAACCTCGCAATGAGCAGTGTGGGCCAAAAGATGTGAAATAGTTTTGTCCGCAATGTGGAATGATATCCTGAAAGTCTTTGTAGATCTCATAAATTTTCGGGCATATCATACTAACTTGGAAAAAAATTAGCAACCGTGTATAGCAGAATTCCGATTTCGCCAAGAATAATGGCTGCCTTCGCTCCTTTAAAGTCGATAAGGATAGGAGTGACGAACAGACTGGAAAAACTCGACGTGGCGTAAATGGTGGACAGGCCAGCTGCGCCCAATCCTTCCTCGATGTTGATGCTGCTTTGGAGAAAAAGGATCCCTGAAAATAAGATAAACATCATGATTGCAAGCATTTCTCATACCTGTCGAATGCGAATTTGTAGCAATCGAGTAGCAACATTTTCCGTGACAAACGCAATTCACGCTGCTGCCTGGTAAGTTTTCACGTCTTGTTGAAACTACTGGCCATCTGCAGTGCTACACGATCAACAAAACTAGATTTGCTTTCTTGTCATAACATAAAAGCAACTTTTCGCTTAAGTGCTTTTTGTATTTTCGCAGCCTGGACCGCATTCAATTAAATTGAAAAGTTGCTTTCATAATTTTAGTTATGGCGAGTGACGCTAAGTCTTTCAACTACTACTGATCACTTCGTTTCGTGAGTGTTGCGATGGTAAAAATACTATGCACGGCATTATTTTCAACGTTTTCCTCTTTTGTGTGTTCAACACTGTGGCCGTTAAATTCGCACGCAATCTAGCAAGAAAAGCTTGCATAGCATTGTATTCATCACCGGCACTGTATCTGTCGGCAATCCCCCTTCCTGGTTGATCGCTCAAATCGCAGCATTTCTGACGCTTTGTTGCAAGTTCACAATTGGTGCCAACTCCACATTCCTCGGCTGTTTTCAAAGAACTTAACGAGAGCCGTTTTATTGTGCCCGCTCTTTATTACGCTATTTCGACCGGCCTTGGCAACACGCGGGTGTTTTGCCAAACAGCTTCAAACAAGCAAGCGGTTTCGCGCAGATGCTTATCTTGATCTTAAGGCACGCGTCAAGCATTTTTAACTTCACTTGATTTTCAAACCTCCTAGGGTTGTTTTGGTCGCAGATATGCTTTGGCAAAACAGTCGTGGAAAAAACAAAAGATTACTCTTTAGTAAGATCAAGTCATGTTTTTCAACTAATCTTTTTATCAAGTCGCGGCACATTTTCAAGCTTACTGTGATTTTTAAAAGCAGAGTTCGATGTTTCAGGTGTGACAAAGTTTCTAGTTGCATTTGTGTCGTCATCATTCAGTTAACAATATTTTTGCGTGGCAAGCTGTCATAAAATCGTTTTTCGACCGTTTGGTTCACACAACTCATGGCTAATTGCGGGACAGCGCTGTTTTTTGCTGTAGGTAACCAATCTGTGTTTAAAGCCATCGATGTAAAAGTTTGTTTTTAAACATGAGCAATATTTCCTGATTCCTGAGAAAGTCTTTTGAGTTTAATAGGACAAAGTGGTTTCGCTGTATATTTGTTGATACATAAATCAGAGACGTACAATATTGGGCTGTGTGGGATTCTGCTTATCTAAACAAGCTAAACAAGCGACGGGTCTTTACAGCTGAAACAAGTTTTATTGTGCGTTTTTTTGAGCAGCAACGAACATTTCCGGAAACGTGGCGAGTATGAACGTGCATTGCAACCAAACTGAAATGTTGAAAAGATAACACCTGAGATTTTTTCTGACTTTGAGAAATGATAAACTTGAACCGTTTTGTTTTTCATCCTCAACCCATATAGTTTAAACGTTTTGCAGCCTGGCGCGTTTGTGCTTGAGCAGTGCTGTTCGTCGTGGTACGGCCACGAGGAATCAGCAAAACAGTAAAACTAAGCGCGCAGACACAGCTTCAAACGCTGCGGATACCTCCGTATGCGGCATAGTTCATCATGAAAGCCACTGCGCAGATATAAAGATTTCTTCGCAAGGTCGACTTGCTTGGGTGATGGGCTTGTTGCGCCTGTTCTTCGCTGATCTCCATGAGTCCAACAACAGCTGCGCAGAAAACAAAGCAATTGGGTACCAAGATGCACTGTACAGCGAGTGGCGTAACTCAACACATGCACTCTAACCTGAGCATTTATCACATCAAGAATAAAAATTTCTAAGGCACTTTCACAGTTGTCAAAAGTGCCCGTCCTAATTCTTTGCCGCAATTTCATTTCACAAAGACGCTTTTGAACAGAGCAGCTTAAAAAGGACAAAATTCTGTGCTTTCGAAATAACATGAGTCATGCATTCACGTCCATTTAAAACAACTTGACCCATGTCACTCCAAAAGGCACTCGAAACGCTTGGCAAAAGTGTGGATTTCTTTTTATCTATTCTTACTACCTTTTTTAATGCTTCTAAAATTATAATGCATTTCTCATCTGCAGTCATTCCATGTCCTGTGCCAATTAATGCTGTTCAAGCGACATGTTTGGAAACGACAGAGCGATTCCTTTTCCTTAGCAATGACATCAGAGGCTGTGTTTGACAGATTAGTCTGTTGCGTGAGGTAAGTGGGTGTATTTCGGTAAAAGCATTGCGAAAGGTCCGCATTTAAGAATTGTGTTTACCTTCTAATGAGCCATGAAAAGTTGCTGGGAGCAAATGGGCTCCTGTTGACAACTGCCTGACATACGAAGCTACGCTAGTAATATTTCAACGTAGATTTAACTCAAACATGCGCTGTTCTTAAAAATGAGAGAGCAGAAATATGTGAAGAATACGAAAAAGGCCTTGACGAAATGGGTGTCTTTAAAATGGGTGTCTTTTCGTGGCACAACTATGTGTAACACTTCATTAATTTCAATTCGTTTGAAAAAAGCAAAGTTAAGTACAACTTAGCAAGTCGAAAAAATTTGGAAAATCAAAGGGAAAACAATAAGTTGCCAACCGTGTCAAGGCTTATATAAACGCGGGGATTGTTTACTTACTCATTCAGTCTCCAATACGCGTTCTCACATTTAGGTCTAGATGCATCAACCTGGTGTCACGCTTTTTACTGTGCGTAGATCCTTTTACCCAAGTTTTGGCTGTAAGGTAGAGTCCTTGCTCTCTGCCTCTACTTCTTATATAACGTTAGACTGCTACATTTCTTCAAAAAAATAAGTTTCGCGATCACAGCCCTTCTGCAGGCTTCATTTAAATATCAAGGCAGCTGCTAAGCTATTCGAAGGTATTGCTAAGCTATTGTCCTCTATTCAAAAATGACCTAACATTTCTGTCGCATGTCTCATCACGGTACTATCCCTAAATGAAGCACATTGGCGTTCAGGCAAACACTTGCGCCTTCTCACAGACCAGATGAAAAGTCTGCAAAGTAGCAGCTAAGGAGGAACGAGATCACTGTGGTGTTTGCATGAATGCCTTGCGTTCTGCTCTATGCGATCGCAAACAGCTGGACTGATCGGAAGCCAAAAACACAAATGTCCAGCTCCGTCTTTCTCTTGGTCTTAACGCGACGCTACAGCTATTTCCTGGTTTTACGGAAACATCGTAATGCGAAGGACAGATTTTTCTTCGTAATTTTAAGAAGTTCAGGCATGAATCGAGTCTCATTCATGCGCAGTGCTAAACCAACTTCCCTTTAACATGATTAGAGAGTAGGCAGAAACGCATAATATTCGGATGTTGGATTATTCGTTTGTTAAAAATAAAAAATAAGTGACGGTGTGGCAAGCGTGGAAAAGTGGAAAACCGCGCCACATGACATGTCCCTGAGCGCATGTAGAAAATTGAAGCTCACGTCCAGCAATGAAAAGTCAGGTAGTAAAATTTAACCAGCTTCTGCAATTCCGGTACACCAACAATCACAACAGTGAAGATAGAGAGTTGCGCTCTGTAGGAGAGGACTTGAGCTTGGTAGTTTCTAAAACCCAGAAGGTTCCACACATGCCACGTGCTGTCGAAGAAACGAAATGTTCGACTGTAGTCTTTTCTAATCTACCAAATTTTGGCGACGTGAAAAGGAAAAACTTGAAAACAGAGCAATGAAACCGGAGAAACGGCAAGAATTGCTTGAAAAAAATTAAGCTTTTATATAAATTGTTAAAAATGCAAACGAGTTGTGCAGTTTGTTTTGTTCGCAAGCCTGCTTGACCGAGATTCCAATTTCTGAGTGGGATAAATGGTATTGTTGCATTTGCTAACTGCAAACGTTTTCCGCCAAACGAATTTAAAAACGGATTGAAAATTTGTTAGAAACGTACACTACCTAATTTGGAGCCACTGCAGATGTTTCTAAGAGGTTAATTTTCTACAGACTGCATTCATGCGAAAAAATAATCTTTTTCAAGCGTATACGAAGACTGTTTTTGCTTGCTAATTAAATCATCCTCAAAGAGGCAGTGCGCGGGAGCTACAACGCCCACGCAAAGTCGTGCCGTAACCACAGCGGCATTAGCTTGTCAGTTTTTTTCGTTTTCGATCATTGTCAGCTCGTTTCCAGAAGATTTTAAAATCCTGATGTAAAAGCTTTGCAGAAATCTGCAAAAAACATTTTCAAATTGTTTTAGAATTCAACTTACGTCCTGCACTGGCTGCGCTGCAATCGACGATAAGAAAGCAAAAGGCATTGGGGTTAACTCTTGAGGCCCTTGCTTGACAAACCCTTCCGAACACGAGCTAACGATGAATGCGGGTAATAAATCACTATCATGTTAAAAGGTCAACTACTTGAGTGTGAGCTCTTTTGACAGTCTGACAACTGAACTCTTACAGAGCGGTTGAGAATGGACCGTTAGTAGCTTTCATTTCGGCTAGCTCACGTTTTTGCGTAAATCACTACGAACTGTATTACGAATTTTGTGACTTTTTCCTTATTCAAAAAAGTACCAAGTGAAAACTCTAATTTAATGAAGCGATGGTCTTGTTATACGAAGTTATGTGAAATCTCCGCAATAAAGTACCCAGTGGTGCCACGCAAGACCTAGAGGAGGTTTGGACTGCTTGGGAGATGACATGATTACGAGTTCGACACTTAAACAAAAAGACGAGCGAACCTTCAGGCTAGCAGTTTGAACAAGGAAAATCGCTTGTCGTTCGAATGCATAGCCCGTTTGAAATCAGGTGCCATAGTTTAGGCGTCAACAATTTAAAATTACCCTTTGCTGATTGCGAAGTGTTTTCGAAACCTATAATTGGTGATTCATGATTGGTGAAGTGTATTCTATACCTAGCAGTATGCTGTGAGAACAAGAAATCCAATAAAAGGGTATTTAAAAAAAGAATCACTAGTTGAAAATGAGTTAGCGAAAAACCTTTAGTTTACAATTCTCATTTACAATTCACGAAAACGTTTGCAATTGTTATTTTTAAGCGAAACATCGATTGCTTCACATTTTTTTGGAAAAGATCGATTGCTACATTTCATGTTTTTTATTGCAACTCACTAAAGCTTCGAATCACCTTTACTCCATTTTTAATGAGACGAATCAAGAATCCACATGGGCTCTTTTTCTATCATTGCTGGCTCGTCATTACGCCTCGTCATAAGGTCATTTATATCAATTAGCCAAAAAATCGCGATGAAAACGGTAGCGAAGTTTGTATTTCCTTAAATCTGCAGCAATTAACTTCAGTTTGAAATTTAGAAAAGGATGATCTGAAGTCTGTTGCAGTTTGTCGACCAGTTAACTCTTTCACACAACAAGTGCATCTGCGATTGACTCAGAGCGAGTTAATTGATTTTCTCATCTCTCATTTGCAAAATAATGATTTTGATGGGTAAGCTATCACCGCCCCAGACAGACTCATCAACAACCAAAACTTTCAAACTTCGTTCAAATTTTTTTCTAAACGACGCATGTGTAGCTGCGCAACTTTGTGCTCGCTTTTCGGAAAAGGGCCAACATTAAAGGGCGCAGCAATCTGTTTGCTTTTTACTCTCTTCCCTGAACTAACCTCAAAGCATGCTTCAAATATAACTTACTCCAGGATAAAATGATGAACGAGGGAAGCTTTTACTCCAAAACCCACAAACGTACCTACGGAACTGTGAACGTTGATGCAACTATTAGCAACACTATTGCAATTTTTTATTTGGAAACGGCGTAATTTGCAGTTCTTCTCATTTTCAATCAACGCTTTGGCATGTTTTTGTGTTTCAAGTCTAAAAAATCGTGTCTAGTTCTTTCGCAACTGTAGGATGTACTCTGAATTGACTAAAACACATTACTTAAGCCATCGTTTATTTGGCGACCTTGATTTTATGATTCTTTTCTTAGCATTGCACGATTGTTTCCAATTGTACTGACACCAAAATTTTAATAGGTTTTCATCAATTTTATTCAGACTTAAAAAGCCGCGGCAAACCCTAAAATCTGTAAAAAAATCCCAAAATGTGGTGAAATCTTTATGCGAAAAAGATTTAACTATAACATAATAACATGCGGATGGTAAGGACTTATGATCCATCCTGTGTTAGCCAAATCAATCCTTTGTTCCGAGGTTGCTGCAGTACAATGTATCCTTACTTTCTGTATGTCTACACGAACAGGAAACAAACAAATCCTCCTCTAAATGGCAGCTGCATGGGCTTAATTATGCATGTATTACACACATTTTAATGTTTTTCAGAGAAAATGTACAATATATAAAATGTAAAACTACGCAATATGGCAAATGAATATCCATTTGTACGTGAAAAGCGGGTTGTAACAAGTACGTGAGGACAACATGTGACAACTCTCTTGGGGATACATAAAGGATATTGTGTCTAAACAACGTTATCACTCTAATGATGAATGGAAGGCACCTGTTATCATGGCATTATCCTTGCTAATGTTGAGAAAAATGTCGTACAGAACATGACGTCGCATAGCAGCGAAAATTAGGGACAGCACACAGATCCAAGGGTATATAAGATAAATGGATGGGTAAGGACCAACCTGTACGTTTTTACATGTTTTAACGTGATTGTGGACAATGCTTTTCCACCATCACAAACACAAAGTTGGAAAGAGACCTTTCTCTTACTTGACGCGCTCCCTGACGGTTCTTCGTTAGAGCTTGTTTCCGTGTGAGAGTCGCAGATTTCGTCAAATACGTTTTTTTCGTCTTGACCAGAAGATAAGTCTGGATACTTCATAGCTGACTTGCAACAAGTAAGTGCTTTACCGAGGCTAGCAGACGTTTTCGAAGTCATCGGTGACCGAAGCAGCAAACAAGTGTCAACAAAAATAACGAAGTTATCTCTGAAATATACGTCGGATATTGTGAACTGCTTAAGACCCAAGGCAACTAGTCACACTACCTACCTTTAGTCAACTTATACTTTTGTCATCAAATCAAAAGATGAGATCACAAACTGTTTTGCAGCAGTACTTAAAAGTGTAGAAACTTTTTAATGTTCGGTCAGAAAAGTCTCTGAATCATGGGCAATTCAAATCTAAATATAAGCTGCTTCGGTAAGCATACATTCTCATCACTCAGTTCCATAGCTTGTAGCAGATAACACTTGTGAACTCTACAAAAGAGTAAAGAGAAAAAATTAGTTATTTTAAAACGACAGAGGTTTTTCATAAAATGACTGAAACTTAAAAAGTTTTATTTTTTATGACATATTGAGAATGTAAAATTATGAGCACTGTCTAACAAACTCCTTGCCTTTAGTGTCACGATAGCATTTAGAATAAAAAAAATAAAGTTTGTCACTTTTTTATCCTCATTCCTTTTTTCCTGGCAGCGAAGTAAGAAAAAGAGGTTAAAAGTTTGTCGTGAAAAGCATTTCATTTTACGTGAAAACAGTATATGCACTCGGCACATACAACAGTCAGGTTAGCTAAAACGCCAAACTGCTTAGGCTGCGCAGCTGCTCTGCAAGCATGAAGGCAGCAGCATGATCTGATTGCACATTGCAGCGTGAAGAGCAAATGTTTTTTCTGACCCGTGATTGATGATAAACTTTTTAGCCCCTCTGCGCTGGTGCAGAAGGACTTTATGGCAAGAATTAATCGCTTTGGTGAAAAGTTTTCATTATCCTAATGCGAGACACACGCACAGCAGTGGGCAGGCAGCTGGGCCGCAGCAGATTTCGAACCTGCCATCTATTGTAATAACAGTAATAGATTTACAAAAATATCTATTCTAGTAGATTTACAAAAATGTTTAGTAATACATATTACAATATATTTACTCTGCAGCGTACGTCTTATGAACCTAAGCAAATTTGCTGAGGCTTGCCGCTTACTGCATATACCACGCGCTTGAACGACAATTTTTGAACAACCCAAAGCTATGTTTACTTGACGCTCCGTCGACAAGACAATAAAGCGAAAATCCTCGAAACAAGACAGATGTTTTTGTTCTTTTCGTGGAATATTATGCGTTCGCTAATTTTCGGTGGCAGGAATGTGGGCAGCGGTCCGCAAAATATTTCGCAGCGAATGTCCCGCAGGCACCATATCGCGACGTGGAAGCGTCAAATACGCACAAACAAGTTTTTCAATCGCCCATACATCGAGCGTTATCTGAACTCACGATGATAGCGAATACGGTAGAAACGAGAAGAATGCTGCAAGCCGCTGGTTCTTAACGGAGTAGTGAAAAATCTGGGGTCACCAGAAGGTATGTTAGAGTGTATAAGGCGGTGATGGTAATCTATATGCATTTCCTTCTTGCAAATCGCATGTAAAATGTCGCGATTTCTAAGTAATTGATTCATTTATGATTAAAGAGTTTCAACAAAGTCAAACGTATGTCTTCTTTTATGAAACCAGTTCCGTGTTTTCGTGCTACTTGATCAAAAGCAATATGATTGGTAGCAAAAACTTTTTTCAGCAGCTCTCAGTGGATAAGAATAATATTTAAAGCTGACTTGCAAGTGTGAAAACAGATTCACAGTTTTTCCATTTCTGCCATGGCTGTATTTCATGAACTTATTCAAACATCTGTGGCTATAGTGAAAGGTTACTGTAACACGGAATAAACATTGCAATTTATTAAACGCAAAAAAATGTCAAAATAAGTCCCAAATATTTTTGCTAATACAGTGCAACAGTTTTGCTTAGGAAAATTACAATGAAATGGAGAGCCCAAGTCTTGTCGATGGTGCTTTCAGTAACCGACTGACGATAAAACCAAACAGTAATGCTTTTTATTGTCACGACAGATATATTGCACATGATAGTGTAACTGCAACACTCCAACTTATTGCAAGTTTAAAGAAGAAACCCAATTTTTTGTCCAAACTATTGAAGCTTCGCTCCTTTTCTTCTGTCAACTGAACGACATCTCCCAACGTTTGCGAATTAAAAAAAAACGTATGCATTTCTGTTTGTTTTCGTTGCTGGTCTCCAGAGATGTGGATGCTGCATGCTTGACCAGCATAAGATCACCAAACGCAGCAAAGGTTCTTGTTACGGCGAAAAAGCCTCCGTATTCGCACAGTTCAGTTCACTTTCAGAAATTGAAAGATGACATGGCAAGCAGGAGAGTGCACGGCTGAAAGCTGGTGCTCAATGCCAGTGAACTGTGCGCACTTTTGAAGACTGAACGTGAGCACCGGCAACTACCCGCGCGAACCGGAACAGGCATGGCATTAATCGAATCAAGATTTCATTTACAAACAAACCGCACGCCCTTTTTCATTCGCGATGATGATTTGTTTGCAGTAGAGCGCGCAGCAACTGAGCCGCAACATTTCAACATCGAATATTCTATGATGGTTGGAAAGCATCATCCAGAAAATGAGTATTTGTCTGGCGTTTGACCTTAGCAATTGTATTTAGACATAAGGAAGGTGCGGGGCCGTCGAAAAAATGAAATTGCTCCGGTTCTGGAGCTTTTCCTCTTCATGAACATGGATGCGGCTTCAGCTGTGGAGCTCTTGTCGCTTTTTTCGTAACATGGTTCCGGCGTCTATTCGTTTTTACGCATTAATATTTTCAATTGTCTTGGTTTGCCTCAAGTTGAGTGGAATGTCAAAATTATCTAGTACACAAAACTACAAGAATATACCACCCATATTTGAGTACGTTAATCTGGTTGTTATTTCACAATCAGCGCTTTTACCATGAGAAAATCAGCGAATAAACAACAATCGCTAGTTCAGACATTTCAGAGAGCAGTTACCAGTAGAAGCGTTGCTCAAGTTAATGGTAACATAAACAAATTCTGGAATGGCAGTCACTGGTCTTGCTTTTGCCTAAGGACCTTTTATTATTTATTACGACCGGAATCGTATGGCTTCCAATAACAAATTCACCTTTGGCTATCCTAAAGTAGCTGAAACCTTCTGATTTCTTTTCTTTTGCATCCATGGTAAGCAGAGATGAATGGAAAAGTAAAGCACAATTTAACCTGAAAAGCTTAGGAGAAAATACGGCCTATTACCGTGCTGAATACATAAAATTTGTTTCCACAGATGAAAACCTCAAGAAAAGTCGACATTTGTTTACACTGCATTTTTATTCCCTTCTGAAAATGTACTGCCATGCAAAACAATGCTAGTTCGCTACCATTTAGTTATCACTTGCCTTTCATGCTATGCTAACAAACGTAATGGTTTCTAGTGAACGGCAAAACCGTTCATACCTCGGAAAAACCCGGAGCCGGAGCTATCCCTCAAACAGACATAGCTCCAGCTCCTAAATTCCAAACTGAGTTCCGGCTCCTAAACATTAATCTGAGCTCCGGCTTCTTGCAAAATGCCCAGCTCCGGTGCTCCGCAGCTCTGGGTATAAGCCGGCAAATAAAAAGTGTGTCTTTCATTGAGTTGAAAATGACTGTCTTTCCAGTTTTAACAGTTTTGAGAGTTTGTTTCCCGTGTAGTTGAGGAATGTTGAAACACTTTTAGACAGTAGTGGTTTTAGTGAGTGTGCAAGGGTGTGCAAAATGGGAGCCGATTTTCAAATTTCGCAATGAGGGTCTATATTTTAGTTTTCACGCTTTGAAAATTTTGTTGAGTTTTTGTTTATGATTGTGTTGTCGTTATAAGTAACTGCATTTTATTGAGTAGAAAAATCGGTTTTGTTTTCCATGTAAATGTGGTTATTGATATGTTTGAACGCATAGACTCTTGGAAATTCTCAATCAAAAAGATAAGAAGCCACGGTAAATGGATAAACAATAAATAGCTTACAACAACCGAAGGACAAGGGACCACAGTCAAACTATAATAGCTCCGAACCAAGATGTGAAGAGCCACAATCAAAGTACAAGGAGACCCTTGATTCTTTAGTTAAGGATAAAGGGATCAATATTTTCAATACAAATATACGGAGACTTTAAGCAAAATTTAAGGGGTTTCAGTTTAAGGATATTGAGACTAACTAAAGGCTATAGACTACAGAACTATTTTGCTTATAGTTGCAAGACAAGCTGGTGACTAGGGGGAGACCGGGCAATTTTTACCCCTGAAATTTTCAAATACATTTTGAAAGCGCCAAACTTTTTTAGTTGTTAGGTAAAGCAACAAATTGCAATCACCCTTCCCCGAAAATATCAGCTGCTTTCGGTCCTGTGAGTGGCAAGGTTTAGCTGCTAGCCCATCATTATTGTTTCGAAATATGTTGTTAGCTGCACATAAGCAAGATACCACGTAGAAGGCCCGTAGCCTTGCCGTCAGACTGCATCGCCAAGAAGTTGAAACTAAGCACACAATACGTTCAACCCTCGAAAGGCCTCATGTAGCAGTAGAGTTCACTATTCCGAGATAACTCTACCACTGTTTGGCCACCTTACATTGATATAAGAAAGGTCTTGAACGTGTCTTCTGTATGCTGTGACCTTCCAAGGCACCCCGTGCCCCAGTGCTTGTAGTGCACGTGAGGTTAACTGTGACCGCTACACCAACAGTGATTAACTTGTTTTCGCTGAACTGCCATAACTGTAGCCACTTGGGACCAAGGCAACGTTAAAAGTGTGATTTAAATTTGTGAGTTATTGATGGATATTTCATTCATTCCAGTCTTATCATAAAACAAATTATAGTTGGTCAGTTCTTTCTCAGACGGTTTACTATATAGAGAAAATGCATGGTTACCTGACACTGTAAATGCAAGAACAAGTAAGTTTTCACAAAATTTGACTTAGGCCAAAGGTAACTTACAAAAGAAGGTATATAAGTTGGTGTGAAATTGAAAATCAGATAGGCCTATCGCTTTTTTAAGTAGGCCTGCAAGTTTTAAATGCATTAAGAGTTACGACCGCGCCTTGTCTGAAAGTGGTTACGTTTTTGGTATTTCACACACGAACACACGGGCCCAACAAGATCTTATATTGGGGCCTACAGATTACGAAGACCACCACTGCTTATACTAATCACAGGTCGGACTCGTGAGCTCTTAACAAGGCTGATTTTTAACTCACTGGCAAGAATGGCAAACCATTGCTGAAAACGTTAAGGTTCCACATAATTGTGACTGAATTGTCACAATACGTATTTAATCATTACAAATGATTATCGAGAATGAACGCTATTGTTGCTAAACACTGACTACGGCGTAACGACAAGAGTTTGAAATTCAATTGCTTCCAGGTCAGGGGTGCCCAACTTTTTTGAGGGAAGGGCCACAATTGTTTAACAGTTTTTTTGTGGACCAAAGTTTTATACAACGATATGGTGGTGTATTTAATAGGTTTAACTTCATTGTTAGCCGTACACACCAACAAAATAGAAAATATTGATGGTATAGAACAACAACGAAATCGTAAAAAATGTTTTTGTTGTCTAAATGACATAATGAGCAATGCGATTGCAAGTAAACAATTCATCTTATATGGGCAACTTTTTAACTTTTTGCGTGCCGTATCAGAAGCTACTTGAATAAAAAAGTACCTGCGCTCAAAACAGTTCAGATCCTCTGACAGGAAGTTTTATCTTTGAATGGGTATACAAACTATGTAGGCTGCAGGGTGCAGCGCAAGTCTTACAAAGAGTTAAACAAATGAGCTATGGCTCTTCGGTATTACTGCAGTTGTTCGATCAATGGCTGATCTGTTTTGACGAGTGACGATGTAAACAAGAACATTCGCAATCATTCCTATTTACAGTAACTATGCTGAAGACATTGTGAAACGTGTGACAGGAAAATGTCGCTTGGCTCAAATGTTATATCCGTCTGGATTACTTTTGGCTTTTGAATAAAATGATCTGGCAGGTCAGCTTCATAGAATTTATCATGTACGCCACCGCCATATTCACACACTGAGTTTTAGAACTTTAAAAATAAAAATCTACGAATTTCATATGAGGCGGCGGCCTATGGCGGACACTGTAGTGAAGGATAAATTTTATTTCTAGCACGCCAGAGTGGTCAAAAGGAATTTTTCCGATGGTCATCAAATGAAGCTTACATCCGCATTAAGTGGGATACAGCAAGGTGGTGCGCCAGCAGCTGCTGCAAAACGCGTTACGCCTTTTTATCGTTTTTATTTACGGTAAGTGATTACTGGCGGTTTGATACAAGTTTGTAGTTAATAATCACCAACTACGGCAGGGAGCTTAAGCATCAGGTGAAGGTCCGGTATGAAGATATTGATTCCCTAAAACTTGCACTATACACAACGCATGAATAATCACAAACAATTGGTAATCAGCTTAGACTGAAAACTGAAGTAGGATAGATTCCTTACGCAGTTTCGTTGATTGGTGCTGAAATCTTTCTTTGGCTTATGCATCAAAGGTTTGATTGACCTGAAAAATTTTGGCGCAACCTTTCGGAATTTGGAAGACGCAATTCACCCATTGCCTTCTATGGTTACGTGCCTGGTCACGCATGGTTTCTGCTGCATGAATTTGTGCTGCGAGCAAGCGGGCCGCGGAATTTGCAGTGTCGTGTGTACAGTGTATGACTTGTAGTTGCGCGCCCTCACGGCGTGTTGCAAACGCGGTTGGCGTGTTTAGTTCTTCTCTGTAACAATGTGGAGTTTAGGAAACAGCCGACCATCGCTTGACGTGATATGGAAGCACCTGCCCTGCGTTCAAAAACTCCCGGGGCGATTTTCTGTTGTGCTATGCGACCTGTTTGTGGGCCTGGGTCATCCAAACTTACAGGTTGAGCCGCGAAAGCAAACAGTGCAGTCAATGCTGTTTTCCTGATTTCACATTCCCGGCTAAGTGAACTACAAAATAAAGACAGGGGTAGCTAACTGTAGCCGTGTGCAGGCGGGTAATGCTAGCAACAAACACCCAATAAAAATAGTTTTCCCCTTGACCAAACACGAGCGACTGCGAACACTTCACTATAAACGGGAGACCTAATACGATTAAAAAATAAGCACATTGTTAGGTAATCAGTAGTGTATTAAATAAGCTGCAGCCTATTACAGTCATTTCGTCCATACCTTAGTTCTTATTATGACCTTTAGTGTAGGGTTTCCCAAACTATGTGCCGCGAAAGAGACTGAAATGTGCCGTGAACGTTTCATGCTTTGACAAAAATCTTGTAAAATGTTTGTTCCGTGATGGAGTAGGCTTTCGCCTTCATAAAGTAGGTGTGCCGCGGCCAAACCCAGAATTCATTAGCGTGCCGTGACAAAAAATGGTTTGAAAAGAACTGAGTCCAATAGTGGATCCAGGAATTCGGGGGGGCCCAAGGCAAAGATTTTGAGGGGGTCATTTAACAGAAGTAAGTGCTCAAAAAAGTTTGGAAACCCCTGTTCTATACAGATCTTTTGTTAGCGGCATAATAAAAAACGTGCGTTGAACCAAAACAAAAACACAAATACAATTCCTTACAAAAATGCTGGAAATCGTCCTTACTCCCGAAATTTTGGGCCCCCCCAAAATCGGGGGCCCTAGGCTTAAGCCTTTTTAGCCTAATGGTAAATCCGCGCCTGCTTACACACGTCGTACGATATGCACATTACATATCCTACTATACTTGAAACTACTCGTACGTAGAGTCACAAGAACCTGCAATATTTTACAAATCCCTGCCAAAAAGCTACCTGCAGCGCTCAGACCTTTTCACGGCGATTTGCTGGTCAACACAACCTTGCCAAGTTTCAAAATTTTTGCATCCAAAACCTTTTGCAACTACAGTAAACGAGTGCATAATCTCAATACGTTAATCTACGTACTAAGTTTGGGAAAACATCTGCCACGGCACCACACGGCTAGACACTTTTTGAAGTACGTAGATCAAACCACTTCGGTGCTTCATGCGGAGAAACACGTATATAGAACTACTTACCTTGGCACAAAAACTGGTTGAAATTTATTCTCGAGTTGTATCTTGCAAAAAGTAATGCACTAGCGATAACATTATTCAAACCTGAGTGAATCTGAAGCATTCTATGAAGCAGAACTGGCAAGAAAACCCACATGTAAAGCACAAGACTTATCAACAGTTTGATAAAAGGAGCCCCGCAGCATTTCAAAAAAGGGGGCCCGAGGCAGGCGCCCCATTTGCCCCAGCCAAGACGAAGCTCACTCAGCATGGAAAAAATATTGCGTTTCCGGGATGTCCAGCTTTAAGCTTTCCTCCTTTCCTACACTCCTGATCTCAATCTGAAACCTGTTCGGCCCACATATGTGTAGCTTTAGGCAGGTTTCTTTTTAAGGAAAATGTTAGGTACTGGGCATGGATCTGTAGGGACCCGATTTCTCTGATTCTTGGGACCCGGTTTTCTCAGTTGTTAGGGACCCGATGATAATTTCTCTGATTCTAGGGACCCGATTTGAAATTCTAGGGACCCGACTCGGGTCCCTAAAACGCCTTAAAATAAACTCTGGCTTTAGGTTCAACCGAACATTAGTGCCCCATCCATACACCGAGCGACATGGCATATCTTTATGTTTTCTACCTGTGTACGATCTATATACATTCTCTTGCTTCTAAGCTGGGAGAACCCAACAACAATTGTGCACAGTACTTTTACCAACTTTTTAAACTTTGCGTAACCACAAGCGACACTTTGTCTTTTCTTCATACAGGGTAACCTTTCATGACCTTTGCTTGTTTGTGCTACTAATTCGAGCCATACGAATGTTTTTATTTAAAAACAGTAACTCTAATTCCAATGCATCAAACTCAACAGCCTACCGGAAACGCTGTCAATTAAAGCTTACTCTTCGTGCACTACAACGTTCCTCACGCCGCGGTAAGGTGTTTTTAAATTGAATTTCCCCTTGCGGGATGCAAGCGTCTCGTCTGCGTCAACAGGTCACATTCTGCTCGCTCGCGTCCCGCGGTATGAAGGGTGGTGGCGAATCACGTGGCAAGTGCTACTTTTTCGCGACGACCCGGGTGTTTGACGGTAAAATTGAAAGGCTAGTGTTGCTGTTACTTTCAAAACGGAACAAAACGACAGGTTGCAGTTTCACGTTTTAGCAGACAATTAATAACTGGGTGGCAGTAGCGTAGCCAGGTCAAAAATTTGGGAAGGGCCAAATAATTTTGGGGAGGGGCAAAATGCTTGATTTTAGGCAAATAACAGTATTTTGTTTCGGATACCGCCTTTTAACACACAAAATGACCACATGTTCCGAAAATTTGAGGGGGCTTTTGTACAAAAGGCTATAGCTTTTGATCTACGCTCATGGCGAACTCAAAAATGAAAGCAGCATACACTCCGTGCAAAATACAGTAATTAAATTGTCAAGTGGTTAGCCACTTCTAAGAGACAGCTTCGCAACCTTCCCTACAAGATACATTGTTCAGTGGTTCCAAACTGGGAAGCCTCGGCATCCTGGGTTGCCATGTAGGCTACAACACTCCGTGACGTCGCGAGCTAAAT
>JGI24158J21664_10002582_pt1 | contig 22147 bp, 14 predicted proteins | sample Ectturendosymbi3_FD_21664 | JGI IMG/M metagenome (IMG submission 21664)
ATTANTGTATAAATTTCATAACAATACATTACCACAATCATATAATAGCTTCTTTCAAAAAATTACAGAAACTCATTGTCATTTCACTAGATCAGCTGCCAGCCAAACCTACTTTGTCCCCAGAGTAGGCTCTTCTCTGCGAAAAAGGAATCTAGCCTATCAAGGAGCAGTGGTGTGGTCCAGCATACCACATAACCTTAAAAATTTGTCATAGGGTGGATTCTCCAAAAATTATAAAAAGTTTCTTATCGCGCTCGATAATACGTAACAAGCTTGACTCTTTGTAATAAACCGCATTTTGTATTTGACTAGGACAATTTAATTTACTTTCTCATCGTCGTCAGTAACATGAGACTTGTTTATTTCAAATGAACTACTCATTATTTGCCTGTCATGTTTTTCTGCTTATAGTTCTTTTTTCTCACAATTAGTGCCTAAATATTATCTGTACTACAATGTCTCTGGTCTGTACTATGTCTTCATGTTGGCGAAATGAACTGTATATGAGATTGAATTTGCAGTTTATTGTTATTTGGTATATCGAATATTCCTTTTTTTTCTTTTGTTTTCAACATTTGATTATGGATAATAGCCACATACTACTGGTAATAGTATTTTACACAATTTTTAGGGATATCTTGACAAGATAACCTTCGGGTTCTTTCGGTGTCCCTGCCCCACGTTTATTTTTTTGTTGATGTGCCTGTGCATTTATAATGTTTTATACTGGCGGCTAAAGCTGAATGCAATACAATCAGTATTCATGGTCATTATTTCCATACTCGGGTTTGGAAGTGAGTAATTTCAAACGTCAGGAAGAAACGTGTGCTGGTGAGAGTGTACATGGAAATCTTTTGAGTGCTTAAATTCCGGAATGTGGTACCACATGTACATTATGCCAAACTTCGGCCAAATGTTCCAAAATACTCAAAGAAGGCCAAAAGACCAAATGAATTTTTGTGGTCAAACTACTGAAAACGGCCAAATTTTCACAATTCGGCCGCTTAAGGGCCACGTTCCCAGCCCTGGCTTAAAGTCTGCGGGTGCGGGTTAGATGTTTGCGGGTGCGGGGCGGGAGCAGGCAAACATTTTAAGCCCTGCAGGGCTCGAATATGTGTAGAGTTAGCAGTATTATACAATAAAAACACAATAATATCCAACATTACATTGGCCTACCTTCTAATAATAGTGAGAACGACTGACAAATACACTGACATGAGTTAACAATTCCAGAGCCTGAAACGAAAATATTTCTGTAGAGACTGTTTTTTGTGAAGTTTTATCCAGAGTAGGATATCACTGTAAGTCAAGGCATGGCCTAAATTAAACTATGAACTGGACGCCAAAACTACCAGCCAGTTGTAAAAATTTGCCCCCCAGTATCACCGGATTTTACCCACTGGGTGGCACTGAAATTTTGCACTGCACTTCAAAACTTTTTAAAATTTCTGTTTAAACCTTTTAGGTGTGCTAGTCCAGAAGTGACACGTCTTCCTTCAAACTGAAGCCAACACTGTGGCTTTAAATATTTAGTGATGCAACAAAGAACGTTGTCTGTCTTCAAACATTAGTTTCGATTATCGGATCTTGTTATTTTTTTATCAAGAAAGGGGCCACACCGAGATGCTGACAGTTTGATTGTGCAGAGATAGTCGGTACTAAGTTGCATTTGTTTCAGCCCACGAGCGTAAGATCTCTCACAAAAAGGTAAACATAAGAACACTAGTGCTTTTTGCTGAAAGGTACCACGAATAAATTGTAGAAGCAGCCTGGAAGGGCAAATATTGCAAAGCAATACTTGCGTTTCCAGACTGCTACTACAATCAAAACTAGACATCACTCGTTCCCAGTGATGCCACTGGCCTCAGTCATTTCAATATCAAATTTTTCAGGTTTCAACATGAAATTTCAGGTGTAAACGTTGAAAAACGACATAAGTCTGTGCCTTGCTTTTTTCAAACTTTCTTTATATAACCTAGAGAAAGACATAGATTTTGTTTAATTTTGATAGAAACTAGAACAATATATGTAACAGAACTGCCATTGCAGTTCGAAGGACCTTAATTTCTTCTCCAAACTGTCTGTCATTAAAAAAATTCTGACTATCAATGAATCAAAGGCAAAGCAATGTGTGAAATTCAGTATCAATTGGGCTATTTGTTTCAAACGAACAAAATTCGGGGTAAATAAAGGTTTTTAAATTTGCTTTTCATGACACTTACACAAAACCAGAAAAGCATCACTACGTAATCCAGTTGAAGGACCATCAAACTGTGGAATCAGCTGGACCAAAAAACCAAGAAAAGGAAGAAGTTTACACGAAAATCGGTAGGCTTCAATTTTGCAGCGTTTTTGGGTTTCTCGGGATGATCCCTGTCACATAGAAATCAACTGGGGTGCCCGCGGGACACGTTTCTATGTCCGAATGACAAAAACTCGTGCTATTCACAAAGTACATTTTTTATAAATCTGCCTTGCCGTCAGACAAGTTGTCAGTAGGTAGTAAATTGTAATAAAAGTATAGGAAAATCGTGTCACTTTTGATGATTTGCCTCCTCCCGGTTGGACGAATATGTAACCTTGTTTGGTCATTACCAGAAGTACTGCAGTTTTCCAAGCCAACTAAAATTCCTGTTTACGCTCGCGATTGCCGCCCAGTAAAAATTTCTTATTTTGGGCTATGAGTCAATGTGTATCAATTAATAATATCGCAATGCTACTTCTGAGCAATGCGGGAGTTTTGTTAAACCTTTTTTATGACGTAAAGCTCGTTTAATATTTTTGGTTGTGATTTTTACCATTTAATTTCCTTTCAACAAAGTCATTCAGAGCTACGATTTGCAATTGAGTACTTGTGAAATTATATTGCTCCCTCCGTACATGCAAAGCGAAATCAGAAAAGATTTTGATGAGCTTGAACAACAAGCAAAAGTCACCTTGCCAAATGGTAACCACAGAACTTTACCATAAGTGGTAAAAACAAAGGAAACAGCAGGAAATTGATAGAAGCGCGTTTGCTCTGATGCCTAAGATCAGTGGTTCTTAATTTTTCCAACCCCGTGGACCCCTATTCCTTAGTTTTTTGGTCACTGACTGCCCAGAAGAAATGTCCTTTTCAAGATTCAAAGATTTTGTTTGTATTCATTTTCGATTGCATCATTCATAGTCGCATGTAATTGTCTTTATTCCTATAAAAACATATGTAGCAACTACCAAGATATTCTAAAGTCGTGACCTAAACAATTATTTGTACAAACTTGATGGAAAGTCTATTGGACCAAGGAACCATTCGATTAATTCTCGGAAAGTATAAAAGTATCGATGCTATTATCATGAAATCTAGTAAGACGCACGCAATATTACATCATTCTAGCTCTCAGCAAGGGATATCATAAGTGTCACTGGCTTTTTCATTTTCTAGAAAATCAATGTGAAGCAAGATTTCATCTGCTCAAATTGGTTGTATAAACACAGATTTGCTGATATGCTTTTTGGATAGTAAAAATTTGATCAATTTGTTGTGCATTTTTAGCCACGTTTATACCAACTGATTCAATATAATGATCGCATATGTTCTTGATTTGCAGCAGATCAGATGATTGATTTTGCGTCAGTGGGCATTTGGTGTATATTTTGTATGTGACGTGTTCATTAGTTTATTAACCAAATTCCATGTTTGGGGATGGCTAGATTGGTGGATGTTGATTTGTTGTTCAAAATATTGTTTTTTAACTTTTTGCATCATATGTAATGACCTTGCAAAGTAACGTGAGTTTATGTTTACGATTAATTTGAGTTTTGAAGATTTTTATGGCATTTCCTATAATGCCTGAACTTCTTCTGCAACTGCAAAATCATAGGCTTTGTAAACCAAGCTTTGCATTGGTGATTTGTTTTCTAGAGGTCTTTTTCACCAGTAAGTGTTTGTTGATAGCGTAAGAAATTTATCCAAAAGAGCATTGAAATTAATTTTGAGATCTTGTTAATATATCAGTTGCTGCATTACAGGTGATAGGTCTGTAATATAATCATCTAGTTCAGGGTTTCTTAACCTGGGGTGCTAGCATCCCAAGGGGGTGCTGAAATCAATTTCAGGGGGCGCTGGGGAAGGTCACATGTGCGGCGGTCAAAAGTGAAAGAAATACGTTTGGACAAAGGTGTTAGCCGATGGTAGGTAGGGGGTGCTGGACTGCTTAGGCGTGACCAGATGGGGTGCTGAGGTAGAAAAACGTTAAGAAACGCTGATCTAATTGAAAAATATGGCAATAACTTTTGCATATGGGGGACTTTTGCATTTTCTGAAACCATTTTCAATCAAGCCATTGGTGTGATGGTAATCACTAACGGGCAAAGCAATTATGCCAGAATGAATTTTCTTGCTATGTTGGTTTCTATAGATATGGTCAAGTAATGACGGTGTATGATTTCGCATAAAACGCATTGGGCAATCTAAAAGGGATATAAATCTCAAAGAAACCCTGCTCAGGAATTCAGCAAATTCCACAGCACTTGAAAACGTTCTGGAGTTTGTTTTTATGTTGATTTCACATACTTGGAAAAAAGTTGGAAACTTGTATTCGCATGACTTTTCTTGATTTTCAAAGACATGTGGAATGGCCACAGAGTTATTTCATAAAAATGTCCTTGAAAGCCCATAAACAGAAAATTGGGCCACTCCTTTGCCCTGGATTTCCTGATGTGTACGCAATTTGGTGACCCTGCTACCTTAAAATCACAATTTGGTTTGGAATGCAGAACATTTTGTGGCAGATACGACATTGGAAATCGATTTCGTGAAGAATAAAAGTACACCATGACCTCATATGAAGAAGAAACGATTCTAAAACGCGCACGACGTTTTCTATGCACAAATAAATTCCCTGCTGAAAAACAGTTGTTTGGGGATACAGTGCATGCTTCGCTGCTCAGATACGATTTTGTTGTGAAAGTGGTTAAAAATGGGCGTCGTGAAGTATAAAATAGTTGGACCAGAAATAACGGTGGTCACGTGTCTCAGGAAAACATAATCCTATTTAGGGTTGGATAACACCCTTCAATTCCCGACTGGACTCTTGTGTTTGAAGGTTTTCTGAGCAGGGGACCTCAAGTAATTTACGATAGGTTGTGATTTTTACAGCAAGTTGATATTAATTTCCCAATACAAAGTTTATTTTGTTTGAAAGATTTAAAAATTTTCCTAGTGAGATTCCAATTTATCCTGAAATTTTTCATGAACTACTCTTAAATATTCGGGCATCCTCACATCCCTAGGTCTGTTCAAAAATTGGGAAATCCATTTAGCAACGACATTTGAATAAGCTAGAGCAGGGGTGGGCAGATAGCGGCCCGCCACAGCGTTTTCAGTTGCCCGCAGAAGCATTCAAGAAAATCTTCAAATCTGAAATTTCCTCCAACTTCTCATAGTAAACACTAGTGCAAAAATAATTTCCCCACCTCTGCACTAGAGGCTTGGACTTGGCTCAAAAAAAACAGAACTCTATGATTTAGGAAAAGTTCTAACTTAAACTATGTTAGGTGATGAAAAGCCATCGAGTGCTCACAAAAAAGGCAAGAAGTGACCGGAAGTTCCCTGAAATTTTGTTTCTTCTGCGGATTTTCATACCGTGATGGAAAGGTATGTCTGGTGAAGGCAAACGTTTGTCATATTTGTCAAATTCGATAAAAATAAAAAGAAACATATGTGCGACTACTCACAAACAATTAACTTGTATACTGTACAGAGCTAGGCACCAACCCCTTGCCAACAATTTACGACTTGGTTAATACACTTGTCCGCTATATCGTCTTTTCAAACTTCGACCTTCGCAGTGCTTACCATCGAAAATCTATCGTGGACACAGATAGGTTTGCAGCGTTTGAGGCCGACGGGAAATTGTGGGAATTTACAAGAATTCCGTTTGGCGTCACACATGAATACTTGCTTTTTAGCGAGAAATGGATGGATGGTGGCAGGCGACTGCTTGTCGGGAACATTCTCTTACCTCAAAGATGAAATTACAATGGCAGGGTAAACTCACGAAAAACATGACCAAAATGTCAAAACTTTTCTTGACGCTATATATGAACTTAACTGCTTAAAGCCCGGGCGCGGGATGTTTCATGCAGGTCAAATGCATATGTTGAAACACCGGGTGTGGTCGTCGTCATCACAGCTCGCATCACAGGAACCGCTAGCCAGAACGGAAGTGCAACGTGATACGAACTACGATGCCACATCCAACTAGAGCAGCGCGATGTCCTGTGCAGTCGGTACAACTAGAAGCGTGTTCCTAAATATAGTTCGTGTTCGCGTAACTCCTCCCGATGGTTAGCAAGTAAACACTTATGCCCTGCTGGCATCTAGTTCAAAGACGCAGTTGTGCGACAGGAGGCTGCTACAAGCGCTTGGTGTTGATGGAAGCCAATAAATGTAGCCCTTTCGACAGCCAAGTGCGATTTGCAGCAGCACTACAAACAGCGTCTCGACGGCTCTTGTAATTTCAACTCTTGTAGGGGAAGGAAGTAGTCTTTTACACGATGGGTTGAGCGCAACAAACATTCCAACCAATCCCAACGTCTTTCCGTTCAAAAAATGAAAAACGCGGGTACAGGCCTACAATCAAGAGGGGGCAACCGGGCAATTGCCCCCCACCCCCGTCCGAAATTTTGAAAAATATGTTTAGTGATTAGGTACAATATCAAGTTAAAATTACGTTGTCTCCCCAGAAAATATTAGTTGGTTGCGGCCCTACGTTTTTCTCATTTGCCTGGTTTGCATTTTTCCCAGATTGAACAGAGGGACGTTTCGATGCTAATCAGTAGCAAAGGTAAACTAATTTATTCTGACGTCCTAAATTTGGCTGCACTGCGTAAATGCTTTCATTAATCATATAAAAGCGCTACATGTATAAAGCTCTCCTATTTATATTAATCAACTGTTCCCTTTACACTGCAAGTATAAGCTTCGCCTTGGAGATTCAGCAGCCCAAATATCCCCTTATCCGTCGCAGCCTCCCACTGCGCCCTGCATTTTATGAATCGATCTACTTGTAAGTTATCACACCATTATGCAACGGTGCTAAATATCATATTAACCGTATTGGCGCCATATATGCTTTTCCTACTGTTGCATATCTGTACTCGTGTTCTTTCGTCTATCGCTGTGTTCCTTGTGAGCCCAGGTATGCATACGCTGTACTTATTGGTGTGTGCGTGTAAAAACCTTCAACAATGAATTATTATTAAATGCACTTACGACCAAGCAAATTTCTGGCAACATGTCTGCATTCAAGAAGAATTCACTTCAGTTGTCTACTCTTGGTGCGATTTTATTTCGGGTTCTCTCAGATGCCAAAACTTTTGAGATGCTTGTTTGGCATTTTTAGAAAATGAGAAAGGAGCATGGGTAGGATGTAAGATTTCGTGGCAACCGATAATTGAGATCTTATGATACTGTAAATATCACAAAGTTGAGAAGTAGGGTATTCAAAGAATCTACCTGCCATGTGTTCTTTCACAACTTTGCGAGAATTCTGACTGAATATGTACACAGTTCAATGACAACGTACCACAAGGCAAAAGCAGCTAAATCTATTCGCAATGTGTTTCACTAGGAAATAGACTTCGCGTCAATTATGTATTTTCAATCCGATCAGAGATTTAGAGTATTGCTTGCAACCTACATGAAATGTCCAAATCTATACAGAAAAACACAACGACACAAAATGTTTGCAGTCAATCAAGTGCAAAGGTTTTATTAACGACACAATGCCCGCCCAGAACCTATCTCCTGTGCAAACAGCTGCACAGGTGCAAATAAAAGAATCCATTCCGTAGACAGAAGTGCGCAGACGTTTGAAATGTGTTGAGATCACAATCTCCGATTTCTGAAAGATGTTGCAGATCTTATGTTGGACCGTGCAGTAACAGCACATTTAGTGCAAACAATGTATGTGAGTTAATCACGCAGATTTAGGATTATACCGTATGTTGCAGAGCAGAACATAACCGAAACGTGATAACGTGCTTAGTACCCACGTTTCTGTTAAAATATAATTTTGCATTGTGGGTCCTTTGTGGCCTAAAGCCATGCATGAAACCATAAGGCAGTGTTTTTCAACCTTTTCGCTGCAGCGGAATCTCCGCAAATTTTTACGTTGCTCATGGAACCTATGCAGTAATCCAAGTGCCTATATTGCTACAACCGCATAGAATTGTGGTTGCGAATTTCCTCACCGGCGATTTTGGTCTGTTTCGGCGGAAACCCTGGCAGCCACACGCGGAACCCTGAGGTTTCACGGTACCCCGGTTGAAAAACACCGCCTTAAGGTATTTGAAATGGTATTGTTTTTTTGTTTGATATTTCTAGCTTATAGCTCTATCAAGCCTTGCACAATAAAAGTCGTAGTACTGCTAGCAAAAATTTTACAAGCGTCAGAGGTATTGGGAAATACCATACCACAAGCTATTACATATAATAATTTTAGATGTCATATTACGTCTTTGTATAAATCTCTCAATTTTCTGAAACGTCACGATCTATATTGAATTGAATTAGCTAAACTGAGGCATAAATTTAACATTGGAATGTTGTCAACGACGTTAATGCCGAAAACCGCTCATTTTCATTATCATAATGCAGGGCATGCAACCAATCAAAACTGTTATGGAACCAGCTTCAACAAGCGCTGGTAAAAGGACAACTTTTCATGAAGGAAATCATACTTTTTCGCAAACGTAGGACAACACTCCAAGGATAAGTCTCATAATGTCTTCAGCAAATAACGCCAAGCAATTTTATTATTACAATATTAACAAAAGGCCGAAGAGTTTATTACCTGATCCATCCTGTTTAATTTTTAGAAAATATATATTCACTTTGTCAGTCTTGTAGTTTGCGATTTGTTGGCATGGGTTTCAGTTTCCTGAACCACTGGTGTGCGTCATTTACTCAGGTAATACAGAATACAAGCAAACACACATTTAACACTAAACTGGACCTATCTATTAATGAAATATTTCATTTATCTGGGGCACATCGACCTGAAGATCGCAAGGTTTTTCGGTGCTTTGACTGCAGATTCACCTTGTTTTAACTTAGTTATTTTTGGACAATGTGGTCAGGTTGGTGACGTCATTATCTTTGGCTGTCTGTATTTGTTTCTCGCAATGCGCTGTGGCTATTCTTTATATCTGTCCTGCAGACAAACACAATATGTTCTACGAAATCTCTCCCTGAACTAGAAATAGTGGTCCCCGAATGTTGCGCCAAACACAAACTAGGAACCGATGTCGACGGGGTTGTTAAAGGTCTGCACGAGGTGTCCGAGCCAGTAAAAGCTTCAAATCCTGCTTGCGTTCGAAGAATGAACATTCCAAGACAGACTTTGGATTGATAAAAATAAATCCCAGAGTACTGGACGTCATCTTGCCTGTAAAGGATCAGTTAATTGTTGGTTAGTGTTCAATTATGCTTTTTTTTAAATTTTTTGATATGGTGGTTTGTTCTTGGCGCTTTATGACTACAATGTTCTTGCAGCGCCACGACTGAGTTTGTACAATTTCTGGTTTCATTTCCATCGATTTCAATTTCTGGTTTTAATCGGTTTTTGTGTTCTAGGTATGTTACCTGCAGCTCTTCCGCAGACTGTGCGCCTGGTAAGAAGGCTACAGTGCCAATTTACAAGACCTGGTCGAGAGTCGAACCTACCAGCAACGAAGCGGACTCAGTTACCACTAGACCACGGGCTGTTCAGTATGCGTTGTGTTACTCTGGTAATCTGACAGCAGAGACGCCCACAAAAGGCAGGCAATAAACGCCCCCGCCGGCCACTGTAGTGGCCAGTAAACATTTGATCAGCCATAGCCCTGAACCGATCGGGCTAGAAAGCCAGGATCCACGAGACAGCACGCAATCGAATGAGAATGACAAAAACATACCTTTGCATTTGAAACTTTTGAGAAAAATCCATATCTGTGCATTTTCCGTTCTGAAATTTTAGCAAAATCCGGAGTAAATGCGAAAAAACGCACACCGCATTCAGTCTAGCCGATCCGATCCGGTTTTTGCCCTTCGTCGACCGCCGGAATACTCGAAAACAGGATCCTTTCGAAAAAAGTCGACTTGGGCTATTTCGGGGGGGGAGGATTTGGGGGTACAAAGGTGGAGGTTCGAAAAATTGGCTTCCAGATCACAGTGTGAGGCCTAGAGAACCCCACTGTGGTGTTAGTGAGGTGCTGAATGGCTTACAATGTTCAGGGAGGTGCACTGAAGCCATAGAGACCTTGAGAAGGCTGCTAGCCTAAAAGGATGGGAAGTTATAGCCAAAAATAGAGCCTGAAAACTGCTCAGCCACTGAGTGGTATATTGATTTTTTCCCAAATAAAATTTTCCTGTCAAACTTTTGCCTTGAAATTTAGCGGGATGTTGTAAAACACCGAAATACACCTTTTCTGCAAGTTTGGTGGTGTTGGTGGGTAGGCTACCGACTGGCAAATAAGTGGTTTGAACCTCAAAATAGTCCCGAAATCTGAGGTTTTTGCACCCTTGGAACCCCCAAAAAAGGAAGTGTCGACTTTTTTGATCATTATTGCAAAGGCAAAGCCTTCATAAACAGTTTTTATGTATAACGTTTTTTCCCAACGTGTTCAGTTTAGGCTCTATAGCCTACTGAATGGACGCAACTAGGTTTTCTAGCCTACGCGAAAAGCGGTTTTTCACCGGAAACGACATTACAATGACGTCAGAGGTGGGTGCGACCTTTCTCAAAATGTGCAGGTATGTCTTACAGATGCAATGATACTTCGGTGTCTTTCTAGCTCATTTCGTTCAGAAGTTATGGTCGCTCGTTGGTTTAACGGCCACTATAGTGGTCGGCGCGGGCGTTAAACGGTGCACTGAAAGTTTACATTACTTTGAAAAACACGGCACCTGCAGTAAAATAATGATGACCACGGCAAGCACAGCATCATTCATTCCAGAACCACACAACACCGATGACCAAACTGGCTCAAACACTCTTGTTTTTTAAGTGGTGTATTGTTATTGGCGCTTTATAACTACAGTGGTCTTGTAGCGCCTCGACTCAGTTTGTACAATGTCTGGTTTCATTTCACTCGCTTTGTTTTGTTTTGTGTTCTGGGTGTGTTCCCTGCAGCTCTTCCGCACTGATAAGAAGGCTACAGTACCAATTTACAAAGTCTGGGTAAAACTCGGCCGAGAGTCGAACTCTCGACCTACCAGCATCGAAGCGGACGCACTTACCACTAGACCACGGGCTGGTCCTCAAATACTCTTGACAAGTAAGACCAACAGCTGGCCTACACGAGCAGTACGAGTAGGCCTACGGCAAGAGCAAAGCGTTGATTGTTTAATTGACAATGTCAGAGAAATCGTCCCAAGCACGTTGCATTACATTACAGTTACCAGCTTTGGGTCTCTCAAAGCCAGGGACCGAGTTTCCTAAAAAAAGCTTTGAGGGGTACAAACCTTTAATGTTTGCGTTTTGATGACGCCAACATGTTCACTCAACCGTTGTAAACCTTTTTGTAAAAGTGGCAAAATGGAGGACACATTTTGGAAATTATATATTTTGGTGACCATGGCCCAAGTGCCTCGCCTGGCTACACCCAACACATAGCACTGCATTTACTATGAAATCATTAATTCTGAGAGTTGGGCTCAAGTAGATATACATGTGCTCAAAAATTGATCAATTCAAATTTGCTCAGTTTCGAAATAAAATGTACTGCTACTAACAATCACTAGATCACATATATCACATCAACAACAAATCACAAGATTTTGATAAATACTAGCAGTGGCAACCAGGCGCGTAGCCAGAAATTTTCTTCGGAGGGCAAACAACAGCAGAGTTTCAACGTTTCAATATTTTTAATGCTCCTTGTTTTCAAGGCATAATCCATGAAACGTGCTGGCGTTTTCTCCTGAATAATTATGTTCAGATTTAAGCCGATAAATGAAAAGCCTGCTTTCATTGAAATGACAAGTTTTAAAAGTTTTGATAGTGAAGTTCCAAGCTTCTACTTTGGATCAATGACACCATTTGCTCATAAACCTTTCCTGCAAAAGCACTAGTTAAACTCTCAATGCTATAAGTGCACGATCTGCAGTATGCATTTTGCAACCAATATTGCAGTTGAGCAAGAAGTGATTGGGGCCGCCATTGCAATTGCGCTTCTTATACTGTATTAACACGCTTCGGATGTACACCAAGACCGCATGTTCAATCGAAGCCGAGCAGAGACTTTGCTCCGAGGCACAGACTTCCGAAGTAGGCCTTCTACAAAATTTTTGAGCACATAAGAAGTGGTCCCGTTGTCATCTAATTTTTGAGCGATTAATTCACGTATGTAGTTGATAAACGCAAAAGGTAGAGTCTTTCAACGCGGTTGTAAAATGTTTGGATTTTCAATAATCCACAAGGTCTTTTGGCTATGTTCAACCTCTTCCGTAAAACCTTTGTAGCTACTTCGAACTTCGTTTAAATTGTTTAATGATACTGCAAATTTTAACTGACTTCATTGAAATATAAAATATAATTAAACTGTAAACACAATCATAACCACAATATTAAAAAACTTATTGACCACGTTCAGCTGCATGTAAAGAGAGCTTAGCACTGCACGTCATCAAATTTGTACGAATCATGGGCTTCTAAAATGCAATAACTTGCCTGAGGAATTTGAAGCCCTAATGGGAACAAATTAAAATTTCATTTCATTTTAGTCACACGCACTTTGCCAAGAAGACAGATTGCAAGCTCAGGGATAGATATAGGGAAGGATAACGAGGTAGTCGCCTCGGGCTCCTTTTTTCAAAGATACCGTGCCCCCTCTTGAGAGCTTCACACCATTGTTGAGCTAAAATGTTTATGTACAACTCTAGAGCCAGATTTAAAGAAGCTCTGAAGCAAGCCACATGTTTTTCAAAATAGACCAAACATTATAGGAAAATGTGCCAAAGAGACAGCTTTCAAGTGTCCAGCTGCAAAACTCTACAAATTTTTGTTCCTTTCGCGTGTATGTTATGCTCTTGAATTGATTTCATAAATTTAAATGTGAAACAAATTTAACTCTTTTACCCACATAATATCCCACATCTACAGTGCCTTTCGCAATGATTGTTTGGGCCCCTTTCTGAGAGCTTGCCCCTAAATTTTAATATCCACCTCTATGCAAATTATCTCAGTTTATGTAAGGAATGGCAGTGTCAATTCTCTCAGCACTTGCAAAATAAAAAGCATCTTGCTACTTGCGTAAGATTTTGCTGCTGACTCTTATCGTTGCAGTTAAATGATTTGAAAGTATCTACTGCAGGATAGTCTGGCAATTAACATCAGATGAAAGTTGAAACACTGAGCTTATGAACAGTAGGTCAGAGTCTAATATCTTGACAAGACTGATCTTTACTCGCCGGCAAGGCAAAGGGAAACCTTTGATGAAAACGTTAAGACTCCACATAATTGTGGTTGAAACGTCGCAACAGATGTCATCACAAATGAATCTCTAGAATGAATGCTACTGTTGCTAAACAGTGACTATGGCGCAGTGGAGAAGACTTTGAAATTGAATCTCCTCTTCGCCAAGGTTTGAGCTTCAAGACATAAAATTTATATCACCGCCATATTCACGCAACTAGTTTTAGAACTGTGCAAAAACAAAAATCTACAAAACTGATTTAAGGCTACGCTGACAATGGAAACAAGGAAAGGTTATATTTTTAACACCCACGGTTATCAAAGAGAAGGTCATCAAAGAGAAATTAATAATATGCTGTTGAAATAAAGCTTACACAACCGTTAGGTTGGTACAACAAGATGATGCGGCAAAAACAGCTGCGAAAAGCGTTACTCCAGTTGTTTTCACGTGCAGTCCTTGATCACAAAAGTTCAGATACAAGTTTGTATTCGACTAAAGCTGAAGTAGGATAGGTTCCCTGAGGCAATTTCGCTGATTTGCACTGAAGTATTTCTTTGGCTTATACTTCAAATATTTCATTAACCTGAAAACTTTGGAATTGAGGGGACATTGCCCCTGTTGCCCCATTCCGATTGTGGGCTACAGACCAGCGCTGGTATTCTTGATTGAGCGAAGTTTATGTGCACCAATTCGGTAATAAAATTAACCAACATAATTATCAACAATCATGACAATTCAGTTTACCTAGTCAATCTGTGTACTGTGTCTAAAGATAATCCAGTGATAAGGTTTATTTTCCTATTAATTCCCTGGCTTTATGCTGGGGAATTTTTTCCAACAGTAATGTGACCATGAAATTTGCACAACTACATTATTTGTTGTCACAAAACATTGGGGGGACAAAAGATATTATGCCCCACCTATTCAAAAGTTGGAGAGAACATGTACCCCCGTCCTCCCCTTAAACTCGGTCCCTGCTGAAAGCACTAAATTAAAATGCTGGGCACACGAGAAAACAAGCTTTAAACACAGTATGTCAAAGATATTACATAAGGTATCTTTTCATTTGATATTGCTTTTCTGTAGCTGAAAACAATTAGGTTTGAATCATAGTTTCGTCCGATCGTTTTTCACGGGTTTTCGATTTTCCCACAAGTTTGCTGCTCTATCGATGATACAAAGCTCCCATACTCTGGAACTCCCTACCACAATACATCAAATTATCTTCTGGATTTGCAGCATTTAAAAACTGCCTCACCCACTTTTACCATGGCAACGAACACAATACTTGGCACTTACACTGGTCAAGTCCATCCACCACCTAATTACGCTGAATGTTTCGCCTTGGTCACAGCCCTTTAAACATTAATATGAAGTCCTTTCGTCAGTGTAGCTGTGGGTCTACGGAAACGCTCGAACGCTTTCTCCTGCAGTGCAATTTGTCCTTGCAACTTCGCAATTTACTTCTAGTACTAAAAAATAACCTGCTCAACGAAAATATTTGTAATAAGCCACAATATTCCACTATAACTAATAAAACTTTAAATCCATATTCTCACGTTTGGCCACGCGCAATTATCATTTGAGCGAACTAGGCAGCTGCCTAGGACGCTGGGCCAACGGGCTCCAAAAAAGGACCAAAAAGTGCAAGTGGTGATTGAGAAACTGTCGAACGTACACCAAGTAAAATTGAATGAACATGATGAAAGTGAATGTACCACAAGTTCATTCAATTTACGAGAAGATAGAGATATTTCACTATTTCAGGTGTGTTGCAACAGGGTTAATATTTTTTCCTATTACTTTCAATCTCACATATAGGCTACTAGGTAAGCCATGTCGCAGTTTGGTATAAATTTTATTCATCTAATAAACTAACAAACTCTTCTAATGTACAATGATCGTCCTTATTTCCGTAATGTACAACGTGATGATTAGTGGCGTAACTGACGGGGGTCCGAGAGGCGAATGCTCCCCCCATGGCAAGCTATGTGTAAAAACCAGGTCCCCACTTAGCTTACACTGCAGTTTTCAGTAGGTGGTTGTTTGTTTGCGTTTTTCGGAGTATTTTCCGGTGATTCAACATTTTAATATAGCCAATAGCCATCCACATCTGGATCCACCATCATTTTTCACGTTTTGTTTCTGAGCGCTAGCTATCGGTCCACCCTAGAGTGGCCAGTGGGCCCCTTTCAGCTAAGTTTCCCCCCTGGCTTCTACCTTTAGTTATGTCACTGGTGATGACATGCAGAATACGAATCTTTGTATAAGAGGGCTGGGCGCTTGAATGGATCTTGTAGAGAGTTACCATTTCTGAAGAGGCAAAATTTCTGATCTTCTTAATGCCTACTTTTCGCGACAACGAACAAGCGCTATACGGCAAGAGCTAGGTCTAATTCAGGCAAAAACAAGCGCTATACGGCAGGGGATAGGTCTTATCAGGCAAAATTATTGTAGACGCGGGAAGCGGCCAAAGAAGTAAAAGTTAAAGTTCTCATCTTTGCAGCATACGCACATTGTTTCAAGGTAAACGTAATTTATTTGCTAACCATCGAAATTCCGGACGTTAGAGCATTTTCGACATTATTTCAGGACACATATTTTAACACTGAAATTCCGGACGTGTCCGGAAAATTCCGGAGTATGGCCGCCCTAAACTTGCCTAAGGTGCTTACTTCCACGTCAATAAATGGCGTGCTATCAGGGCTAGCAAAGCATGCCCTGCAGGCCTTAGGCTATACTTATTCAAGTTCACTGTAATGTTTTGAGGTTACCATCTCTGTTGTTTTAATCTTGATATTTCCTGGCTCCCCCGCTTTCACCAGAGTAGGCTCATGTCGAACCCTTCATTAAATCATGTTTCAGCCATCCAATGCATTCAGCTTAGCAAACGGTGCCAAAACGCCAGCATTATTGGTGTTAGTAGCCTAGTTAACCAGTAAAATTTCCATTATGGGCCGCACCACCTTAGATTATTGAACTAAAGCAGATTCCTGCTAGTGCGCACAATAAACAATATGGTGGCGTTCGCAAAGGTCAGAGGTTTGTTGTGCATTTAGAACTTCATCGGTTGTTGCGCCACCAGATTGTAACAATGGCCCTGCACAAATTTTGAGGCTGATGCTAGATTTTTTGTTTACACGATTGCTGAAACCCCTGCTACTTCTATAGACAATATTATGATGAACATGGAGTTCATATGAATATCGAGTTTATTATCAGATGAAAAGCAAGTTTATCCAATAAATTAGCTTGCTTTGAAAAAAATCGTCCTTACCTTCGCCATATGTTACTACGTACAATGGAAAATATCATTTTTGGGAGAGGGGCGCTGGAATGGAAGCTACCTAGGACCCTTGATCAGGCCTGTAGCCACAGTGGGGCATTCGGGGGCAATGCCACCCCAAATTGTTTTTGTGCTCCGCCAAATTTTGTGCCCAGAAAATATTATTTTGAAAACATATAATAAAAACAAAAATCTTGCCTTTTAAATGTGTATTTTTCCCCTCAAGCCATAAAACCTGGCTACGGGCTTGGTGGAAACCAAATGGCTGATCACAGTTGTACGGTTGAGATCCAAAATATAGTCAATATGTCGCTGTGATGATACCGATAATGTTGCGCCAAAGGATATAGAAACTAGTAACGTGAGTATAGAATTCCATGATGCAATGATTATGATCATGCTGTTTATACAAATGTACCGAAGAGTTTGTGAGGAACGAAAACAATTTGGGTGGGCAGTGTCCCCGAATTCTCTCTGTCGCAACGGGCCCGAATGGGCTCCAGCATGTGATTATTTTCAAAGTATAAAGAGTGACGTAACTAAAGGTTTCTTTCAGGTCGGGAACTTAGCTGGGAGGGATCCACTGGCCACTGTAGGGGGCCCACTAGCCAACACTCAGAAAAGAACTTGAGAAGTGATGGTAAACCGGATGTGGATTGCCATACCAAAACCCTGAATAACCGAAATTACTCCAAAAACGCAAAAACAACATCCTACTGAAAACGTAAAGAATACGATAACCGGAATTCAATAGAATTCGCCTATAACGGCTTTGGCTGTAACGTCAGTTTGCCTGTAACGACTCTTTTTCTCCTTCCCCTTGAAGTGACGTTATAGCGTAATTCTACTGTATAATCCAAGTGGCGCGTATTTTTTTAGTTTTACTTGTCAGCGGGTCGATTAGCCCCTCTAACCCGCGTCAGTTACGCAACTGAGTATAAATCAAAACAAATCAGAAATGTTCATCTACGCAAAATAAACGGTACAATCTCTATCAAACAAAAAAGTCCACCTTCACGGCTATAATGTTTGGTGTGCAATCTCACAAAAACACGGCCGGCTCAACCTCTTCGTCCGGTACGGCCATGGCCAAACCCGTAATCTGTCTCAACAATAAGTTTCTGTTTTAAGAAATGTGATCACACAGCTGCTGATAGCAATTGAAAAGCCCAAAATAACTGCTCTTTGTTGTACTCCACCAATTCCCCGCCCACTACAGTTGTATCCATCACGCATGGGTGTTGAATACTGAATTAGAAATAGGGTTGGAAATCTACAAAAGACGATCTTTCGAAGCTTGAACTCGAAGTAGGATATTGCTCCCACTTTTGAAACCACACTGTAGATATTTGCAACGAGTTGGCTTCTAATTTCACTATTCAGGATGCCATAAAAATTTTGTCGAAACTGTCAGTTTCTGAGAGTGAGAGTATTGTACTTTCCGGTGTCAGAAAGTTTGGAGGCTATTTTTTTTCCTTCCGCGAATGCCACATAAGGGAGGTCTTTTTCAGCATCAAAGCGCGTAAAACTTATTTGCGTGCAACCAGGGCATACGAGAGGGGATAAGATGTATATCACATCCGGGCCCGGGAGGATGAAAATATCCACGCTAATTTCTTTTTGTTTGCCAGCATAACAATACTCTATTTCTAAATCGTAGCATGGTAGCTGTTTTTTTATTAAGATGATTGCTGTAATAACAAGCTACACAAATTTTGACGGGGGAACCAAAGTTAGGACGGCCGGTATCGGTCTTCGTACAAGCATGACTTAAATGATCAAAAACGATTCGATGATTTTGCATGTTCACAAAGAACTTGTTCACAGACTTGATTTGGACAAAATTGCTGAAAATTATGTTTTTTTGGTAGAAACGACACACTTAGACAGTTGGGTTGATTTTGTGGAAACGGTTGGAGAATTTGGTTGGCTTATAACATTGCCTAACCTTACTGATAGGCACGTTTTTATAAATTGTCTTTTTATTCAATGGCGAAGAGTTAAAACAATAACTGTATATTTTGCGTTGCATAGGCAATGGTTTGCAGAATTCGAGATGTAAAATTGTGTAGAGCAATGTCTCCCTAATTTTGTGAGACTTCAAGGAAGTGGATAGCCTTTTAAGCAGTAAATGTTTAGTTTACGATTGTGAAAAAGATGTCAGTTAAGGTTAGATTTTGGACTTTGTTCCGCAACTGCGCTGTGGCAGAAAGTGCTTACAGGGCATAGCATACTATGAATGGCTAAAAAAGGTCAACTTTTCCAGGGAGCACAGAGTCTCAAAACAACCACTTGCTATGGGAGCAATAGTTCTCTGGACGGACGATTTCTACTGATCTTGGCCGTACCTCTGAAAACAAGGTAGCGCCGGCTCTGAAAAACTATTTCAACTACTGTAGTATTGCTGACACGTTTATATTATGCAGCATGTAGTAGGGGACTCCACATGCAGTTTATAACAGTAACATTCTGACAATATAACTTCAAATTCATGATCAGGAAAATGCGAATCATGCTCTAGCAACAAATCGACGTATTATAAAGAGCTTGAAATCTTTAGAGATATTTTCTAACTCAAAACACTCTGTAGCGATTTCGCTGGAATGGCTTTCTCTGGCCCTGACATCGACTTTGACTGTCTGGTGTAACATCATCGGTCTGGCTGCCTACGCTGTCGCCATCGTCACTGTGGTGTAGCCCTTCCAGGGATTTTTCTTGACTTATTGAGGTAGATCTCTTTAAAAAATTGTACAACTCACCATTGTCTTTTTTACTTCGGCATATTGTACCCTAGTTTTAGAACACGCTTTTGACTGCCAATTAGTATTTTCGGCCTATGTGTCTTGGTTGCCTCAAGGTATTTAGTTACAAAAAACATATTCCTAAATAAAAAGCCCAAATAATTCGACTGTTAAAACCAAAAACACACCCAGTACGATACAGAACCGTTGCCAGAAAGTCTTCAATAGGGGGCTTGATGTTTGTGCAGGGGGGCATGACATTCTAAAGTTTGACAAAAACTCCACTGGTTTATGTGCTTCATATTTCAATTTGGGGGGGTTGAATCTTTGTTTGGGGGGCTATGCCTAGCATAGCCTACCGTGACAACCTAACTGCCGCGATAACCTGCCCATCACTATAGATGGTGCTTTGCACGTGGAAAATGATTACAGTGAAAGCACCGTTCGTTTGATATTGCATGTACATTTAGAATATCAACGCCGAGCGCCGATTAAAATAGTACAGACCGCTTAGACCATGTTTCAAATATCCCGGGAGAGGTTAAAATTTTCTTTTCTTTATTAACACTAAAGAAATATAGCTATGAAGTGATTGCAGATCTCCCAATAACTTTAAATCTCATTACTAATGTTTCCAACCAGGTGAGTATTGCAGTAGCCTCAAACCTCAACGAAAGTCATTCTACTTTGTCCTTTTCAGACGTTTTGCAACTTTGCATTTATTAGGCTATATTTAAGAAATTACGACGCCAATCTGTGTGAGATTGACACAATAACCCTTGTTGCGGTAGTACTTCATGATGCAATTTTCACCCAAAGAACATCACGACGCTTACTTCACTTGAAAAAATTGTCACGTCTGTTACTTTTCCAATGTCTTTACTATGAGTATTCGTTAAAGAAATATTCTGTAACTTTTCAAGGAACTGTCATTTACTTACACCTTAATTATTCATTTGTAATTAGAACTAGGTTCATTTCAAACATTTCCCCATTTTAGACTGCCTCATCAGATCTCTACGAGAGGGGAAACGAACACAGCAAGACTGAATAGCAGCACGCATTAGCAATCACGAACAACACGTAAGACTGACTGAGCAGACAACATTTGCAATTGCAAACTAAGTGTAACCTTCAGCGGGCAAGTAGCACTAACTATTCTAAAGCAGCAGCAACTATCGAACCAATTATGCAGCAAATATTGAAACCTGATTTTCCAAATACGAAATGCTTTTATAATTGAAACGGAAAACAGCTACAAAATTTAAGCCCTCTCTACCTTAACGAAGCATTATTGAATAAAACTACGCGATGCATTACTGGAAAAAATAATCAGTGCTACTATCACAGAAGGAATTATGATGAGCGTGTTGAAACCGAACGGTTCACCTTGATTTCGTTGACAATGGATCCTAGGATTACAACGTACTGTAGGTTCCGGCGGGTTTTTTCATAAAGTGTGACCTTGATGACTGCAAAAACATTTTGAGAGACGGTAACCATGTTGTCCAAATACTGAGATGACTGTAAAGCAAGGCTTTTGCACTGTGCCGGTAGTATTAACGCTAGCTTATACTGTAATTTAAGCGACCGCTGGAAAATTTTGAGAAACCATTTTGGTCTCTGAAAGCACCTTTTGGTCTAGCAAAAAACATTGGAAGGGACGCTCCGGAAACATACACAAACAGCTGCGATTGAAAGTGTAAGATTGTGTAGATTAGTAAGCATAGCACAGTGCCCCCTTTGGTTTTTGGAGCAATTGAAAGAAATTGGTCAAATCGGATTAACACCAGGGTTGCGGAGTCGCTAGGAGTCGGAGATTTTCGTGTGGAGACGGATTCCTAAGAACACTAGCAATCGGAGTCCAGCTGACTCATTTCTTACATCCCACCCCTAACTTAGGAATTCTCATTTGTGCCTATAGGAAAGGCACAAATTCTTTTGAGACGTTCAATGAAGCAAATAATTCTTGCTGCGTGTACCAAGACTTACATTCAATATTGCAGTAGTTACTGCAAAATGGTTAACAGCTAAATTCATTCACTTTATGTTAAAGGAGTCGAAAGACTGAGTCGGAGTTGAAAATTTTAGAAATCGTGGAGTTGGGATTGGACATTTTACATTTTGCCATCGACTCCGCAAAACAACAAAAACGGCCTTGACTCCCATTTCAACCAAGATTTGTGTGGTTACGTCATGCTGCTTTAATCTTCCTTCAGTCTTGATTCATTCTGCAATGAAAAAACAACTTGGAAGACTCAGTCTGCAGTGACCTTCCAACGATCTTGAATGTACAAACAATTTCAATATAAGGTGTGCGTTTTAATCGTCACTAACTGCATGTTTGGAACGAATTGATTGGTGTTTCATAGCATTGCAAAATACACAGTGTAAATTTTGTTTCAAGCTATCAAGAACAAGTTAATGCAATTGTCGCCGAATTAAAGAAAATGAAAAATATCCTCAATGAGCTACTGCAATACTTGAAATTCTTGCAAAGCTATGTGAGCAACAGCAAGCAACACCATGGGAAGGACGAAAAAAATTATATAAGGTTGGACAAAACAGAAAGTCATGATCAAGGAAATTGTACTCAAAAAAACAAATCATGTCACATCAATGATTAGTCGTCATCTTCATCGTCATCATCGTCATCATCGTCGTCATCGTCGTCGTCGTC
>JGI24158J21664_10002585_pt1 | contig 22137 bp, 7 predicted proteins | sample Ectturendosymbi3_FD_21664 | JGI IMG/M metagenome (IMG submission 21664)
TGGACTGCACGTTCTGACGGTTCTGGACGATGAGACAATTGAATGGCTGCTCAACACCTGCCCCAAGATCTAGTGCGGCTAAGCAGTGGATTGAAGAACTGGCTCGAACGACAACGACGCCCTTTTCCAAGGATGTCCTCCTCATTGCTGTGCAAGACAACATTTTCATCTTTGCTCAATCTAGCAATATTAGATCTTTTGCCGCGGAGACGCTGAATCGTTTGCCAGTAATTGGAATCCTGCAGTCTATGTCCGAAAATCTCCTAAGATAGCATATTGAACTTTTCCACCAGGAGGTCTGTGGACTTCCGCGCCTCAGCGTATTGCCAATGAAAAGAAAATTCGGCTTTGTTCTGCCGCTAAGCTTTGCAGTGTAGACTATACTCTCCTTGCTCAAATAGCACCTCCTGCTTCCACCACGGGTTACTTTTCGCCATTATTCGCCACATAGGTTCAGGAGCAGGAATGTTTTGGGGATGCAAAGGATATTTTGCCAGAAATTTCCTCAAATATGCCCAAAAAACTTTCATGCAACAAACTTTCTCCTTACAGACTTTCTGTAGCTGTTAGTACATTATATTTTCCTGTACCATGTTGTCGTAGATTTGAAAACAGAAAATTTTTTACTTACAATTCGGTTCTTAATAACCCAACTGAAAATGTTACGCTAGACTGTGCAAGAACATTGTCAGAAGCGAGCTGGCTCAGTGTTCTTGAGCATCTGCCTTACAGTTCTGAAGTTTTCCATTCACACTCCAACCGTTGCTGTCAGCAAGGAACCCCAAACCTAGTTGAGGTAGGTCTAAGCCTGCTTCCTTCTCTGAAGACATATATATGATATATGTGGCATGTGTCCTATCTGTTTATATTGTGACTATATGCCGTGAGTCTCTATGACGATGTTTAACTGCTGCACATATATGCAACATGCAACAAACTGTAGGGCAAAATGTGTCATCCAAGCACTGTAGTTAAACATAAAAACAAAAACGTTTCTGCACTTGCTTGGCATGGACTCTGCTAAAAAGAAGTGGGTGTCCTTCAGTATACTCGAACCCTCTTTAATAAAGCACACAAATGAAATGCCTTCGTTTGCCAAAAATTTCAAGCGATTCAGTTACTCATCAACTCTTACGAACTAAAACGCAAAGCTACTAGAAACAGTTTATTGATTATATATATCTATTTAATGTGCTTTCTATGACGTATTAAACTTTTATTTTTTCACTCAATAACAAGGAAGTAAAATTTCATTACTATTGTTAAAAAATATCTAAGCTTCTCTGCCCAAATGTTTTGAGATTTTGCCCATATTTTTTGACAAATAAAAACTTTTGGGGGTGCGCAGCCCCTGCTCTTACACCAGTCATTATTCGCCCACACCGAGTCTTACCCGTCTGCATACCCGTGCAGCAGATGAAACCACAACTGCTTTGAACAGTTGTCCGTTGTGCATTGTTGGAGCTCTCGCAAGAAGGACCATCAATGGATGGCAGGTGGTGAGACTGTCCTCTGTCTAAAGCCCTAACAGGGTGTTTGATCACACGCGTGACGAGCGATGCGTGATCTTATTGATTGATTTTGCGCATTTCATGATAAAAACTAACTGTCCAAATTATACCGTTGGACAAACCAGTCGCGCCATTTGCACAGCCACTTTTGCAATATCAGGGGGTACCACGGGAAAGCGTTGCTGGATGTGGGCACAACTGTGTTGGAGAGGCCTTCCATTAAGTCTACTGCAAGTGCAGACATGTAGCTATCGCTACACCTGTAAATGAGAGATTTTGCTTTGCGTTGTCACTTTTCTTAACGAGGCAGATCGGGGGATGTTTTGGTTCCTTCTGCCCAATAACTCCCTCACCCATATTATAGAGAGCGGAAAGATTATTCAGTCTCAAAAGCATAATATATCAAAAGCGTTACATCCAACTGCACTGCGTCTGCTTGTTGATTCCATTCGGATAGTTTTCGCTTTGAAAATCTTGCCACTTGGTGGGTAGGGCGTGTAGGCGGTGAACGCAGTGCTTCCCTAAAAAGAAACAATGCGTATCGGAGTAACGGCTTATTAGGAGAAAGCAAATTAAGTTTATTTGACTTGCACAAAAAGGGTGAGAAAAACAGTAACCTTCTCAAACAAATTCCTATATGGTTGTAATTGTGACTGTTTGTTTGTACTTCATGCTGCGCCACTGAATGCCTTTACCGCCATATTTGAAAGACTTTCATCAAGAACTTTGGATATCAAGCTTCTTCAACTGGATCTACATAGCAGAAAACTTGATGTAATAAACCCAGTTTTCAATAAACTCAAACTATCACTAAATGTGCATTAAATTTGCAGCTATCATTAAATTTACAGGTGTTTTGAACGCCATCAAAGGTAACTATTTCCATAATGGAGGATCGCAGTTGTAGAAACACTTATTGGGGTACTATTTGTGTTGATAAAATAATCCTTTATATTTCGTCAAAATCTCTAATATTGTATGGTTTGGCTGAAAGCTAGTTTGATTTGGAAAGAAATGATCATCACTAAGCTCAAAATAAATTAATTTTAAGTTTTAGTTCACTCTCATAACGTTTTACATGCAGATCTGCCGACAGTATCATGATGTTTCAGCAGGGACGTAACGAGGTTAGATGGCGCCCTGGGCACGAAACTAGTATGGTACCCCCATGTTCGAAACTGAGGTCTTTCGGAAGCAAATATATTGTATTGAAGAAAGCACTTGCGACATTGTTTGTACTTTTCGCTTCCCCCGCAGTGATATCGAATTTTGCATTAGATCCCCAGTAATGCAAGTGGTCGCCCACAGCAAGTTATTTATTTCATCAGGACCACTGATGCCGTGATTAGAAACAAGTTGTATGTTTTTGTTCAACAATGCGGTTCTTCATCTAATTTTTTATTCCCTCTCTTCAAATGCTTGCTGCTTTCTACAAGCCTCTATTTTTCTCCCATTACGTAACGCTTCTCTATGACGATGAGCGAATGTAGTAGCTGCTGGCGCTTTGTTTCAATGTTTATTCTTCAGGATTGCCTGCGTCTACACCAGTGGTTCCCAACCTTTTCAGTGTCGTGGACCCCTTTGAAAGCTGTGGACCCCTTAACAAAACCAGTCAAATCACTTCTCAAAACATGTGGCTTAAATGTTTAAAACCAGTTTTTAACTTAATGTTAGAAATAGTTAGAACTACCGTTTGAAGCTGATGCTTTCGGTTATTGGACTTTTATGTCCTCTGTCGAACAGTCCTATTAAAAACTGCATACGTTTCATATTTATCAAGTTAGAGGGAGCTAAATGGCCTATTTGGCCTTGTTTTTGTCGTGTAACGAAAAGATTTGCCAATTTAGCCATGGGTAACTGTCGTGAAGCAAAAGGAATATTTGCCCATCTTGGCCACGGATACCTGCCGAGTAACAAAGCAGCATTTAAACTTATTTGTGAGCTAAATCATATGGACATTTTTGCCATAAGGACCCTATGTGGCTAAAAAGTGCAAATATTGAAAATAACATATTTTCATGTATCAACCCAATTTACATATGTTGGATGTAGAACCTCAAGCTTCGAGCGTATATAAAATTAAATGTAAAACAGTGAAGGGAAGTGTCAATATCGGTTGCTGCGTAGATGGTATGAAAGATCAAAGCAAGTCGGCAAATCTGAATGGGAAATCATTGAACATCCCATATAGAACAATATAAATATTTCACACGAGGAAGGATCATGCTTACGTTTTTCAAAATATTTATCTTCACAGGTGTCAAGAAAGCGAATATTGGATTGTTCTATAAAAGTAACAGTTAAAGTTTCATAGATAGGTGGTTTAGTTATGATGTCATGGAACGAAGAATAGTGCCGCGATAAAACCATTTGGTCACTGTCACCCCTGATATCTGGCTTGTTTCAATTACGTGGATGCGATGACCATCCAGACTTGGACAACTAGATATTCTAGTTTTATCATTCGATGTATTAGAGCGAAATGACGCTAATTCTAATTTTGATCAATTTTGCTAATAGCTTCATTGCTCCAATTTCAGTTCTAATCCAATTTCTGGTTTTGACAAAAATCCTAAGTTGTCCAACGGCATTTTTAAAAGATGGAACACGAATACATCCTCTTGAAAGGAAAATGCAACAAAATGGTCGCAAGTGCCATGCCGCCACCATTTGAGTAGAGAAGACAACGAAAACTCGATCATTTTTTTCTCATTAACAACTGCTGTACACACTATACAGCATTATCAATGATAATTATCACGTCACATTACCTATCCACTCACACGCAGATTTGAGTAAATGTGATTCGAATTTTAGCTCAATTTCTGGTGTTCGCCAAATCCGCTGATTTTAATTCTAAACTAATTAGTGACAGCCGAGTTAAATCAAATTTTAATGTTAATCTAATTTAGAAAAGCTAAAAAAAATTATAATTGTTCAAGTCTGTGACCATCCCGTGGAAATTTTATTTACTGTTTGGCCACCATATTATTGATGGTATTTCAAAAAGTCGCTACATGCAGCAAATACCACAGTTTGCACTTGCACATGTCAGGTTTTGATTCAGCGGGAAATATTTATTTTTTGTCAATATTTGTGAAACACGTGGGACCATATATTTATTATGTTTTTGTTTTCAATGGTAATCACAAAGTGCACAGTGCTTGCAAGACCTTTACACACTTTCCATTGGCTTTTTACCTTGGTTGAACAAGGTGCTTGTAGTTATTAGCTTTTGTCAATTGGTACGTCTTCTGTCGGTAACCATTACTTTCGTATTAATTTATATGCAATCAATTTTTTTAGTTTTGACTTTGGTGGCCGTAAAGACATTTGAGAGACTGCAACTACATCATCTGAATACTGAAATGATCATAAAACAAGGTTTTAGTGCATTTTGACGATGGTTATGCAGAGAGGTTCTTCTATGTTTTGAGAGATCTTTCGAAAATCCGGTCCTTCAAACCGCCTTAAACAAGCACCATATGCAATAATTCTGGGCTTAGTTCTTTAGCAACATTGCATTTCTGTCATTGCTCATCAGGTTTTCTTAGACCTGACAGCCATCAACCTGCTCCGGCTTATTTAGCATGGTTTGAAGTTATTTGGCATAATTTGATAAATTAGTTAGCATTTTGGTCCATCTGGACCTGGCAACCCTGGTTTCTAGAGTTGCGCTCAATTTGTCTTTTGTAAGCTTAACCACCACGGAACGTAATTTGGCATTTCGCTATTTTGCTTTCATCTTACACATATGAAGGTCATGGACCCCCAAAAATTTTTCTGTAGACCCCTGGGGGTCCATGGACCCCGGTTGGGAACCACTGGTCTACACCAACTAACAACTGGCCTGTGGATATAAGCGTAAGAAGTTTTTTTACGGGGCACAATGGTGGATTTTCCAGGGGAAGCCAAAAACATTTTTCCAGTGGGGGCCAAAGTAGTGAAATTTAATTTTTCCAACTCAAAACTAAGAAAACAACCTTTTTCCTAAATGTTTTAATAGGAAATTGTTAAATTTAATCCTGTGGACGTCTCAGGATTTCTGTAATTTTGTGTTCTTTCACTAATGCCTATGATACCGAGCGTATGTCTTGAGCCAAACACACAAATAAAACAAGCAGACCTCTCCACTGTTTTGCAATAACTCCATAACGCAAAAACTATTCGATTTTTGCCAGGCAGTGCGTCTCTCAAAAATATAAGACAAGTTTTTAATGGAAGCCGAAAGGGGTAGTAGGTGCGAAATCGCCAATGCTGACCCTGCACGGGACTGAGTTCATTTTTTTTCTTTCTCCGAGCGCAGCAGGATTGCGTCATGTATTCAGTATTTACAGCGAGAGGCGACTGCGAGTGTTTGTTACGCCGGTTACGAGTCGGGAGTGAACAAAAGTTTTCAACCCAAGCAGGTATCTATAATACTTACAGTCAGGCGACAGAAGTGACTTTGATTTTGCGCTCCAGCATCCCAGAGTCCATATTGTGAGCACAAATATTGCTATAGCAGTGCAACGTGTGCTTGGTTGATTAAATCGATTCAGCATACTCCTTACACTTTTTGAACTTCATAACATTTCAACAATGGACATGCAAGGTTACCTATTTCTTACTAAACATCATGTTTTATATCTTGATATTTTCAAAACAAGATGAGAATAAGATGATTAGTAAGTACAATACATCTTACGCGGTTTTATTTTAACACTCCATAAACAACTGACCTCTCTTCATTTAAGTATGCAAGCACATATACCATCAAAATTTCATTGGCAATTTCTGAAAGCTGTCTCTAGGGCAAAAATACAAGCATCTCATTTTCTCCTACCTCAAGTTAGATTTATGATTTTAGCTTAACACGTGCAACCACAGAAAAAAAACATTTCAACAATGAAAGCTGAGAAAGATGTTGTTCTCATTTTGATGCGATGAACCTTAGTCTGAAAATCTAACGCAAGGGCAAACGATATGTTTGTTTACGATTGTGATGAAGGTTTTTAAGAAAATGAACTTTAGCCAGGGGGCAACTGGGCAATTGCCCCCCGAAAATTTCAAAAACATGTTTAGTTGTTAGGTATAACAACACGTTACAATCATTCCCCCAAAAATATCGACTGGTTGCAACCTGTCCTGACGTGGGCCAAAACAGTTGCACAACAACTTGGCAAAAGTTGTACTGCATAAAGTTGTTCAGTGCAATTACCGTCGAACAGGCGTTGCAATCATTGCCGAGCAGTAAAAAGGCGGGTGTCCTACGCGGTAAGGTTTGGTAATGCAATTTTCAAAAAAGACGGCTGTTGCTACCGGACGAAGGCAAGAATTGACACTATGCAACCAGAGCCGGTTTTAAGACTACTTGATAAACTTTATCTAAATGGATCCCGCACTTGATGAGGGCCCCGCACAAAAACCTGCAGAAGTATTTTAAGAGAGTAAAACCATATTGAAACGTGAAGTGAACAACGAAACATTTTTAGTCACATTACTGAGATTAGATTATTAAATTTATTATTGTAGCCTACTATATCAATATAAATACTTTCTTTTAGTTAAAGCTGGAGATACTAAACGAAATACAAACATATTTATGTTTACATGTGTAAAGTAGGTATCCCGCCATTACTTCTCTAATTGGACTCCGCAATAACACATTTTTGTGTTTTTATTTGATCCATGGGCGTCCGCAGAATTTTTTCCAGGGGGCAACGTCAAGCTGCTCCGTGCTTGTCAAAGCATAGCCAAGAAGCAATAGTTGACATCTCAAGGCTAGGGTTTTTGGTTGTAGTATGAATTTCTGTGTGGTGTTTTTGCTTATCCTTTTCCGATTCTACGCAAATGGACGTTCACAAAACGCTTTACCCGTCCCTTTCTAAACCACAAAGAAAACGCCCCATATTACAGAAAGGGTCACAAAAACGCGCTTCTTTGGCAGCAATAGCCAGGTATATTGCGATAATTGACGTAATGTAGGTTATCTGCAAATTTTCAAAGCAGGGCACTTCTTTTCAAAGAAACATTGCCCTGGTCTTTAACGAAACCACAAATTATGACTTTATTTTACCTCGCACGACTTGTTAGCGTCACTTCGAAACAAGAGCTGCAAACGTATGGGAACTCACTCAGAAACCAGAACTAAATCTTAACGATTAAGATGTACTCCCACGAGCCTGTATAGACGCATTCAAACAAGTCAAGTAGTTTTACACTATGTAAAAATAAGCCTGCATAAGCGTAGTTTGATTAAGCTATTCACTCACGCATATAGGTCACACTCACAGTCCCACACAATGGACTTTTCAAACTTGTGGAAGCATTGCTGCAGATTCAACTTGTTTCTTTTCGCAGTATAAAACTACGTGCCTTACCGCTATCAGCAGTCAGTGTCTCGCTGCATTACCTGCCAACATATCTGTGTTCAACAGTCAGCATCACATGCGGAAAAACGCCTACTAGCCAAGGTTGCCAGGTCCAGATGGACCAAAAAACGTAAAACCAGAAATTCCAAATTGCAAATCAAAATATGCCAAATAGGTTCAAAAAATGCCAAACAACCTGAGACAGGTCGATGGCTATTAGCTTAGAATTACCTGGATGAGTAATGGCAAAAATACAATGTTACTATGGAATAGAACCAAGCCTAGAATTATTGCAAATAAACAAAAACTTGTTTATCTCCAAAAGAACTATCTTCTCTCATAAAAGATGCTTAATAATAATTACATGCAGTATATGTCTTTTAACCAATAAAAATCAGGTGTATGCAACATACCATAGCTTTTAATTACTTTGAATCTGGTGCAAAAGGGCCTGATATTTAGATATGTCAAAATGCAGTCACGGAGAACCCACATAGCAACTGTTTGGCTTTCCAAGTTCAGATGGACCTAATAGGCCATATCGCAACTCAAAACATGCCAGAAACATCAATAAATACAAAACAGATTGAAAATAATCTAAAAGCGTAAGCTCACAGGAGACAAGTTATTTAAAAATGCCAAACAAAACGTTTTTTCTGCCAACACCACTAAGAACGCCAAAAAACACGCCAATTTATGAAATAAATTCCAATCAGTATTTTCTCATGCCAAACCACTTAAAGGCTGCATTTCTGGAATTTAGCATTTAAAAAATGTCAACCTGGCAATCCTGCTACGAGCGTAACGTGAAGTGAACCTCTGAAGATTTGCCGCCATGTTCTTGTTATACGTAATAAAGACCAACATAGAACAATCCGCTCTCAAGTTTCACAACTTTTCTCTGCAGGCAAAGGAGCGGACATGAGCTAACTGCAAGCTCATCACTACATGAAACCAGAACCGTCAACCTGGCAAGAATTAAATCAACTGTCTTAAACTGCCATTGCAAGAATTAAATCAAATAATCGGAATTAAGCTGCTGACTTCAGGTTTTTCAGAAATTTTTTATTGTTAGACCCAATTTCCAGGGGGGAGATGCCCGTTTTCTCCCCCCTGCAGACGCCCATGATTTGATCCCTTAGAATGAATAAACAATTAAAGCTACGTAATGCGGTTTACCGAAGATTGAAAGCCAACAGGGAAGAAAATTTAACGAAATATGCCTGATCCATATAGATGCATATGCAAAGAAAGCAGAAAAAATATGAACATCAAATAATGAGAAAGGTGATGATCAAGCAGACAAGTGAGAACTAATAATCGAGGATAAAAAACAAGACCCATTTCAATTTGTGAGTGTTTGATTCCGATGTTGAAAACGTTTTAATATGCCGTATACCTCTACGCACGAAACATGATCTTTCATTTTAAATTCTTGCAAGCAACATTGAGGGGTGGATAGGGCATCACTCCTATGGTCGGCCCCGGGCGACACTTAGCCTCGCTACAGTACTGGTTATATCATATCGATCATTTCATTCGTAGGAGTCTAATGTTGCGGAGATATTCAGATTGTCATCAACAAAAGCAACAGGTTTACGCGCAAAAAACAAAATAGGATGTCAAAGCGTGAGTGTTGCTTCATATAAACTATAAAGTTTATGGTTTCAATGGGACAAGATCTTGTGCTGTTTCAGATCCTATCAAGGCGTTATATCGAGGAAGTAGTGAGGTTGGAGTTGTGACAGACGACGTTACATAATCACTGAGACATTATATCACCATAAACGGAAAGCACGTTCAAAACCTCCATTATATTAGAATAAGTAAAACATTATAGAACAAGCGGCCGTAGCGTAATATGGCGGGTGATCTCTATCAGAACATGGTTACAATGGAGACATTACAAAAGAGTGTTAGTTGCTTGAAGTAATGTTAAACAGGACACAATGTTTCATAACTGGCTTGACGACAAATTTGTAACTGCAAACCGTCGGAAGCTTTACTAAATGGATAATACACGGAAACATTTCCACTGCGTATTTAACTGCCTTTGATCAGTTTATAACTCTTTTTAGCTTCTTTTTTAACCTTTCTGGAATTTTTCCTGAGTAGGCCTGCGGCTTGTGACAAAAACACGTTTTTTTGCTTCAACTGAAAACTTTTTATTACAGAAAACCGAAACGTAACACAAAGGTTTGGAAGCAATCATTCTTTTGTGCAATTGCGGCTACATTGCCTTTAAGTCCGTAGCCAGGTTTTAAGGTTTGGAGGGGAAATATAAATTTTAGTGGGGCAAGATTTTTGTTTTTGTTATATGTGTAAAACAAATTTTCCTGGGCACAACAAAATTTTTGGGTGTAGAAAAATTTTGGGGGTATTACCCTCGAATTCCTCCGTGTGGCTACGGGCCTGATTGCCCTTATAATTCACTTTCGTTATCATGAGGGAGAAGAACATCCATTTAAACTGCATTTTTTGGTATTGACGCACATTTTTGTTATAACGAAACAATGACAAGACTGAAATGCGTTAGTTGCAGATCAGGCGAATATATTCTTTTCTCATTGCACCATTGTGATGGCCGCTGTGAGTAAAAAATGTTTATCAGACTTTTAAGGTGTGTGTGTGTCAACTCTCAGAATAGAAAACCACCTTTTCTTCCTTAAAACCTAGTTTTGAAGAAGTGCTTTGCGGCATGCACCAGAACATCCAACCGGGACAATCTCGAAGTTTAATCCAAAACTCCACGGCTGGAAATACCCTCGGGAAAGCATGCAGCTCGCACATGCACACGTTTGGTGCAGCGGTGAATCCAGGAATTTTGAGGCCCGAGGCAAAATTTTTGAAGGGGGATCCGAAGTATTCACTCAGGCTAGTTAAAAAATCACAGAAAATATTAAACTTGCATACATACGGTAATATGCATATTGCATATCCTGTTTGAAACTACTGGTATATACAGTAGTAACACTTTAAATAGCAATTCCCTTCCCAAAGGATGCCTGTAACACTCGGATCTTTTTAAGACAATCCATTTGTTAACACAACCCTGTCTTCCCTTTCCGGCCAAGTTTCAAAATAATTCTTGCATTCGAAACTACTTGCGACCACCCTAAACCACAGGAAACAACTCCGGATACTCGAAACGTTGGTCGACGTCTACGTACTTACGATCAGGAAAGGTTCACCATGGCATCGCACAGTAGACGTTGGTTGAAATACGTACGCGCTAACGTACTTTTACGCCTTGTACACAGATTGCACATGCAGAGAACTACGTACTTCGGCACCGAAAGTAGTTGCAAATCTATTGCAGATTTATATCTTGCAAAAAGCAGTAGTCCTACATTATCCTAGTGATAATTGGTTCAAACTTGAATGAATTTGAAGCATTGCTATGAAGCATAATTGGCAAGAAAATCTAAATGTAAAGACCAAAATTTAGGTAACATTTTAAGAAAGGTCCTCCCGGCATTCCAAAACAAAGGGGGCCCGAGGCAACTGCCTCATTTGACTCATCCTAAGTCCACGAGGGGCTGGATGGACATTGTCAAAATACAGTATCTAGATACGTGCAAATCGACCAAACAGGGTCCCTGTCCCACGAGTGCACGTATTGGAAAGCCCTAAGTATGCTGATTGGGTCTACGCAGTAAGCTCTGCGGACCACCCAGCAAGAGACATGATGACCATGACGCTTTGCGGCAAGGTTAAAAATGCTGGCGGCACCAGTTTGAGACTATTATTTTTGACAATACTCAAAATATATATTTGACATTTGAAAGAAAAAGGTTATCAGCAAAGATAATTTTGGTTTGCTGACGTAACTTTACATTATTCCAATTGAGAATGGGCAATCTTTAATCAAACATTCCGATGGTAGTGAAGATTGCAAAGAGCTTTTACCTTTTCCCTGCAGCAGTGGAGTTGAGTTTGTGCAGTGCAAAAAAAAGCAAGGGCGGCGGAAGCGGTATGGCCGGTACGGCCAGGGTCATACCATCCAAAATATTGGTATGGTCCGGCCAGACCATTATAAGCATTCGAAAGGATTTTTTTAACAAAATAGTTAGAAAGCAAGTTGCATGCATTAATCGAGAAAGAATCGCACAGCATGTTCGACCTTTCGTTGGTTTTAGGTCCTGATCCACAGACTGCCGATTGTTCAGAAACAAAGCTATTGCTGCATCACAGAGCGTTCTCTCGCATATCTAGTTATTCCACACTGGGGTAACGACTAGCTGGCATTAGGAGTCAAGCACCTTCAGGAGCTTTCCAACCTTATTCAATTTTCTCCAAAACGAACAGATTTATCTGAAAGAATGAGACTCAGTTTTGACCTTACTGGAGCTGTATTGCGTCCTTTTTGTCCTACGAAGTGGACTGCCAAAGCGAAATCCTTCGAATCGGTTTTGCATAAAAGCGAAGCTTTGCTGGAAACTTTGGTTTCTATTTCCATTGTTAACTACCAGGTGACGTGCTTGAAAGTTACAACCAAAGCAAGTGGAATTCATGCAAAGCTTGAGGCGTTTGATTTGTTTCTTGCCAAAGCGGTTTGTACCAAGTTTATTAATTAAAAGATCAGCTGAGTACAACCTTACAGTGTTAGGACATCACTGCAAATGAAGCCAAAAAATGTGCTGATCAAGTACTGTAACATATATAGTGCTATTCAGCGCTTTAGATCTAACCATGCATTTTCCTCATTTCTGGAGTAAACCGTGCAGCAAGTTTAGGCGTTACTACTGACGGATCCGGTATTCCGAGAGCACGTAGACCTGCCTGCAATCTGGCTCAAGGGCATGCACATTCAGCTCCCCGAAAGATCATTATCTTATGATATACTTCGACGTTGCCGACAGCGCCAATGGCGAAATACAAAAGAGATTCAGCCAGGAAAATTTTGATCTTTATGGAAAATGCGAGGAATTGCTAATTTCAACTGCAAGCATTCGTGAGCGCAGAAAACTTGGAAGCCGTGAAAAAGGATTTTGGTGACGATCTGGATGCTTCAAGGTTTTCTATTCAGTTGACTGCTCTGAGTGATGTAGTATCAGGTGTCAGCATAGGCGTACGAGGCGGGGATCGGGGGGGCGGCCGCCCCCCGGGCTTGAAAAATTTCAGGGCAAACTCTGTTTTCAGGGCAAGCGCTACTTGCTCAAAAATCCTGAATGATAAAAAAAAGTATTTAAATTCAGTGAAAAATTCCAGGGAAACTTTGTTTTTGAGGGAAAGCGCAAGTTACTCAAAAATCCTGAATGTAAAAAGTACATTCAATACAGTGAAAAATTGCAGGGCAACTCTGTTTTTCAGGGCAAGCGCGAGTTGCTCAATAATCCTGAATGATAAAATATATTTCAATACAGTGAAAATTCCAGGGCAACTGTTTTTCAGGGCAAGCGCAAGTTACTCACAAATTCTGAATGTAAAAAGTATATTCAGCACAGTGAAAATTTTTAGGGCAGCTCTGCTTTTCAGGACAAGCGCGAGTTGCTCAAAAATCCTGAATGATAAAATATATATTCAATACAGTGAAAATTTTCAGGGAACCCTCTGTTTCTCAGGGCAAGCGCTAGTTGCTCAAAAATCCGAAATGTAAAAAGTATATTCAAAACAGTGAAAATTTTCAGGGTAACTCTGTTTTTCAGGACAAGCGCGAGTTTCTCAAAAATCCTGAATGATAAAATGTATATTCGATACATTGCATTCAGGGCAACTCCATTTTTCAGGGCAAGTGCAAGTTGCTCAAAAATCCTGAATGAAAAAAAATACATTTTCAATACAGTGAAAAATTTCAGGGCACACTCTGTTTTTCAGGACAAGCGCAAGTTGTTCAAAAATCCTGAATGTGAAAAGTATATTCCATACAGTGAAAAATTTCTGGGCAACTCCGTTTTTCAGGGCAAGCGAAAGTTGCTCAAAAATCCGGAATGATAAAATGCATATTCAATACAGTGAATTCAGGGAAAACTCTGTTTTTCAGGGCAAGCGCAAGTTGCTCAAAATTCCTGAATGTGAAAAGTATATTCAATACAGTAAAAAATTCCAGGGCAACTCTGTTTTTCAGGGCAAGCGCAAGTTGCTCAAAAATCCTGAATGATAAAAAGTATATTGAATATAGTGGAAAATTTCTGGGCAACTCTGTTTTTCAGGGCAAGCGGCGTTGCTGAGAAATCCTGAATAGTAAAAAATATATTCAATACAGTGAAAAATTTTAGGGAAACTCTGTTTTGAGCGCAAGCGCACGTTGTTAAAAATCCTGAATGTAAAAAGTACAGTGTATTCACTACAGTGAAAATTTTCAGGGCAACTCTGTTTTTCAGGGCAAGCGCAAGTTGCTCAAAAATCGTGAAATGTGAAAAAATTATCAATACAATGTATATTCACTTCGGGGCGATCCGTGTAATTTGGGCTAGTGTAGTTTGCAATCAGGACCAACGTCGTGATGGGCTATAGTGACTTTGATCTGGATCAAGCCTTAGTTTTCTGTAAAAATCGAACAATCGGATGACGATAGTTCAGCAGCTTGATATAAGAATTCGGTAACCCTTTCTTTGTTCGTTTTCGCTGGGTAGAAGTGCAGGGTGTCAAGATGATAGATTTTTTTGATTAACAGGAGTTTTAGAAGCGGGCTGCACGGACGTGCGGATTGCTTGTCCCCTTTGAGTGCGCGTCTTTAAGTGCCTTGCTCAAGCGCACAGCAATGATAACACAAGCAGGTTTAGGGAGTCTGACCATGCGATCCGGAACCGTCGCTTTTAAAACATTGCGTTGCGTCATCGAAGTCGCGTACATATTTGCATCAGTAAAAGCAAATACCGTAAAATTTCTTGTCTGGGAGAACACAACACGCAAAGAAATTCAACCTCTTGAGTTAACAAGCAAGGTAACTACAGAATTTGCCTATAACAGCACCTCTAGAGGATTGCATAAAGAACGTTATTGCCGAATTGACATTATAAGCGAATTGAAATGCATATGAAAGATGGCATCGCGACCAAACAAAATGTAACGTCATGGGCGAATTGACGTTACAGAGGAAGCCGTTATAACGAATTCAACTGTACAGAACTGATTTACATAAGGTTTCAGGGCCCGATCGGATTAAACTAAAAAGTTAGTTTCAGGGCAAATTGTTTATTTTTAGGGCAAATTGTTATTTTCAGGGCAAATTGTTATTTTCAGGGCAAATTTTTTCCGCCCCCCAGTAAAATGCCTTCCCGTACGCCTGTGGGTGTCAGTGTGAAAATGAAAGACGTAGTTTCTAGCACTCTTGCATTTACTTCGAATTGCAACATTTTTTCTGAAGTTAAGAAACTTCTGCAACTTACGTACGTGCTGCCAATTACAACTGCTTTTGCAATGCGCTCTTGTTCATTTCTTCGTCATTTGAAAACGCTACCTCCGAATGACCGTGAGTGCGCACCGCAAAGACTGAATCACCTAATGATTTTGTCTGTTCATGGAAATTGTGCAGAAAGTTTGAATGCGCAATAGATGCAATAGGAACACCGTAGAATATCATTTTTGTATAAGGTGTTTGTGTTTGCTTCAGTGTTTGCTTCAACAAATCAGAAACGCCAAATGGTTTTTGGGAAAGTGTGACGTGTGTCTGATTGTGTTCTTTTTTTGTCTTCTGATCATAGGAATAGCCAGGGGGCCAAAGGGGCCTTGGCCCCCCTCAAATTTTTGGAAAATATAGTGATTTTGTGCTTTGAGAGACGTTTTTCCAAACAAAATAGTGTTATTCGCCTAAAATCAAACATTTTCCCCCCCTAAATTTTTGGGCTGGCTACGCCACTGCTTCTGATTACACGACTCTGCATCTTTGTGACAATGTTCAGTAAAGAAATTATGGTTGATTTTTTATGTTTTGTCAAACACGAATCATTCGCTTTTTTCTAGTAAGTCTTCGCCTCTGGCCATACCAATCATTTTTACCTTCGCTTCCACCGCCGTTGATAAGCTTTATCTCCTGGATGTTAGACTACACGAGCTTCTTTTGTTCCGAACTTGTCGCAGAGACCTACTGCCTGCAAATCCCTCTCATGCATCGTCATATTAAAAGTTACTGAATTTCTTTGTGATGCGTTGTTACGAATAGCTTCTTTGGCCTAAAATTAGCGATGTAATTCTTCCGATTGTTTTCCAGCATCTGTCGATTGCGCACGACTATTTTCGTCGCTTGTGATTTACACTCTTTCGCTGGCTTACTGACACATGTTCGAAAGAAAAGCCTTCATGTAGGACAACGTTCTTCAACCAAGTTTTTGAAAAAGTGTTAAACTTTTAACTGCTAGATTAAAGCATGCAAGCAAACAGAACCAGTTTAACATCAATCGGTCGACTCACAGCAGTATAGAGTTGACGCTGAACAACACTAACAAGAGTTTCTTGTTGACTTCGCTAAGCACACAATTTCAATCACACTCTGCGTGGCATTAATTCTTGCATAAACTTGACTCCTTACACGCACACAAAACATTTTCAAAAAATTTAGTTGAAAGGAAAAGTTATATAAACTTGTTTTTATATAACAACAGAACCAAATCACATGGCAAAATACAGAGAAAACACTCAAAGACAAAATCTGTCTGCTGACAACTGGCTGCCAGTCTTTCTTGTCGTTGTCTGAGTGAAGAAAACAAAACGACCAAGCAATTTCAGTCATTAAAGGCAATTGTACAAAATTCGTACTGACTGTTTGGTCAAGATGTAACGAAGTTTATACTGATGTTGGCAGAGATACAAGTCAAACTTTCTTTGTTTTATCAACGGTGGACGCGCGAAACTCACCATTTTCCTTTGACAACAACTGATACAGCTTAATTTACTCGTATGTGTCGCATTCGTGTGCTGGTTATTGCTACTAATTGTAAACAACCGAACTTCTGTAAGCGAACTTACTTCCTATACAGTACATATATAGGTAGGCTTTATCAGCTTTCTTTCTGTCAGCACTCACTATAACTCAGACACTCTTTAAACAATGCTTCCGACTGTTTCCCAGAAGATTATCTGAAAGCAAGACCTTTGCCATTTGATCGTGATTTTTAATCTCGCTAGTTGTTTTTTTTTATGTATGTACTGCACCTAAGCTAACACAAACCGTATACAACCGTCAGGCCTGTCAGGTCATCTGTGCAATACTGCGAGTAGCCGAGGTTAACAAAAACCTTTCCGGCTCCGCCTAATTTTAATTGACTTGTGGCATCCAAAACCTCGAACGTGAACACCGCGTGCTATTTGCTTATAGTTATACATATCCACAAAACCGGTTTTACTCATGTCTCCGTGCTTGCGACGTTAAAGATAGCAAAAAACGAAAGGCGGTTGCTGTGCTGCATTTTGCTACAGATTAGTGCCTCTTCATTAAAGAAGCCCAGGAGCGTTTACGATTTTGCGATTCTACAGAATGTGCCTTTACTATCAAATTTTCCGCGCTATTACGTTTCAAGCAAAGACTGAAAAATCAAAAGCGTATGACGATCAAAGATCAATATAAGAAGGGTGCTGCTCTCCATTATTAAATTAAGTGTTATTATTGAGTTGCCTACCATTTTAATGGGGTCTGTTAAACTGGGAAGGATTAAGAGCAAATAACAAACGCTGCATGTGGCCACAAGATCAGCTTGGACTTGCCACGTAGAAGGAAAGCGAATCAGATCATTGCTGCCACAGTCGATGAAGCGTTATTATGCGCTCGCGTTTGCAAGATTTTATTCGATAAATTTTGGTGTTTGTTTGTTAGCTCGTTCAAAATTTTAAGCAAAGAAAAAAGTGTTTTTGTAAGTGAGTTGTTTTGTTTTTTAGCGTCCACATTAAAGGATGACTGAACAACTCATATTTCGTCTGCGCTTGCAATTGCATGTACAGTTATCAAGAAAAACTGCTTTGTACGGTGGTATGTCTGATAAGTTTTTCAAAAAGTAATGCAGAAAAAAGAGTTGTGCTGTGACCATTTGAAACAGTTCTATAAATCGGGACAAAGTTTTTTTCAACAGGTTTTAAGCAAACAAACAAGATCGGAAATCTCTAGGTTTTCACTGCAAGCAGCGAACCTCACACATATTAGATGTCGAAACTAGCTCATGTTAGATGTCGAACCTCACTCATATTAGACAACAATTATAGGCTCTAGCTTTGCGGCAGGCTGCTTGAGGAATCTCCTGCCTGTTTCTGCTCCCATCTTCTTGCAATAATTCAAGCTTGCGCTCATCATTCAGCAATAATAGTAAAGTCACAGCTGTGACCCACACCAAGCGAATCAATTGCAATTTATTGCGTTAAGGAAACTAGTTTCGTGTGTGACATATCGTCAGTCCTTATTCAAAACTAGTTTCCTTAATGCAATAAATTGCGATTGGTTCGCTCGGTGTGGGTCACTGATGTGACTTTACTATTATTGCTCACTCACATTAGATGTCGAACCTCGCTCACATGAGATATCGAAACTAACTCATGTTAGATGTCGAAATTCACTCATATTAGATGTCCAACCTCACTCACATTAGATGTTGAACCTCACTCATGTTAGATGTCCAACCTCACTCATATTGGATGTCATCTTAATTCATTCTATAGACTTGATCGGCTTCAATGAAAATAAGTACATCCCCAGAGTATTGTTTCAAGACTGCACTTACAGTACTACACTTGTGAGATAAAACTATTTCTGAAGTATGTACGTTGAACCTTCGCACTGAAAAGAACGGGAACAAAACTTTTCTACGTGCCTTCAACACCACAAAAAGCAAAGGTTTGCCAGTTCAATTTATTTGATAGGCTCAAGATTGCGTGGTGTATAACGCGAATATCACGCGGCAATGTACAACAAATGGTACAACGTTTACGACCCTGAGGCTATACTTTGAACAAATGTTCAAAGGTTGCTCGCTGTTGTCATTTTCCAAATGACAAAAACTGACTGCGCACTTCCAGTTTTGAGATTGGTATGTGCACAATTCATTTTGATGTGGCTCATTTTGCAGTGAGCAATATTTCCCTCTACGAGTAGTGATATTTCTTTCCGGACTGCGACACCATCATCGTCAAGATTTTGCACGTCGCGAAGTCAAGATTTAACTTTTAGCCTTTAATAACTAAGGACACCTTAAATTTTTTTAGCTAAAACGTTTTAAAAAATTTGTAGCAGAAAAATTGTTATTATCAACTGGTGTACAGTGAATAAAATGTCATGCTACCTAAATTGCTTCTAAACACGAAAAGAAAATTATTGTTTCTCAGCAATATTTCAGTTTTCTTGACAAATTGCCTGTACTAATTTTTTGTTACTAATGCAAATTTAGGATAACATTTTTATTTTTGATTCGCTCCTCATTTTCATCCCAGCATTTACAAAAGCTGAAATATTTTCTATTAGGCACAGAACCAGAAATTGTAAAAATTCTCACGCAATATAGAAAACAAAATGCAGAATCTTGGATGAACACCTTGCTCAACGTCAAACCACTACCCTTCCCATGCTATGAAAAATATTCTCAACCATTTTTACTATTACTACCAGGTGGAAAAATGTCACTTCTGTCAAAAAATTGACCCATAGCTACAGATGACTCCATCAATGTTTTTGTACTGTAACTTTTATGACACAATTGCTTCTATATTTTGACGAGGTAACTGGAGACGATAGTTTGCAGAAGCCGACTGATAAAAAGCACCAGTTCTGTAAAGCGGAGAAGTCGTAGTGCTTGCATGAAATCGTTTCAAAGGTAACTTTTACAAGAAGAAGCACCACCAGTACCTATCGCAAGAAGTGGTTCCACAAGTATTCGTCAGCGGCAATTAAGTGATCAGTTGAAAAAAACATGCACGATGCTTGTAACAACAACTTCGACGGTAACACGAGATTTCTGCCCACACATTCCACCGCTTCTGAGTAATATCTGTTTGCTCTTCCACAAAGATCTTAAAGTTTGTTTGCGCTTTAACCCTCTGATATTTTCAAGCAGCTTGGATTTAATCAAACGATCATGGATCACGTTAGGCAAATTGATTTTGGATCCGGACTGTTACGGGCAGAGCCGGAGGAAGGGCCCCCGTGCCCCCCGGCCCGGGGGGGAGGGAAAAAAGGGGGACCCCAAATCTGACTGAGCACCTTTGTTACAGAATATAGAGACAACAGAGCTGAACTCACCAAGAAATAATTTCACACAGTTCTCCTTTCAATATTCATATTTATCTAATACGTCAAAGAGATTTATCTTCACACGACCCATAACTTCTTAAAACCAACCATTGCGAAATGCATTGTGAATAGCTTCGTTGTCAGTCTTGGTACGCTGGCTGTTGTGCAGGTAACGTTTGCTGAATCCACATTGATTGTAAGCATTTTTAGTATAGCCTAGTAAAAAATTACTCAGGAAACTTAAGTTTTAGACCAATTGCGCAGTTAGAGCTTTTAGCTAGGGTGGAAAACGTAGTTGAAAGAGGCCCACTGGCCACCGTAGGGCGGCCCTCGCCAACATTCGGAAAAAAAGTTTGGAAATAAAAGTGAATCCAGATGTTGATTTCTATACACTAAAACCAGAAATCACCGGGAAATAACAGTCCAAAAACTTTCGAAAAACGCAAAAATCAACAACTTACTGAAAACCAAAAAAGTACTGAATATCGAAATATAAGCAAATGGGGGCTCAGTTTTTGCATTTATCTTGTCAGGAGGGTGGTTCGCACCCTTGTACCACCGTCAATCACGCCACTGTTTTAGACCTGTGTTGTATCCTTTCAGTGTACAAGAATAGAATAACCCGTATACAATCATTTGAAATCTCATTTGTAACCCGCGCCTGTAATATCCAGTGTATCTTGCATCAGAGTTGTCCAATGAACTGCGAAACTTGACACCAATGAGAAATTCAGTTTTTTAACGAATAACACTGTGCTTAGTGCGGGCCTCGGCCCATGTAGGCTGTTCAGCACTTTTTATTGGACCGCTCAACACTTGTTGTTGTGGGCCGTGTTTGCTGCGCCGGTTGCGTGGAATCAAGCATAGGCTACTGTATCAGATATATAGAACATTGATTATTTGATGTTAACACGGCAATGATATTGTCATTATAGTATCTAGTACATTAACATAGCATTGCTATGTTACATATAACTAAGTTCAATAAATCTAAATTTGAAATTGGGCCTTCAAAAAAACACGGGCTTTTAATTACGACTGAAAGGGCAAGGGTGTCCCCAATAGTGGGGCAAAATGGTCATTCGGTCCCTCTTTTCGAAATTGGGATTAAGAAGCAAAAATTTCTAGCAAAGCTGAAGTCAAGAGCTTAATTCCGATTAAAACTAAACCGATTTAATTTTTGCATTGACACTTTATTTGCCGGTATGACACCCAGAGAGCACAAACACCAGGTTCACTGTCCTGGTGTTGTGCAGTGACGAGTTTGCAGTTCACTCATGTACCCTGCTTTGCCTGTCTGCAGAGACAAGTTGCGAAACTTGCGTGCTGATTGTTCTACTGTTGGACTTCATTGCGTAATAACATGGTAACGAATCTTCACGTGTTTACTTCAAGTTACGGTAACAGGCGTTTTGCCGCATGCGAGTATTGAACGCAGGTAATGCAGGGAGACAGTGAGTTCTGCTAGCGGATAGCCACGTATTTCATAGCCTCCTGTGTAAAAAGGAGCATGATAAGTTTGAAATATCCATTGTTAGTGTGCAGGGGCGGAGCCAGACATTTTCATTTGTGGGGGCCACTGGAGGGGCCAGTTTTGCAGCAAGGGGAGCTGTCAATGGTCTGTGTTCAAAAAGAGAACTTAACAATTTTGGGGGGGCAGTGGCCCCACTGGCACCCCCCTAGCTCCGCCCCTGTTAGTGTGAGACTGAACGCTTGTCCCGATTATGTGGATGAGCGTTCACCGCGAAAAAGTCAGTACAGACAAGCAAGGATTTATTGAAAGGGTGTTTGATTGCTTTGGACGAGATCTTAGACGTTTGCAGCTCTTGTTTCTAAGTGATGCTGGCAAGCCTTGCTAGGTGAAATAAAGACATAGTTGTGGTTTTGTTAAAGACCAGGGCAATTTGCTTCTTCGTAAAAACGTACCCTTTTTGAAAAATCAACAGATAGTCTATTTTGCAGCTTATCGCAATATACCTGGCGATTGTTGCCGACGAAGTGCATTTTTTGTGACTATTGCCGTAAAATGGAGCAATTTTCTTTTTGCATAGAATGGGTAAAGCGCTTTGTGAACGTCCGTTTGCATTGCATCGTCAGCAACCTGAAAAGTATAAGCAAAATGTCG
>JGI24158J21664_10002586_pt1 | contig 22134 bp, 13 predicted proteins | sample Ectturendosymbi3_FD_21664 | JGI IMG/M metagenome (IMG submission 21664)
GCTGGCAAGCTGTTAGCAGCTTCTTCCTTGCATTGTGTGAACTGTAGGCTAAACCTAAACCCTTGTTTCTTTACGTATTGTACTTGTCACGTGACCACTTCAACCAGCTGTGTTCGACTAAAAGGATGGTTTAATCCGTTGTGCCTATTGCAGTCCATAGCAATTTATAGGACTCACAGTAATATAACTCCAAATCAAAAAATGCACAAACAGCACACATGTGTTGCGTTTAAGTGGGCTTGCTCCTTGTGTAGACATCTGTGCCTACGCTCAGATGTCATACGTAAAAAAATGCGCGACGCATTAAAACCATCACATCACTGCGATGAAGAACAGTACAATATCGAATTCTGCACAAACCTGGGTCCTGCTCGCTCTGACGTAGGCACTTTTTGATGCACGCTAAACGCAAGACTGCCTAGCCTAGAGAGACTTTGGTAGAACAGCCAACCAACACAACAGCGCGTAACCTGGTTTGTTCGCAGACAGTCGTGTGTTTACCGCGCCAAAACCTACGAGCGAATGTTACGTCATAGCGCGTTTTGTCGGGACTGTTGCACAACGGTCTGTATGCATGAAGGCTCTGTGCGCTAGAAACAGGACAGACCATTTGCTTTAATCAGTCAGGGTCAGAGAAGTAACAACTTGGGTTTCGGAACGCTGCATGCAGGGCAACAGTGCAACACTTTTATGAGCAAATATTGCCGATATATTTCGGCGGAATTTTGCCGATACGATACATCGGCAACATCGTCACATCGGCCGAAATACATCGGCGTGCATCGGTCGAGCTCTAATTGTAACTACTTAACTAGATGGTAATAAATACTTAATAAGATCGTAAATCCCAAACCAAAAAACAAAAGGGCGTATTCGCAGAATTTTTTTGATATAAATGTCTTTTTAACCCTGGCTCTTCAAAACTAAACTTGGTATCAACGCAAACCGCTACAGAATGTCCGTTGCGGTCGAACAATAAGGTAAGGGCCTTTTGAGGGGGGAAAGCTGCGAGGGGTCACTGCAGCAATTGCGCAAAGCGATACTTGAAAGAAAAATACTTCTACAATCAGACGCAAGTGTGAGGTGGGAAGTCAAGATTCGACGCACACTCGGGAACACGTAACCCCCAAAACAAAAACTTCTTCCTGGATCAAAGCCTGCCGCCCTGACCATGATTTGTCGTGCTCGCCAAAACTTACCCGCCGCAGCGATGATTATGTCCGCAGTCTTGGCCAGCATTGTCAAGTGCTCGCGCGGCGTGTAGCGGTGAGTCTGAATGACTGTGGCGTCACCTGTCGTCACAATGCAACTGACGTCAGCGGAAGCGAACAACAGCCTGCGCGTAAACGAACCTAAAAAATACCTCCCGGCCTTTCGTGTCTGTGGTCAGTGTGGAGCAGCATGGCCATCGGCAAGCCCACGTTCTTCGATCTCCCGCAGACAAGAGCGATCTTGGCAAAGGTTTCGACTCCTGAACGCAAGGGAAGGTTTTGGGCCGTTAGAGTTCGCAACTCTCGAAACCTTGTTTTTGTTGGCAGAAGAAATGCACCAAAATAGAATTACCGCTGCGTTTCAGCATTTCCCAGACGCCGGTCGGTGTTGCCGGCATGAGGCACTTTTGGTCGAGACATAAGCGTCCGATGTTTTCGATGTGGAAGCCGTCGACGTCTTTTTCGGGTGCGACGGCGTTACAGATTGCTCTTTCGTCTGAAAAATCTGACCGGTGAAAAGCCCGCATCGCAAGCAAGCCGTACCAAATAAATGCCTGACTTACCTATGTGCTCGGGTAAAGGCAGTTGCACCAGGATACCGTCGACGTCCGAGTCTTGATTTAAATTAGTGACAATCTCCAGCAATTCTTGCTCTGAAATGCGCGGCGATTTGAGGATTGTTTGGCTTGTAATGCCTGCGTACACAATCGAAGAATATCCATTGCAGGCAAATCGACAAGCAGCTCAGAAAACGAAAACACATCAAACTTAAATGCAGTTATTGCATAAAATACATGCGTCATGCAAAAATCAAAAACAATAAAGAAATTTCAGTCTTACTATTCGGCAACTGTCTAGTTCAGTGGTTCTCTAAGTTTTTTTCACATTCCTCCCTTACAAACCCAAACTCTGTCAATTCCTCCCCAACAAAAATCACAAATGATAATTGCAAAAATTTCACACTACCTACTGTGAAGAAACAATAGATGATTATGAACCAAACAGACTCTTTCAAAATATCAGTCACTGCATTTAAAGAAGCTTTTACCTGCAAGTTATTGCAACTGCTGCCTGACAGGTGCATGGTTCTCTTGATTGTGGAGCTGGTTGGTAATCGCAGCTTCACCGTCACACCGGCAAACGTTGAGACGCCTAAAGAACGGCAGCCCACAGGGATATGTCCTGGCACCCCTTCTTTTAAACATCTGCATCTCTGAACTGCCAACTACCGTCTCCAGAAAGTAGGCTATGCATGCACCAACGACCTAGCAATCATGCATGCTGATGGAGACTGACAAACAGTGGAAGAAGTGCAAAGCAAAGGCATGGCAACCGTAGGTGAACACTTCGAGACGTGAAAGTTAAACCTCAGTACTGTACTACAAAAGCAGTGTTGGTTGTCTTCACCTCAACAACTAGGAAGATATATCTGAGCGAGCTGAAAATCAACCACAGCAACGAAACCCTGCCCTTCTTCTCCAAGCCCAGATACCTCGGAGCAATGTTAGACAGGTCGCTCACGTACCGCCGACACCTCGAGTCACTTCGCAAAAAGTTGACATCACGCATTGCATTCTTGAGGCTGCTTGCTGCGGCTCTGGCTGGGATGCTGGAGCAACAACGCTGCGAACAGTCACCTTATCCTGGTTCATTGAACAGCATATTACTGCGCTCATGTCTGATGCAGAAGTGTTCACACCTGCCTTATTTACCCTGCCATTAACAGCGCCTTGTAAACTGTGACTGGATTCCTGCGTCCTACACCAGCAGACAATCTTCCTCCAACCTACTGAACTTCGTCGCAATCGAGCCACAGTGTCTCTAATACGCTGTCCCATGGAGCCTTGACATCTGCTCCACTGAGTGCTTGCCTGTCCATCTGCTCAACAACTTATCAGTTCATCTGACGACAAAAACAGAAGTGGCTGGAATGCAGACAAGTTGGAGTGCACTACGAGCCTCCGTACTTTTCTCCCTGGCCCACCCTCCTGGAATAGCATTGCCGAGACTGATGCAGTATCGCAGCCGGAATGAGGCCGAAGAACCCATGGTCCCTTCCGAAGCACGCTTGCTAAGATTTTCACTGGTACTTTACACCAATTTCAATTGTTCGGAGATAAACGGAAGGAACAATCACACGGACATCAGGTAACTGACCCACCCTGAAGAAAAGTTCCTGGCTGCGCAACTGACAGCGTGGGTCCGGCTCAACCGCCTGCTCACGGGTGTTGGACATTTCTGCTGTTGTTTACACAATGGCCGCTTTTGNGGCTTATGGATGTGGCGCAGCAGATCAAACCGTTGACCATGTTNCCTTCCAATGTCCAATCCTACAACAATCTCCCCATGGATTGCACGGCCTGACAGTTCTGGATGACGAGACAATCGATTGGCTGCTGAATACCTGCCCTGAGATCTAGTGCAGCCAAGCAGTGGGCTGAACGGACTGCTGGCTCAAACGATGATGATGGAGCAGCTTGTGTTAGGGTACTGTAGACATTCCAATTTAAACCAACCGCACTGTGCAGCTTTTTTTGTGTTGAATAAACTAATAGGAATAAAAACTTAAGGTTTTCTTCTGCAGCTCTTCCTCCCCAATTCCTCCTTGGAGCAAATTTCCTCGCAGGGATTAAAAATTCCTCCCTTAATGAGCCAAGTGGCTCCCGTTTGAGAACCACTGCTCTAGTTGGTTCGTGTTTGCACCAAAAGAATCACCGCGATGCTAAATATCTACTGCATAGCGAAAAACGACACGCTGATTCAATTTCAAGTCGGCGGCTTCCCATGCAAAAAATACGTACAGACAACATTTTACTACTCGTTAAATGAAGTCATCAACGACCACGCAGCAAACAACACACTACGAGACGAACAGCACTTACCAACTTGAGTACACGCCTTAACTTTGTTTCGCACGTACGTTGCACTGGCAGGGTCCTCACCAACAAGAACAGCTGCAAGGTGTGGTGGTCTTTCACCAGCGGACAACAATTTGTCGACCTCCGCTTTCACTTCGCTGTGTATCTCAGCAGCGAGCTTGGTGCCGCTGATTATTTTTGCTTCTCGCCTGGAAAGAGGTTCGATGATGAGTTGTAACCTAGCAATAGCATTTATAAAAAGAGCTCAGTTAATAATAAATGGCCACTGTGAGGCCACGATGAAGTAATCCAGGCCCGTAGCCAGGTTTTAAGTAGGGTTGGACTATCCGGATATCGGTTAACCAAGGCATTTTCTGCTATCCGATATCCGGATAACATTTTGTCGGTTAACCCGATAATAAAGGAGTAACATTATTGCTCCTCTTTTATGTTTGTATGGCGTTAAGCAACTTGGACTTGCCTTGTTCTCAGCTACAGGCGGCCTATCATCCCACAGTTATCTTACGGTGATAAGTGACTTCCCACGGACCTTAAAACCTTTATTCACTGTTCATCTATTCTCTAGAACAGGGGTTCCCAACATTTCTCTTACCACGTACCCCTTCATCATTCCGACAGATGAGCATGTACCCTTCAGCATTTCGGCAGATTAACATGTAGCCCTAAATTTTCTTACAAAACATTTTTATCATGATTATTCATAGAGATATATTTAAAAATAAGAATATAATGATTTTTTAAAGTAATATTCACTGACAAATGTACAACTATTTGGAAACAAACAATATGTAAATATATTTTTATCTTCTATTGCTAACCTTAAATGTACCCCTTCGGAGAGGCAAATGTGCCCTGACGGTACATGTAGCCAGGTTAGGAACCCCTGCTCTAGAATGACGGGGAAAATTCGCTCTATTACGTCACGAAGCAACTGATATGCGACAGTAAAATTTAAACCTCCCAACATTAACAAAGAGATTCAGTCAAAACGCTTCGGGTCGAGTGTATGGCCTATGCTTTTTAAGTGTCAAAAAAAAACATTGAAATGGAATCCAAACGTTGCAAAATTGAAAACCCTGTGTGGGGTTACTTCCAACGTTCAACAGATGGCGAGAGGGCAAAGTGTGGTACCTGTGGTTCAAACTCTTTACGAAGCACTGCTTACCATCCAACCGACTTCTGTGGAAGCAGAAAGAGCATTCAGTGCATGCGGGCTCAATTGCTGCAAAACTCGGGTCCCGCTTCCGATTCAACAATCGATGCGTTGTGCATTTTCAGAAATGCGTTGCAGGAAAAATAAGCATTACAAAGTTGTGTTTTTTCGTTGCACTGTATAAAGTTAGCTAAACTACAGGAGTAATAGGTCTTTGAATTTTGACTGCTAAACGGATTATATGACTCTGAGTCAAGACTTTAATCATCATTAAAACTTTAACATCGTGTTATTTTCTCTTTTGAATATCCGGTTAACCGGATAGCACAAAGACCAAATATCCGGATATATCCGTTATCCGGATAACAAATTTTTACAACTATCCGTCTAACCCTAGTTTTAAGATTTGGAGGGAAAATACATTTTTATGTTGGCAAGGTTTTTGTTTTTTTAAGGATGTTCAAAACAAACTTTTCTGGGCACAACACAATTTGAGGGCACTGCCCCCGGATGCCCGCCGTGGCTACGGGCCTGAAGTAATCGATTCACATCGCAACACTCTTCGTGTGGTCATCAGATTGATCGTTCCTAATCGTTGCCGTCGTTGACATTATTCCAACAAAGCAACAATTTGAACCACATTAATTTTTTTTTATTTCTGCCTCCCCCTTTCAACAGGAGCCTCTAGAATTCATGCGTCAAAAGTGTATACTTCCCAACGAGGACATAGTCCAATGCAATCGTGTCATCTCTACCACTAAAACTACTAGAACCACATTAATTTGAAAAGCACGATCGGAAATTTGACCTTTGTGAAAAACCAACACGCTGCCTGATTACACTAAGGCCTCAATGCGGTGATTTAGCTTTTCAACCGTAATACCGTAGAGATATTGCGTCAAAGTTGTTTTACGCTTTCTAAGCAAATCAAAACTTTTTTATGCTTGCTGTAGATTTTCGAAAGGACACCTGGTATTGGGAGTACAAGATGTCCATACATGCGTAGCAACACTTGCAAGCAGTCTGCATTTCGTGAAAATGCGATCAAGTCCAGTTTCTCACAAATGAGGCAGTATCGGAATCTGTCAAAACTGTCAGTCAACAAAAATGTGTGACAGAGAAGTTTAACTTTGTTTCTTTTATATCCGGAAACGAAAATTTACCAAACGTTGACTAAGCACTCAGGCACTTTCTTACATCGATCATAAAAATGCTGGTATATCAGCAGAACACCCTGGGGGACATGCTTTCCGGACCTTTGCTAACGACTTATCGCTTGGTTGCCACGCAACAATGCGTTGAAGAGATGTTATGTTCTGGCGAGGAAACTACTAAGTCGATAATGTCTAACCACTCCCTCCTGTTGCTCGACCAACCATTTGCTTTTATCCCGACATTGGAGCGGCCGCATCTCAAGGTAAGTTTCCTTGAACTGCTAATCGACGACCTTCTCAAGCCTGGTCCGCCAGCAACAGAGCGACGACCGTCATATTCGGAAGCACGCTGACTTCGTTTTCGCCAGAAAGATATCACGAAGAAACAACGCTTCGCAAAATCCTTTTCGCACTCGAAGCACATGTAATAGTCACTAGTAATTAGCACTGGATGTGGTATCACGCATTCCAATGCAACCTCTGAGTGGTGTACACTCTGTTTATTTTGCGTAACTTGTGGCTGCTCCCGGAGGTTCTGTCAAAAGCTTTCACCTGAAGTTGGCAGAAGAACTTATCGTTCAAACCATGATGATATAGTTCTGTATCGTTTTACTAGCGAACTTAACAGCACGTAATTTTTGAGAAAACACTACCCTGGTAACCTGCGCAACGTAACTTGCTCGGGTCGAGCTTGTCAAATGATGACTGCAAAATATAGATCGCGTCAGCAACGGGCGCTTTTCACATTGTTGAACAACAGGCCGGCAACCAGATTGGGAAAATAGGACAACTGCCCAACCCCCCACAAGGTTTTTGAAAAACACTTTCAACTTTGCAAATATAGCGTTCTACACTGCATGTCGCACCTTAACCAGAATTCCTTATTGTCATGATTCATGGTCGTTTTCCATTTCCAATTTTCGCGCGCCTTTCGTTATTCACGCGTATTTCCCAGCAGCTCAGCGAATGCATTCTTTGTTTTCCTCTGCTATGCTCATAAATTGCTACTACGTACTTGTGCACTGGGTTTTTTAAAAGTTTGACCTTAGTGGCCGTTAAGACCTTTTGAGAGACCGTAACTATTTCATCTGAATGCCGAGTAAGTCATACAGCTGTTTTAGTGCAGGAGAGTTAAACTCATTTGGTGCTGTGGGCCACATTTACCTTCTTGGATTTTACGCGGGCCAGACAATTTTGCACACAATGATACAATCGATATTTTCATTTACTACTATTTATTCATAGCACTGCGACTCGAAGAAAGTTGACATCCTTTGGCATTTACAAGCATGTTAATTTCTGGTACCAAAGATCGTGCAGTAGCATTAACTTTTAGCGTTGAGCTGAGATGCACATCCGTCAATTGAGATCGGAATCGGGTTTTGTTAATTTCATAAAGGGGGCAGTTGTTCGCAGACGTAAGTACTAGCGAACATTGACATGGTCTTCGATGCCAATTCTTTTATTTGGGGATAGGTTTGTCCAACGTATAGATAAAACGTTTTGGTGTCAAGTTTTTCAAACTAACACTGTTGCACTGTAACTCAATCAGTTCTATTGATATTTTCGTGGCACCTCATCAGCAATGACAGAAAAAGGGTTATTGAAAATAGCAAAATCAGTTTCCATTTTTGAAATTAGAATATCTTTCTTCGAATGCGTTCGAAATTCTTCGAATCCTCATGGAAACTACACAAACTCATGGTTTTGAACTGAAGAAGTTGTTACCGTTGGTTTACTTTAATTATTTGGTCATAATGTCGTGTTATATCCCAAATATAAAAATCGTAACTCTGCTATGACATAATAATAAACATAACTCTGTCAGACGTAATGCAAGCACAAAATTGGCATGACGCGGGCCACAAAACGGAACTTGGTGGGCGAAACTGGTGGCCCGCGTTTTGGCACCCCTGTTTTAGTATATTCAGGTGGTGGCTATGCAGTCAGGTCCTACTGTACATTTAGAGAGCGTTAGAAAAATTTGACAGACCGTTTCGGTTTCTCGAAACACTTTAAAAATACACTGTGTTTGTGCGCATAGACATCGTTAAATAGCTGCACAAGTGTTCTGTCACATTCTAACGCTAAAACAATTTTAATAAACTTCTCCGAAATACAACGCGTCGTTTTATACAAGGTTTTCTGTACGTTGCAACGCATATAAACTGCAATTTTAAGCCATCTTCGGCTCTAGTTGGACGGGAGCGGCCGGAAAATTAAGTAATGAATTTTTTGTTGTTTCTAGGTACACTTTTCTTATAAAAGGTCACGTATGCGGTAAATGTATAACGTTGTATGTGCGATTATAACACACAGTTTACAGAAGTGGCAGAAATTGGTCATAGAAAACCTGCCAAACATAGCGTTAATTTCCTCATTAACGTTACGTACAGGCCCTTTCTGCGTAACTTTCAACCGCAGGGTTGGGATCAATCGGTAAAGTTGAGTTGAAGTTGTTGCTTAGTTCTAAAGAACTTGAGGAGACTGAGGCATAAGAAGTTGTATATCCAAGTTCCCCACTACAGTATACTAATCTATCTCTCTTGGAAGTTTCGATTAGGTAGCAACATATAAATTAATTTTGAGCTGTAAAGTATCCGTGTCATAAACGCTTCGGCATTATGAATAGTGTATTTGGTTGTAAGCTGTCTGCCACCACTTGTGAACAACTACAGGCTTATATTATATCTAAACAAATATTGTGATGGAATCATGTTTATCAAACTACCTTACAAAGATAGCAAGAAGTAGAAAGTTCCCAGGATACAAAGAGAAGCATACACAGGCCTAAAAAATGACTCAAAATTGGAAATACAATGCATGCTGATCCTGGTAACATTGACTGTTTGATGAAAATCATACTTTTCTGAGAAGATATCAGTGGCATTATGCAATGTACATTCATGTGTCAAGGCATAAGTCAGTCTTAGACATACATGGCACTACATTGGGGTCAAAGAAACCAGGAAAGTTTTTGTAAGTATGGTATTTTTAGATTTTCATGAGTAGGTAATCCAATGGTGGTGGACATAGGCAGCACCTCGACTTTTAACATTTTTACTACCAGGTGTATTTGCTGAAAAAAACAGGCTGGGTAACAAGCAGTTTTTGAGAGTTTACTATGTTTTTTCCAGTTTCATAAAATACTTTGTAATTAAGCCAAAAGCAAGGGCTTTGATTGATAAGACCCACTATTTCTCTTCATAGTGTTCATACTTAAATACATGAAATTTCAAGAGAAAAATATTACAGCAATATCCAAAAGATGCCAGATCCATATCGGTGTATAGCCTGTTGTCTGTCCCGTAATCCACAAATACCTAGTCATAGAGATATGTAGGTCACTATAGAAAGTGTTAACAAAAAAACTATTTTCAAATTCTAATTTATTACAAAAGAAATCTGTATATATTATTCTGCAATAAATTTACTAGAAAGTTGAAGAAGTCCCACTTTTTGCTAATAATTCATAATTGTAAGATAAAATCTGAATTGCTAAGACTAAACTTTAGATTCAGTATGAATTTTTGTGACAAGACAACCTTCCTAATTACCTGCTGTACACCTTCATTTCTGGCTGCTAGTAACATTGAGTGTAGCTGCCAAATCCATGAATTGCTTCTTTATTATTTTTTTTTTAATAGGTTTTCAAAAAGTGCACAACCTCTGCATTACCATGAGTGAAATACTTGTGATGACAATATTTTTTAGTAAAAAGCAAATTAACTTGCACAGTCTGTATTTCTAATACAGCAGGCTGACAGGTAGTGAGAGCCCTACATCATAATTGGCATATGCCCCACTCCAAGATTTCTGCTGGTTGCAGCCTAGCTGTGCAACACCTAACATGTTGTCTCAAAGAGTTGGGTAAGCATTGTGTGCATTAGAACTTCTGCCTGTGTATCAAATCATACATCCTGACATGCCATAAGTTTAAAACACAGTAGAATTGCTCTATAACGTCATTTCAAGGGAGCGGAGAAAAAGCATCATTATACGTGAAGTACAATAAACTGTTCCTAAAATGGCTTTTTATTTCAATGCGAAAGTCGGCCAAGGGTTACAAGTTTTCTTTGACTATGAAAACTTGCAACATTCACTCTAACCCAACAAAATATTCTGCAGGACCTACACAAAGCATCGCTATAGGCGAAGTGACAATATAGCCGAACTCGAGCATACATAAAAGATAGGAATTCTGCTCAGACTGATGAAAAAGCATTGTTATAGGCGAAATGTCATTATAGCCAAAGTCATTACAGGCAAAGTCTACTGTACATACTTTCTTTTCAGCCTATGAAATGTGCATTGAAATAGCCATATCTTACTGCACTACCTTTCACCATGTATGTGTTTTTCAGTTTGGCATCTAGTGAGAACCACAAGACCAGCACATGCTGCAATTGAATAAACACTGCATGTAACAATCACATGTTGCAACCTCAAGCAGATAATATGAACAACTGCACAGCAGGGTTGATAAAAATCATTATTATTTCAAAAAAATCTGATTTTTTTAATTTAAATCAGATTTTTTTATTTTTTTTATTTTTTTGATTCAATGTGTAGAGGGTGGCCACCTAATACTTGTAATTTTTTATTTTAATGAGTTTTTTTTAACACTTCGAGAGCCCTCGTATGATATATTCAAACCTAGATTTCAGCCTAAAACCAGCAGTTTTCAGTTGCCTTGTCAACGCCATAGCTCCTCCACCGACTGAGCTAGAGAGCTGTTTAATGGCTCAAACGGATCGGCTAGTCTTCTAGTCTGCACTCGAAAAAAATTTTTTGGTTGGGGGGTGCGGATTTTTTGTGAGTGACATCATAAGTGAAGCAGTTTTTGGGTCATCTTGTCTCATGTTACTTGGCCTAAAGCCCAACCGCTAGGTCAAAGTATTTCGCTGAAGTTTTCATTGGAAACTAGGCTCGAGTCCAAGTCTTTTGATCAACTTTCTAGCGTTTGTGGTTCAAAAGTTATGATCTAAAATAAACAAATTAATTAATTATCTAATTAGTCAAATGTTTTTATTAATTTAGATCATAACTTTTGAACCTGAAACCCCAGCAAGTCATCCAAACTATCAAAAGACTCAGATTATAGCCTAGTTTCCAGTAAAAACTTCAGCGAAATACTACCATCTAACGGTTGGTGCCCAGGGCCAGGTAAAGTGGGCCAAGGTGGCCTAAAAGCCCTCCACTTATGACGTCACTCACAAAAAATCCACATCCCCCTACCAAAAAAGTTTTTTTGAGTGCAAGCTACAAGACTTGCTGCGTCATTTGAGACTTTGACCAGGTCAGTAGCATATGCCAGACCACATAAATTCCCGTGCAAAGCCACGTGCGTTTCCGCGTTTTTTTCTCAGAAATTCCCAAAAGCGGCCGGGTGCAAAAGTGTTAATATAACATTCTTGTTCTTTGTTTCTTCTAGTACAGCAGCTAGAATTCAGCTGAACTTTCATTCAAACTTACTTTGTACTTATGCATCACGCTTGAAGCAAATCAGTTCATAACACCAGTACCAGTATACAAAACATTTATTGGAATGACAATACTCAAACCATCAGTTGATCAACTTCTTTAACACTTATATACGTATGTTAAGAAGCTTGTACAAAAATACAAGCTTGCCAGCCTATTTGAAGCGAAGTCTATTGCTGAAATTGATAACTGTAAAGCTGTTTTGTGCTCCCAAAAATTTTGTTGTGCCCAGAAACGTTTGTTTTAAACATACACTATAATAAAAACAAAAAAATTTTCCCTTATCAGTTTATTTTTCCCTCCAAACCTCAAAACCTGGCTCCAGGCCTGCTTTATGCCAGCCTACACTTTCAAACTTGTGACATTCTGACAGTTTTGACCTCTGAATCTGCAAGGGTTAATGATTTTAGTCCACATACCATTTTTGCAGTTAAATGACATAGAATCTGCGACCTCACAGTTGCTATGATTGATAAAACTTCAACTGATTTGATAAAACTTTAACTGATTTTAAATTGTGTTGTCAAAAACTCTTTACGTTCTATACTAATACTGTACAGGCTATGTGAAAACCTATTAAAATGCTAAATTGAATGTCATAGATATCACACAAAGGTCTAAAATGACATGATTTTTTTTATTTTTATTGCTTGATTTAAATCATGATTTAAATCACTGATCTAAATCAAATGATTTAAATCAATCAACCCTGCTCCAAAGTGTCAAAGTTCCCCTAAGCACCTCTGGATCTTCCAGATATTTGCTAACAAATCATTTAACAAAAGTAATCAATAAGAAATATCATGAGATGAAGGTGGAAGAGGTGAACTAGCAAAGCAAAAGAATAAAAACTTGGAAGTAGCAAAATTCATGATCGTGTATTTTGGTCTGTGCTGCTTGTAACCAGGGCTGCGCAGCCATCATAAAAATGACATAGCTGCTGCTCTGGAGCTCTTGGTTTTCATGAAAGTGGTTCCAGCTGCGGTGCTATCTTCTTTCATGGCACCAGCTCTGGCTTCTGTTCATTTTCACAGATTAAAATTTTACTTGTCTTGGTGTGCCTCAAGTTGAATGGAAAATGAATTAAATCAATTACACAAAACTAAGAGATTATACCAAAACTTTTTGAGTACTTTAATCTGGATGTTTTCAACAAGCAGCACTCTTACCGTGAGGAAATCAGCCAAAAACCAATAATCACACGTTCAGACAGTTCAGAGAACACTTACTATCAGAAACGTAACTCAAGGTAACGGTAATATAAACAATTTCTGGAAAGGCAGTCACTGGTTTTGCCATCAATGTCTGAGGACCTTTTGTTATTTCTTATGACCAGAATTCAGAAAATGGCTGTTTGTAAAACTACATTTATGGCCAAGCATTTAAACACAAAGCAGTCCCAATTGACCAAGTGTTTTGCATTCATTACATGCTTTGCCTGCTGCAGTCTTGACGATTCCAGCTAACAGCGCTGCTCAGACAAACTATGCAAAGAGTGCAAAACACATGGTCGATTACCTCTCTCATATGTTCTTTCAAACATGCACACATTTGCAAACACAAACGTGAAGATGTGTTTGAAAGTCATTTGTTCAAAGAAATAGTATGACTTCTAGCAAGATATTCACCTTTGACATTCCTTAAATACCTGAAAACTTTTGATTTCTCATCTTTTGCACTCATAATAAGCAGTGATGAATTGCAAAGTAAAGCACAATTTAACTGGAAAAGCTTGTGAAAAAATAAGACTGGTTACCTTGCTGAAAACCTATATTTTTTTCCACAGTGAAAACTTCCAAGAAAAGTCCACATTTGTTTACACTGATTTTTTACACCCTACAGATAATGTACTGCTGTGCAAATCAATGCTAGTTTGCTACTAATTATTTGTAACTTTTATGTTATGCTACTTGAATCTGCAATGGCATCATATCTAAATCATACTCCCTGCAAACAGCATGATCACACTGCTACAAAAGCTATGGACATTTTATAATATACCTACTTGTTATAGCGCAGTCCCTTTTAGATCTCAACACTAGTACAGACCTGGTTTGACCATTTTGATTAGAAAGTAAGATGTTGTGGCAGTTAACATTTTTCTTACTTCTACAAATGTTGTTCTCACACATTTTTCTGAAGGTAGCCAATTCCAAAACTACGATTCTGTTAGAGAGCTGCACAAAAAATTTCACCACAAGTAAATTGACACATTTTGTTTTATTGCACTAACAAAGTCTGCTATCACAAAATATTAGAGGTGTCACTGAAAGACATTGTCTATCGAAAGGAATTCTTTCACAGAAAAAAATCAGACATTAAGCTTTTACACTCTTGGCTTCAGATTTTCACTTAAGCAAACAACATCAATTGTAGCTCAAGTAATTAGTCTCTGCAAAGGCAATGCAGTTAAATCAACCATCAAATGTGCTAGGTAGGAAATTAATTTCATGTTAGGTATATACATCCTCAGTTTTGAAATCTTGAATAAGATGTTATTTTTTAATGTATACATTAACACTTTTGGTACCAAAGGTTTTCTGTGAGAAATTATGTTGCGTACTAGGCAAATTTTAGACTTTTCCACATCTATGTCAGTTGCACAAAACACCTTGTAATTAAAACTGCTGTTTCACTTCATAGTTTTCATATGTAATTGTACAGACTTTCATGAAAAAAAGATAATTGCCAGTATCCAACCTAAGTTGAATCGGTATGTATATAAAAACCAGTGTCTTCTCTGGTATTTCCACTATGTAAAGGTACACACACCAATGGGAAAAGTGTCAGTGTCTGCTATTCCTTGACTCGATTAAAATAAGATTCAAGTTAAAGATACAGGCAGTCAAGAATCACTACAGCTAAAGAAAACATGAAAGCTCAAAATATAAGTAGAGCTTTCTTCCATAAAGAATCAATTACACTATTGCACAAACTGAACTATAGTATGTTTTGAACAATTCAAATAAAAAATGCATTGACTTTCTATGAAATACATGGAAACAATACCTAACATACACTGCAGATGAAAACTGGTAAAAAGAACTTTAGCAATTATGTGAATACTTAACAACTGTCAGAAAGTCACTGTTCAAACAAAGTGCCAACTTGGTACAATACTAATCTCAACTAATGTTACAGTGCACAAAGAACTTATCTTTAATGCTTGAGGATAGTGAAAGTATTTTACTTAGTTCAAAAAGATGCTGTGAAATAATTTAATTGATACCAAAATCACCCTACATCTAAGTCTTACATATAGCAAAGACAAAAATGGCTTCTTATTTTTAAATCAAGATATATAAATAAAGTAACTATGTCATGTTTTCAATTATAATGAGCCAGCATTGCAAATATACAGTGCTTCCTGCACCCTTACAAAACTATCATGGAGCAAAGCTCTGATGTACAACTAATTAGCATTTTTACCTAAACAAAATAAAGGGAAACGAATTTTTCTGTAATATAAAGAGAATATCATTCATAGAAAACAAACAAAAAAGGCGGTGGCTACAGGACCACATGTGCATTTTCATATTTGAAACCTTATTCGACCGCCACCTGTAAAGTGACAGTAACGCATGATGAGAGTGCAGTAGGCTTGGTAGAAACACAGTAAACATTAAAGGTAAAGCAAACCCTAAACCTTAAACCTAACCCTAATGCCATGGGCGTCAGAAAGATTTTTTCCAAGGGGGTCCAATAGGGGATTTTTGAAATATTATGGCATTGGTAAGGGAAACAAAGTGGTTCAATTTGGGTTTTCCCACCCGAAACTAAAAAAATGTTTTTTGCTGCAATTTTCAAAACCTTTGTCAGATATGCAAAGGGGATAATATCAATACATTCTTCTGTATTCCCTTTGATCACATTATTTTCTCACATTGCTATCTTTATTCCATACTTTTCTTAACCCTATTGTACACAATCCCATTCTTTACACATCTAGGTTGTATTTGCTTGCCTAGGTTTTGACTGTTTTGTTTTTTGTTTGTATATTTGTGATTTGGTTTTCTTGCTTTGTTTTTTGTTTGTGCATTTGTGATTTGGTTTACTTGCTGCTGCTGCTGCTGGTGGTATTCCTTTGTTTTGTAGGAATAGCACCTCATATCCCACAGACGACGTATGGTGAACAATTAAATTCTAACGCTACATCTCCGCAGATTTGATATTTTTAGAATTCTAACCATCATCCACATGCAAAAAATTGCTGCAAATAATTATAAAGCTTGCTAGATACAAAAGAGTTACAACCTGAACCTGGGCAGTTTCATTTTAGCTGGGTTTATACTTTCTTTGCCTTAACTAAGGAGGGGATCTGAGCAACTAGCACACTGAGAAAGATTAGTTGCGACCTAGCACAACTGTGTTGATCATCTAGCAGCTCTTTCTCATGTATATGCAACACCATGAGTTGAAACTGGACAGTAACATTTGAAGCTAATCAACTGCTGAGGAGCATTGACTCCATGACCTTCCAGTTCTTTCACTCAATGCCCTGGCATCCTTGCACTAATTTGTGTTTTCTTGATGAATATTAATTATCACCAAATAAAAATAAACTCAACTCAAGTGCATCGTGCATGCGCACAAAATTTTTTGACATGAGTAGTTGCTATATTCATTATTAGCAATTATTACAGTTGACAAAAACACCAATGATGTGATTAGGAATAAATTGTAAAAGTAATAGAACCACTCAAAATTTTTCAACAAAACAAAACTTGTGTTTGCCTGTTACTAAAATGTGGGTGAGGATCTTTTTGCAGAAAAATGTAAGGCTGAACAGAACACCAGGGTAAACAGCGAATAAACCCAAATCCATTCAAGCTATAAACTTTTCTATCAAATTTAAAGGCTTTACTGTTCAGATTTCATGAAAAGAACTTACCTGTTGAATGGCGAAGAATGTATACCACACACGGTCATGCCATGATTAAGAATCGCAAAATTCAGACAAGGTTGATGTGTCCTAACCCAACACACAGCTTTTAAAGACTTAAATAAAGCGTGATTCATCTTAAGTATGAAATATATTTCATTTCTCGTTCAGTTATCAATTCTTCCAATCACATCTACGGACAGAACTACAAACAGTAACTCCCCCTCCAATTTAACATGCCTCTGCTCACTGCTGCTGTATTTCATCACACTCATCAACAAACACACACATTATGGGATGAGACAGCGTTGGCTTTCAAAGCAACAGAGCAACAGCGCCACTTACTTACTGCATCGGAGAATTTGGTGTTTCGATACAGCACTCTTCAAAGCATCAAATCGTGCAAACTCAAAAAACAAGCACAGTCATGAAGCACCATGACCTGGTTTCAGTCAGTGATGTGCCCGAGTCATCTTTATCGAGTCAGTGTCAAGTCAGAGTTATCTAAATTTTTTCCAAGTCGGAGTCGAGTCACAAGAACTCTTGAGTAACTTCGAATCATTGGTTTGGAAGCTCGAGTCAAATGAAATTTTTCATTTTTTCTATGTCTTCTGTTTGCGAAGAAATGGCGCCCAACATGCTGCAAAAATGGCGCCGGATAAAATAAAAAATGGTGCCCGATGTTGTTTTTGCAAGTTTCATTGTAAGTTATTCATATCTAAGTTTTTTACGAAAGCAGTTCCCATTTTACTTTTACTTTTAATCTCTCTCATTTCCACAAGTCTAGCCCAACCTTGCTGCAATAAATATACTTCCATGTCTTTCGCATAACCAATAAGTAAAAATGACAGACGAAAGTTACTTGGATTTGGATTACATCTTGCGGCATTCTAGTATTTATTTGGATTTGGATTTTATCAATTTTGCATAACCAGACATGGATTGGAATTGATGATATTATTTTTAACGTCTTCGCAATGGTTCAGTTTTGGGACTGCAGGATACTGTATTGATAAGAGTTTCTCAAATCTGTTGAGACTGTTTATTGTGTTAGTTTAAATGTTGAGTCTTGTCTATGACAAGCGAAACAAGTCTGATCTATTGTGAATCATGTCATCAAAATTCCAATATTTGGTTGGACATTTATTGGCGTTGGCGTTCAAAGTTAAAAACGCACTTTTTCGTTCCTTTTGTACGCCCATGTATGCATCACAATTATGGTGTAATTTCAGGAAGTCATGCGTGCAGAGATTGCGTGTAGCACATAACTTTGAATTCAGAGCTCTATACAAACTGCCCTGGAGAGCGAGTATTAGTACCCACCAGGTGCAATGTAACATTCCTACCTTTGAGGCTCTGTTACGAAAATACACGTATCTGTTTCTGGAAAGATGCAGAAAATCTAACAACGTATGGTTACATGCTTTGATGCAGTCAGATTATTTGCATTCGTCCCTATTCTTTGAACAGTATAATCGCATTTTACTCTGTGAATGAGTGATCGAACTTTGCAGTATCCGTTTGATTGATGGCGTGTGATGCCACATCCCACAATGCTTCCGCATTTTACCTAGACTCGACCAATTTAGGAATTGGCGCCCTACTGCGCAGTAGTTTTGTAACAAGTGTTGCGTGTAGGCTAACTTTAGTGTTAAGAACGTGTCTGTAAACCTATGGTTCTGTCTTCAATGCAGTTGCAAAAAGTATCTGTAACCCTGTGATTCCGCCGGCTTCAATGCCTTGTGCTACGTGTTTTTTGTCTGTTTTTATCGACCTGCATTCCGCAGTGTGTGTGTGTTCATACTGTGGACTTCGTGTCTGCTCACAAACAAATAAATGTAAAAAAAATTAAAAATCATTGATCCAATCACTTTTCTTAACTCATAATTGCTATACCCTATGTATACCCAATAAAATTTGGCACAGTTCATCATTCTTTATACAGTCCACCATTATTTATATGTGTAGCGCAAAGACTCTAGGCTAGGCTCTGCTGCATGTCGTGTTGCACTGTACTTGATACCATGAAAAATATCGGCATAATCCCCAAATTTTCAAGTCTTGAATCTCGGTCTCGGATTTTTAATGAAGTTTCGGTCTCGTTTTGGAAGTTTTGACGAGTTCTCGGTCTCAGATTTTAGATCAAACTCCATATCTTGTTACAGGAGTCGGAGTTGAAGTTTTCAAATTTTTCAGAGTCGGAGCAGGAGTCTTTAAACAGGAAAAGAAGAGCGGTGCTGGAGTCTAAAAAATGTGACTCCATTGATCTCTGATTGTTGGTCTCATTTTCTTGCGGTGCTGAAACAGCAATCAGCAAAGGTTTTCGTATCTGCACTTTTCGGAATCTTGCTCCAATCGAAACCAAAAAAATTAGGTCCGATCCGGTCCTAATCCAAAATATTCCCAATTTTCTGAGTCCAATCCATCCCGAATCTAAAATACAGTTGCATGAATAACAGCATGTCAAATGCATAAAACATTTATAATCCAATCCGACCAAATCCGGTTTCTCCAATAATTTAAGATCTGATCCACACCTGGAAATATTTGGCAGATCTTGTGGATTAGAATTCGGATCCAATTCGATGCACATCTCTGTGAAATAGGTCTTGTAAATGTCTGCATGATAACAATGTGCACTTTAATGCTTCCCATTACCACTTTTTAGTTTTTCATTTCTGAGACAAATTATACTGTAACATTGTTTGAAAATCGATTTGGTATGAACATACTTTTCTGGTAAAACGCTCTTCCTTCCAACTGTTTGGCCCCCTACACCCGTGTGGGTAGAGCTAAGGGATCTTGAAATGGAAAAAGCAGAAAACGATTGAAAATAAGAAGTTTGAACACGTTTCGACTAAATGTTATTGCTTGGTCAAATAGTTTTTTATGCAACTCAACTGAACAAGGAAGCATGCACAAACCAAAACTAGTAGGCGAAGTATTTTGCGTTGTTTGTGTTCCCATTTTATTTTTATCTTACAATTTTAATTGTTTTTTGAACAAATAGATTGCTTTTATCATCATAATTATTGTATTCTGGTAATGCATTTTTAATCAGCAGTATTTTGTGCAAATATGAGTTTTCTTTGTTTTTAAATTTAAAACTTAAGTATGAAAATGTTTTCGTTGTAGGAAACTGCCCACTCATCCTGGCTGGCTGCTGGCATCACTTGTTTCAATGGCGTGACGCGGAGCAATGGTTGTTCGAGTCATAAGTCCGGGCGTGGTGTGTTCGTACGTACAGGATAAGCGATTCCGTGTACGATAGAAAATTCTGACCTTTTTTCTAGAAAACGTTTTGCTACTGTGTATTGCAAGTGTAGCTATTGCAGATGATGATGCAGTAAGTCAGTATAATACTGAATATTTTTTTATGTATCACATCCTCATCTCCAGAAACTGAAAGAAACGAAGTTTGCTTAATTGCTACGCTTGGACCAGACGCTGCTGGAATTGATTTGGGAGCTGCATAGCCATAACTAAGGAAAATGTTGGTTACAGCAATGAATCGTTTATTTGCAGTAAAGTGCAAGCGTACAATTGTAGCTGATAGATGCAACCTGGGCCTTCACTATGCCATGATGGATGACAACCTTGAAAAAATACTGCGCTTGCGGTGATGATGGACATGCCATCAACAAACGAAGACAAATCATGTCAACATGGTCATGGATGTTGGTCCAGTGCAAGTTAAAATCAAGCTAATGAATTAGTACCTGTGCCTTGGATCAAACAACTTTAAATATGTGCAAATGAAGTCTATCAAATCATGGTCATGGTGAACTTTGGTAGTGCAGTTGTGTCTGTAGAAAAGTAAGCTAGACTGCGTAGGCTTAGCATGGCAAGACGGTGATAGTTAGTATAAAGCAGGGTTCAACACAGAAGGTAAGTTATTGGCAGTGGCTGTGGATACACCTGTGGATCTTGAAATTTGAAAACTTGTTCATACGCCACCTGTGACGTAACAACAGTTCAGTACAGTAAAGCACGACGAGAGTGCAATAGAATTGGTAGAAACGAACTAAACGTAAACGATAAACCCTAACCATAGCCCTAAACCCTAATCCTAACACTAAGTCGTAAAGGTAACCCATAAGTCTGAAAAAAATTAAAGAAAAAAAAATACATAAGCAAGCAAGGTGGGAGTTGAACTGAAAACCATTAGCATAGCAGCCGTACTAACGCATAACCCTTAGGCTATGAGATCCATGCCGTTTGAATGACAGACTGACCCTTTTATTAGAATTATGTGGATCCAGGCATATTCATAGTCACTTCCTAAGTTATTCGCAATGGCAAAAGAAAAGTCTGTACTTTATGCTTGCCAACAAGTTTTTTTATTCAATGATTTTCAATTACTAACATCTCCTAAGTCAAAGTGCACTTGCAGTTACATCAGCATTCACTAGATCTCAAGTTTATTTCTATAATCCTAAAAAGTTTCAAACAAGGAAGTGTCTATTTTACAGCCGATTTTCTGTGCGGCAACAGACCGGCTGGAGCTATTGTGCCGCTAGTCTGACGCAATTCGAATGAAAAGGTCGGTTTATCATGGAATCAGTGTGCTGCTCATAGTAGTGTAGTGGTTATGCTTCATGTCTAGTATGCCATTGGTTTTCGGTTCGAATCTCACGTTAGTGACTTCTTTTTTTTGCTTTTTTTAAAACTTTTTCATTAGGTGTTACCTTTGGGGTTTGGTTAAGGGTTAGGGTTAGTGGTTTGCGTTAGGGGTTAGCATTAGGGTTAGGGGTTACCTTTAGGGTTAGGGATTAGCATTAAGGATTAGGGTAGTGTTAGGGGCAAGTGTTAGTGCTGGGGTTAACATTAGGGATTAGCGTTTAGGTTAGCATTAGTGTTAGGGATTAGCATTAGGGGTTAGCGTTACAGTTTGGGGTTAGGGTTACGGGTTTCTGTTATGGTTAGGGATTACTGTTTGGGTTAGGGTTTATGGTTAGAGGTTAGCGTTAGGGTTTGGGCTTAGCTTTAGTGTTTATCTTTTGTTTTTACTTTGCTGCTGCCATCCTGGCGGCAAAATAGACACTGCCTTCAAACAAAGTGGAACATGTCACAATGCTGTGTTTAGTTGTATAGGTAAGGTTTTGCTGTATAAATGTGTTAAACATTTAAAAATAACTGTGGCTACAGGTCTGCCAATGGATCTTCATATTTGAAAAGTTATTTGTCCACCACTTGTAACATGACAGTAGCACATGACAAGTGTGCAATGGACTGCAGTAGGCCTGGTAGAAACGTAGTAAACCTAAATGTAAAGCCTAAACCTAACCCCTAAAACCTAACCCCTAAAACCTAACCCCTAAAACCTAACCCCTAAAACCTAACCCCTAAAACCTAACCCCTAAAACCTAAC
>JGI24158J21664_10002587_pt1 | contig 22134 bp, 18 predicted proteins | sample Ectturendosymbi3_FD_21664 | JGI IMG/M metagenome (IMG submission 21664)
TGCGTCGGGTAATTCTGCGCTCGTGCACGGCAACTCCTGGGCGCAATAAAACAAACAAAGAATCGTGCGCGGCTACTCCTGGCAACTTCTCAGTGTAGATTGGCCTTTACACTATATTTGCAGCACTTGATTAGAAAAAGCATCATTAGATTGAAAATGTCTACATTGTTTTAAACGTATAACTGCAAGAAAACTAGATTTGGTGCTAACTTTTTTGTACCATGACGTATCACATGGCTGTATCAGATTAAAGTTAAGTAGTCAGCATCGTTACTTCAACTTTCACGGACTTGGGATTTTACCAACCCGTGTTGCTGTTCGTAAACACAATTCCAGTTAATCTAATCGTCAGTCGTGATTGATTTGTGTCATCTCAACTCATTTCACTGTCCGCCCCATATCGTAATGCTTTTTTCCTGCATTCAACGCCATTAACCTCTCTTCATGCCTCTATCAAGTAGCAAACGACAACCGACAAACCCGGCCGAATTGAACGGCAAATGCTCTCAATCCTTCCGGGTAGCTTCTCTATAAAAACCAATGACATGCTTAACCTTTCCTCTACCACGCCTTCCTTAAAAAGTTTGTGTTTCAAGCCTCCTGACTTTGCATAAGTTGTAAAAGCACATGTATTCATTGGTAAATTATCAAACTTTCCATCTTGTAGAGCACGTAAGAGCTCACACCCCCCGGAAATTTATTGACGACCCTGGGGAGGCGCGCCTGCCGGTTGAAAACCACTGCTCTAAGCCTGTCTCTCCAAAGATTTTGATTCACATCGCACACCTTGTGCTTGCGAGTATTTTATTTGCATCAGTATTTTTTCTAAACTGCTAGGGAGGAAGACCTGCTTTGCTGGGGGTAGATTTCGTGCTAGCAAAGTAAATCATCGTTGGTAGTTCGGACCAGTTTCGCGGTTGCCTGCGTGTGGCGTGACTATTGCTGAAGATGTGCTGCGTTTGTGGTGTCTTGCTGTATTGATTTGACCGTTGAAAACATTACCGGCACAAAATATGTTGGCAGGACGATGTGGAACCTATCTATAGTCAACAATCATGAAAATTGACTAGTGGAAACAAAATGGCTTTCGGTCTTTTCATAACAAAGGAAAAAAACATATTTTCCTACCAGACCAGCATTTGTTAGCTGTGATCGTTTCACCCACGTTCTCATGTTTCCTAGACTTTACCACAAGTGGTCGGCTGATGGTCAGCAAAGCATCGACGAGAAAGACTGGAAGTATGCTCAAGTCGACATATCCGAAGCTTTCGATTACGAAGTTGTTTTCCGGGGAATTCGAGGCGACGAATTTTATTCCGACATTGCAGTAGACGACATCGTTGCTTCGCCCTCACCATGCCGTAAGTCGGTTGCTCAGCGATCCTTCAGTTCGCTGGTGGGCTTTGCGCAAATTGCAATCAGAAATTTAATTACTGTAATTGCCGGTGGCCACGATTCACACTTGAATTTGTGACAAGAAAAGCACTGCCATTTGGTGCCGAACAGACGCCTCGCCACATTCGCCAGAGGGCCGAGTCCCGGCCCCTCAGTGGTGCTGTGCTTCTTTTTGTTGCACAGGCAAAAGTTTTGCTCCTGAAAAGATTTAATGCATGTTCGTACGCAACCAGAAACAGCACTATAGGCAAACACGACGACAGAGATCCAGACAAAGACGACGATTTTCACCACTGAAGTGCGAAAGTGTCAAAAGTGCGTCACCTGTGTAAATGTCAATGAAGACCGCTGCGTTTAACACAGATCCAGTCAGGCTGAGAGCATAAAATAGCATGATTGGCAGTTTATCCGCCGCGCGACAATTGCCTTCAAAACAGTCAAGTGCGAATCAAATCAAGCACTGCTAGGTTCAGCTTGTAATGACGAAGTGACAAACCTTCTAATGACAGCTTGAAATGACAATTTGCATCTTAAAATTTTGAGCAGGACCACCATGTGGACAAAGTTTCCAAATGATTAATTTTTAGGCCTTTTTGCTATCCACAGTATTCTTGACTTCCTTATAAGTGGAACACCTTGAAAACAAAACTAATCTGACGTGAAGTAAAGTACTGCCAGAAAAATCTTGAACGCTAAGCAGCGCTTACTGAGAAGAGTTAAGCCCGTAGTCATCATTCAATCATTCAGACACAGCAGAGGTTTTGATCTCAAAGTTACAAACAAGCGATTTAAAGGAAAGAATAACCACAAGTAACATTTTGCAGTAAGTTGAAACGTCAAATGAAAGCTCTCGATCTTCCCGGGAAGCTTCGCTAAATCTTCGTCTTCAAAGCATGTCATTCATCTCGCACACCTTGTGCGTAGGCGTGTTTTATTTGCATCAGTATTTATAAACTGTTGGAGAGGAAGACCTGGTGGAAATAATTTTTCATTACATTTTTTCGAGATTTTTGTTGAAATAGGCAGGCCGACGTGATGGTTTCAAATTGCTACATATTTCTAATCAACCTTTCCGAGGTAACCGCGTCACGAGTGTCTCCGCGATTTTCGGGAACCAATCTAACTCCGTTTTGGCGTTACCAGAAGTCACGTTGTCGTTTTTTACACTTGAAGTTTGACTACTAGCAAGGGAAGAAAGGCAGGCTGTTTATAACAAATTAAAAGAAAGAGTCAAAAAACTTTACTTAGCATACACAAAATCACATTGACATGCACAATATCATAAACAAACGGATTAAGCTTCAACTTTATTTGCGTTCTTAGTCAACACTAACTGATTGAAGATAGTCAATGTGCTTGAAGTGTTATTAAAAGTGCGATAGAGGGAATTTTGATAAAACGCTACATTACGATATATGACCAAAAGAGCAAACGTATTTTTTGAAATTTTAAGTCTTTATGACACTTCGAATTGCAATATATATTTAGCACAGAGAGTTGGAGTATGCTTCGAGCTTTCGCACCAAATTCTCAAAAGCACAGATGGCCACTTTGCCACTAAACGGCAGCTTATGAGAGCTTCTTCAAGCACCAAATTGATGGGAACATTTCGCAGTTTTCTACCTTGTCCCTGCATCCTAGTCCAGCGCATTTCAAAGTTTGGTGGGTCAAGAAGCAGTTTTTGTACTATTCTTGTAATGCACGGAAAATTCAAAATGGCGATGGTGAATAATTTCTTCCACAGTGAATTTGGTGCAGAACAGCTCACGATATGCCGCGGGAACACGGTTGAAATCCAAGGCCCTCTGTAGTCCATTTACGGTAAAGAACTGAACTAAAAAGCATGGTAACCGTGCATCAGTATAGGGCTATTACTGTCGAGAGTTTTGTTTGAAGTGATTGGACTGGGCAACAGTGTGGAATCCAACCGACTTACATGTTGCAGTCTAATTCCAAGCTCAGTTGCCAAAAGTTGATTTTTGCTTTAAGCACATACAAACCAGCCCGAAAAAAACAGAGTTCACGAGTTCATTTTTACAAAAGGTTTAGTAACCATTTATACATCTTTAACTTCAGGTAAAGTACATTTGATAGTTCAGATATCTCAATGGGCCAAGAAAGCATGAAGACGGCTAAGCTCCCGCAAATATAATTTCAACCACCGTTTAACTTGCTGGAGAAATTTTAGAATGACACTTTACTCTCTTACAAGCGGTAAGTGGTAAGCTCACGGAAATTGAACTTGAGAATCTTTCGTGGTCATGTACAAGTATTTTACTCCTATCTTCTGCGGTGACCAAGCAATGTCGCGTAATAAGCTTCGTTCGATGTTTGCTTCCCTTAAATATCGTTTAAACAGCCTCAGAATCGTTAGGCTGCCAACAGTAACATTCAGAAGACATAGGCGTAGCCAGGGGGACAAGAGAGCTATGACTGTCCCAAAATTTCTAGAAAATCTTGCCAGTTTATGCTTTGTGGGGCGGTGTCCGAAAGAAAATACTGTTGCTCGCTTAAAGTCAAAGGATTTTCCTCTCGTGTCAGGAGCGTGGTCGAGCCACGGCTGCAAAGCGAAGATGTCGCTGATCAGCGCCAAGTGCCGTGGATTGCTCGTCAGCTGACATGCCCTCTTTCGTTTCTGCAAAAGAACTTTTTTTCTTAAAAATTTGCAGTGAAGTTGAAAATTTGAGTAGGAGACAAATATTCTCCGTTTGTTAAAACTTCGTTGCCAACTATTGTTTTTACACAGATAATCCGCCTCCCCAGGTACCTTCCGTTCCTGTGACGACAAAACCACCGCCCGGCGAACACCACAAAACCCTGCAGACGACGGCGACTTCACCATTCGTTAAAGGTAAGCATTCCTCATTTTGCTTAGAACAAGAGTTCTCAACAGACCCGTAACAGCTTGGAACACTCGGGCAAGCGAAGAGTTTTCTGAGGGGGTCCAAATTATTTAATCTATGTCCAGTAGTTTCAAAATATGCCCCACACATTTTTCCAAGAGGAGAGAAAAATTTTGCAGGGGGACGAAGACCCTGCACCCCCTTGTTACGGGCCTGGTTCACAACAGATCTCAGTCCAGGTGGCGAACCACATTTACCCGTGTTCAAGTCGCGACCCACTTTAATAGAATAAAAAAACAAATTTATTTCTTGCAGAGTAACAGTGCTATTTTGGCAAACAAATGTTTGCCGTGACGACGAGAATGCTGCGCGCTTCTAATGCGTGCTAAATTTTCTCTGCCTCTATTTTTTTGGGAGAAAAAAACGAATATAAAATCAGACGGGCATTATTTATCTTTTGAAAAATTATTTGATTTTTACAAGCTGTCCGCGACCCACCCAGACCGTATCAACGACCCACTTTTGGGTCAAGACCCACCAGTTGAGAATCGCTGGTCTAGAGCACGGCACTTTCTCTTCACCTCAAAACATGCCACAGACCACGATGCGTGCAACACGTATTGGCAGACGAAAATGGTTATTTGTGAAACATTTAATCAGAATATCGTAGGAGACAGTCTGTAGCTAATAATGTCTGGTAATTGAGTGTATGTGTCATCATTGCCAAAGTTAGGTTTTCGCTTGAAAACTTGAAATTGTAAAGACTCCCATAATTATCTTCAATTAAGTCCTTTCCTCAATGTTTAAAAGGTCAAACGATCGACTGCAACTTCAATGAACTCACCTTCTGCAGTTGGAAGCAATTCGATAACGACCAATTTGACTGGACTGTCTCGAACATTGGAAAAACGAATTCGCCAAACACTGGTCCTGATGCGGATCGCACCGGAGGTCGGTCATGCGGGACAACATAAAATGTTTGAAATCGTGTACATAGAGTTGATTTTTCCAGCGGGCATTATTCAGATCTCTCTTAACAAATAAAAATAAACAAGTAATCAAGGCGTGAGCAGCACAAAATTGCAACTTCCACGAAAAAGCGGAAAAGATAAATTATTACGCGCTATATCTGTAGGAAAAATGGCGTTTCAGCAAGAAGTAAAATGTTGTAATCTTTGGTTGTCGATCATTCTTGAGTGGGTTCCAATGAAAACAAACTTTTTATGATTCTTCCGTGAACACAACTTCGTATCCAATATGCAGTTGGTCAAATTTCATTATTTCATACTAGCGATGCATGTGAGTATATGTCTATTTAAAACATGATNTTTATNAAACGCTGCTGGGTGCTTCGGGAATCCCTAAGATGCCAATCGACATCAGGTTAAGAATTTAAGTTATAGTGAAAACCGTTTTAAAGTATTGCTAGAGCTGGTAAACTCAATTTTTATAAACTTTTCTGCTCTTTCAAGGTAAATTTACCAATTTTCGCATACGCGCAGGTGGCCAATTTGCCTACATCGAAGCTTCGACCCCCCGTTCGGCACAAGACAAAGCGAAACTGGGCAGCCCAGTGTTCACCCTCACAACTCCTGCGTGTTTTTCCCTGTGGTACCATATGTACGGAAACGGTGAGAGTTGGGACCAGAAGCTGGTAAAAGACCGGTGGCATTGGTACTTGGCCAAAATCTCAGCACTTTGTAAATTAGACTACAGCTGTGCTTTCACGCCATTGGCGTCGGGAGATAATACTGCGCCTTCTGCAAGCTGACGATAAAAGTTTTTATTCGTAAACTTTTGGAAATGCGTATTCAGGCTTCGCAATGACGAAACCTCTCTTTTAATTGTGTTCGCCTTTTAGCTTTACAAAGCTTACTTAAGTCTCATTTGCAGAGTTCATACTGCATGTTGCTACGTTGTACGAGCTAATCTTTAGTGAGAATTTTCCATGATCTAGCGTAAACGTAGTTGCACATCTGCACAGGATGAGGTGTCATTTTCTTACAGTTTTTGTGGTAGCGTGGTCTTATGTAGGATCAAGCTAAGATGGCATGTTCGTATCTTCATGCAGACACCGGGACGCTATCGATTTACCGACAATCAACTGGGCGGTTTCGACAGGGCAAAAGGAACCGCCTTCAAACCGAACTTCTGTGGCAGCGTTCAGGAAACCTAGGGAACGTTTGGCAGCAACTGCACATAAATTTGTCGGTAGGTGAAGTTCAATCGCGATAAACACTGTATGAACATTTGGAAAATGATGTTTTTTCTGCTTTATCAGACTGATGTAATTTCGATTTCCTGTAAAATCCACTTTAAAGTTCTTTCATACGTGACGAAATATAAGCAAACGATGAATTATGTGTGAAACGCTCTGTTATTTGTGCAGACTTACTTTAAGGCTGGACTTCTGTTTTACGGACCATGTGTGGAAATGCTCTCTGCGCACATTGCTTTTTTTCTTCATTTAAGCGACTGTTTCAATTTTAATAATTATCGGCATCTTTGTCTATTTGTCATCAGCTTTGTCAGGCTTTTAGAGTAAAAGCTTAGCTAGCCAACGTTGCTAGGTCTCAGTTGCACTTCCGATTATTATTTCTGTGTTGTGGTGCAACAAGTGAGGTTTGTTTTGGCAGCCGCTTGACAACATGGAAATTGTAATTGAAGCAGCGAGAGGAGATGGCTGGATGGGGGACATTGCAATCGACGACGTGAAGCTGGAGTTTGCTGAATGTCGTAAGCAATTTGGTTTCAGTGATGCAGGAGTTCCCAACCTGGGGTACATGTGTTCCTAGGGGTACGTTTTCCTATCTGAAGGGGTATATTTGAGGTTAGCAATACAAGGAAAAATATATGTTTTTATTATTCATTTATGGATATTTATTTACGTATCAGTGAATACCAGAACCGCCGCCAAAATTTTTTCAATAGGGGGGCTTTATGTTTCTGCGGGGGTGGCTTAACACTCTAAAAATTGACAAACTCTCAACTGATTTATAGTGTTTCATGTTTCAATTTGGGGGGCGTGGAGTTTTGTTTGGGGGGCTGAACCCCCAAAAGCCCCCCCGTGGCGACGGGACTGGTGAGTGCTATTTTCAAAAATCATTACATGCTTATTGTTAATTATATTATCTTTAAGACATAAAACTTAGTCTATCTATACAGTTCTAAAAATGTAAAATTTCTGTTGAAAGTTCAGTGGGTTTTGTTATTTTACTCAGTCTTTTTGTCATAAGAATTTCAGGGGTAGCCTACATGCTCATCTGTCGAAATGCTGAATGGGTACATGGTCAGAGAAAGGTTGGGAACCTCTAGTTTAATCTTGAATATCGCTGCTGCATAGACTTCCAAAATTTAGTCGGACTGAGGCAGCATAGATTCTGTTATTCGAGTCCGAGAGAGAACTTTGGGTGATTCTCAGTGGTTTTGTAAGAAAGTACTTGCGACAAGACACTGAGAAAACTGAGAAAGAATGACGCGTTTTAATATTATCAAACAAAATGAGCCACAACCCTACAATGCAACAGATTTATATTTCCCCTGCGTCTCTCACGCCAAAAGCATCGTTCGATTTTTTTTCAGCAATTTTTAACTGCACTTTTGACACCGGTTTGTGTGGATGGATGCAAGACGTCGAACAGGACAATTTTGACTGGACGAGAACGAATGCATTGACGCCAACCCCCAACACCGGACCAAAGTCGGACCACACTAACTCGAGTATGCGTTACTATTGCTGCTGGGTCTGTTGCAATGTGGAAAAATAGTGCAGACTCATCGACCAGAATCGAACTCAAAACTTTACGTTTTAAGCACAAGTGCGATGTGCATTTTTGCCGACCTATGGGCAGACCATCATCAGGGCTGTGGACATAAAATAAGCTAGCAGTCGTCCTTGACAGCTTGATTTTCATGAAGAATTTGTGCACAGCAGTAATTTGTTGAGACAAGCGTGAAGTCGAACGATGTTCTTCACAGATGTATCTCCTGAAAGACTGTTTGGCTAAACAATTCGAATCCGCTCAAAAGGCCGTGATTTTATTTTCGAACCATCAGCGGCTTCATCTGACGCGCTGACGACGTGGTGAAGGGTTTCGTGAAATCTATATTCCATGCATTGTAGGAATCACTGCAAAAGCGCATAGAATTGCCTGGAGTCGATGTTCAGCATGTAATTTGCTTGAAGTATTTGCCGTGATACAACTCAACCATTATGGCTTTACGTACCTGCAAACGCATTTTAAACACGTCTTGTTTATCTGCATCTTGCATCCCTTGCTACGCCTTACAAAAGAAAGCTGAACATTTCCATCTGAAGGCTAACCACACAACATGCACTGACATGATCAGGGGCAGGTACAACCAGCCCGGTAAATATAGGAGTGCAGCTGCAGCAGCGGCGTTTTAAAACTCTGCATTCGTCATGCAGCAATATTTAAAGCAGGGGTGACGAACCTATTTGCTATCGCGGGCCACTTTGTCAGTTACCGCTGAGTAACAGGGCCGCACAACTTTTTAGTCATACTATGAAACCTGTTAGTTCAAGACTGCTGGTCTCGCCTGAATGCTTCGCGGGCCCCACGAAATTCTTTTGCGGGCCGCATGTTCGTCACCCCTGATCTAGAGCTTCCTTCACCGATCTTACCTCGTAGGTCGTTATTTGTCAGAAATCTTTTCCAAACCCTTTTAATGCTTGCAGAAGCCACGATCGAAACTTTTGAAATTATTATCGGTCATAACTTGCGAACAGGTTGCGTTACAGAGTCAGTGAATACATCCTGTGAAGACATACTGGGCTATGAAGACAGTCCAATATTAATATCATGATGTAAATTGCTTGATATAGACGATATAGAAAGTTTTCGCAAGCATGAAATTCGTATTTTTAAGGAATGCTTTTCAACAAACGTGAAAAACGTGCTAAAAGTAAAGTATATTTCCATAACTTAGTTCTCGATTTTTGCGATGTGCCTGGAAGTAACTACTTTCTTTAGCAAAATCCAAAATTTTAAACTAGCATGCACGTGTGTTAAGTGTTGGAGGTCACACTTGCACTTTTGCACCAACAAGCAATACGTTTATTTCTCTATTAACTAGAGGGCAAAATAACAGAGCTATGAGCATAACTCATATGTGTAGAAGTTGCAATGTGATCCCGTCTCCCACGGCTTTTCTATCTTGTATTGAAAAAACATCTGATTTCTCACAGGCAGTAAAACGAGCTTGGTTAAATACAACACAAGCTACAAAGCCGTGTGAAGGGAAAGGCTTTATTTTTCTTATCAATTGTTGCAAAATGCGATCTTTTCTTAAAGGAAAACAGTTTTTAAAAGTTACTTCCGATATTATGAATAGAAGTCATCAAAACTGATTTCTTTCTCTCCACAGGTCATGTTGTAGGCTACTACCTGTTCACGGAAACGTCGAAGCCTCGGGAAAAGGGAGACAAAGCCAGACTGATCAGTCCGATGGTTCACCCGGGAGGGAATCCCAGTAAGAGATGTTGCCGCGTGTTACGTGCGAAACGCAAANTTCGTCAAACAAAACGATGCNCTGTGTGTGAAACCGAATTGTTCACAATNAGTCTGATTGACGGCAGTGTCCTCATATTAACAAAGCGTACACTTCTCGTCGATTGGAACCACAACCACAGTGACCACAACCGTTCGTGCTAGAGAGTGAATTGGGTGTCCCGTGTTTTTCTGAACATCTGACACACAACAATCTACAGGTCTTGAGTATGAAAGGAAATCTATAAAACTTTTCGTCAATGACCGATGTGTCTCTTCAGTTAAGCAACGTTGAGCCTGGTTAGCTAAGAGTTGCGGACGCTGACAACACTCTTTAGTCACAGAAGAACATAAGCTATGCTTGTTTTTCATTTTATTTAGATTTCAAATCAATATGATTCTCCTGCTCAACTCCTCGTTTAAAAATTGAGTTCCTTTTAGTTTTTTTTCGTGAAACAAAGTACTTTTACGCAGCACAGGCTTCACGTCACACAACAAACGTTCTGAAAAATTCTGTCGTGCTTTCGGAAGCGACTGCAGCGCTTTCTCTTCTCATCATGACTTTTAATTGCAGAAAAGTGTCTTCATTTCTGGCACCACGCCTATGGCAGCCACATCGGATTTCTGAATGTCTACAAGAAACCGCGAGACCACAAAGATCCATACTTACACACTTTGCTTTGGTTTCATGGGCGTGACGAAGGAGANCAGTGGCTTTATACAAGCGTAAATGTTGAAGATAACTATCCTTATCAGGTGAGATCTNTATCTTTCGTCTCTATTTTTGCGAGAACATTTGCCATATTTTCATCCTATTTCAATTTTTGCTGCTTCGTATTTGGTAAAGTAGTTTTTCCGCAAACATGAAGCTTACTTCAAAATCTAATCGCAATAACTATGTTTGGCTTCGGTTTTAAAATGTTACAACCGCTTTCCTGGTTGTTGCTCATTGCCGAAAGATCGTATCGACTGTTCGACGTTGTTAAAAGCAACATGACCCTACTGCCAGTGGCGTAGCCAGCCAAAAAATTTGGGGAGACCAAAATGTTTGATTTTAGGCGAATAACACCATTTGGTTTGGAAAAACGCCACTGAAAGGGCAAAATGACTATATTTTCTAAAAATTTGGGGAGGCATGGCCCCTTTGCCCCCCTGGCTACGCCTATGCCTACTGCCGGTCCGCGAGCCAATTGTGGCTTGCAGACTCTTTTTTGATCTGCAAATTGGAACTCCGTTTCTTTTTTTGACTGACATGTTTCAGACTGACAGGGAATAGTTGAGTAAACTATAAAACCCTTGCATAAAAAATTTAAAAGGTGAATTCTCGCAAAAAAGAAAGGCAAAAGAAAGAGCACTCCAGAAAAAACGGGGGGAAATTACCTATTTCATTGGAAAACCTGCTTAGTATGCCAGAAAANAGTTTCAACATGCTTAGTATGCCAGAAAACAACATGCTTAGTATGCCAGAAAACAGTTTCAACTGCAAAAGAATNCTACGTCATGAGTCATTGGGACACTCTTCATAAACAATTTTTGAAGAATTTAAAGAAAACTAAAGCAGGAACGTTATATACAGAATCTCAAAGACAATGAGGAGAACAAAGTTTATTTTCTAAACCTCGTAAAATACCGAATCTAGGTATAGAATTCAGATCTTCATATAATTAATTTGCCTAATTTGCCAGCAACAACTACCTGTCCGATACAACAATGGACATCAGACTAAACCCAACTGCTTCTGATGATCCGCTTCAAATAAAAGTTGGGCCGCGCTGTTCTAAACCATATGAAGTGTTTGAAGCTTTAGCTTATCTAGCACTTGGCTGACCGAAGTATTTTTCATGGGCCTTAAGAAAGTTGGGTTTTTGAGTTGCAAATGCCAATGAACAGTGCTTAGCACTGCTTAGTTAGTGTGACAAAATTTTACGGGTTAATATACGGAAAGGTTGAGGGGGGAAATTTTCTTCATTTCGGAGTAAAGTATTTGAAACAATTTCAGGAAAAACAATTTGTGCAACGTCAAAACGTTGGCATTTCATAAACGTTTTACACAACGAAACAAAAATGCTTGATTTGGGAAAAGCCAAGGGCACCAAAATCTTGTTAGCAATTCTAACTTAACACCAAGTAACCGATGAATCACGAGCACCGTGTCATGAAAGACTCGAAAATTAAAGCTGTTTACTTTAAAACAGAGAGAACGAACATAAGCTTAGTGCTTGTTGATGACGATAAAGCTGTTTATCGCTTATTTTGGCCACAACGGTTAGACATGGTTTACTTTGCACGATTTCAGCAAAATACTCAGGTGTCGCCCTTGATCTTGATTTACATCTTACTTTTTCGTGTCTAAATCCCCGGCTTTCAGTCAAAAGCTTTCGCTTGAACTTTGTCGAAGGCATGAATTTTAGAAGCCACAAAGCCCAGTGCGGTCTAAATCTACTGGTTTTATCCTGTCTGTCATACGACGGCCCGTGGCGTTTCTCACCATCTCGGAAATAACTACTTTTCCTGTTTCTTTCTCGCAGTTGTTGCCTGATGCTGCGTCAGCTGATTTTGGGAGATTGCGCTGTGCTTTTTTACATGACCACTGAACTTTAAAGCAACGCAATTTAGGATTTGCACCAAAATTTGCAAAACTAGGCAGTTTTTTTATTTCTGCTGAATTGTTATGTCTCAACATAATTTTTTCTCTGCGTGAAACGCACGGAATCATCCATCTAATGAGTCAGACGCGCATGCATTGACTAAGACAGCACCTTTTGTTCCAGGACACTAATCTTTGGACAGGGATTTAGTTTTTGGCTTCCAACGCCAGTCGATCCCGGACATAACAGAGTAGAAATTGATTATAATTATTATAATCAATTTAGCAAAAACGTGCATTTTAATCGGCAACCAACTTTACGCTTGCTCATGTTAAATTGGAGCTGAACTTCCGCACGTCGCCAAACAAAAGTTGTTGCAACACACGTCCCGCTGATGGTGACACACGTCCCNCTGATGGTGNCACACGTCCCGCTGATGGTGGCACANGCCCCGCTGATNGTGGCACACGTTCCGCTGATGGTGGCACACGCCCCGCTGATGGTGGCAGGCTTAATTCGGCAAACTTCTGAAATTTTCGGAAAATATAAATCAAGGGACTCGTCCTTGTCTGCAAAAATAAATCTGAACACATCAGAAAACAGCAGTTGTACATGCAGGTATTATACTGCTCCGTATGCAATCTAGCCTTTCCGCACGGCTTTGACTCAAACGCTGCCTTTACTTTCACAGATCGTCTTCGAAGGTATCCGAGGAGCAGGTATTCTCGGCGACCTTTCCATCGACGACGTCAGCCTCTCAGACGGTCCGTGCAATTCGTGCTGCGGCGACATGTTCTTCCGCTGCGGCAACGGATTTTGCACGACGAGCGTCAATCGTTGTGACGGAGTCGACGACTGCGGCGACGGCAGCGACGAATCGGCGTGCGGAAGTGAGTTTCATGAATCAAAATCTGTTATCTTGCGTTGGTTGGTTTTCTTTCTCCTTGTCGTGGATTATATTGGCTTAGCTACGTTTCTTCAGTAAAACTGCTTTGCTGTGCCTGTAAGTGCTGTCTGATAGATGTAAGCCAAATGTTAAACAGTATAAGCAAATATAACGTGAGTAACATTGCAAATAATTTACTTTAAACTTCGCAATCATGTCGACTACTGTTTGCACATCGTTCACATCGTGTGCAAAACTTTTTCTTTTGTACCTTTTTTATCGTTAATCCAGGGTAGGCACGCCAAACGCACCAGTGCTGGTTAATACAATCGCGTGTAATCATATGAAATTGTTATCACACCAAATCACATGACGTTGGTATCATATGCACATGAAAGTGTTATCACACCAAATCATATGAAGATGGTATCATAATCACATAAAATTGTTATCACGCCAAATCATATTATGTTGGTATCACAATCACATGAGACCGGTAAAAACCTCTGCGACAAGATCGTCGTCGGGAGCTAGCGATAATATGATTTTTGCGGATGAATAGGATGTTTGGCAGCAACGAACCCCTGCAAGGTTGCTCAACCCCAAAAACAACACACGAGATTGATGCGAGAAAGGTGTGTTTCGTCTGGAGGGCTGAAAAATTGAAAACCCTATAGCTTCTTCACTTTTGACGAAAAAAACTAGCGTTCTAACTTTCAACAGAGCTGCATCAGCTTGTGACACAACCCTGCTTTGACGAAAGCGCAGCTGAAAAAGCGGGAAGGCCGTGGCTGCCACGTCGGTTATTATCTACTCTTCTAACCGCCTGTTTTGCCTCAGGTTGTGGTATTCCGCAAATAAAGCCGCAAACGAGTTCATCATTTGGAATCGCCACCGACTTGGGGCTGACGGACATCTCGAAGCCACCGCGGAGCGCTCTTCGCGATGAAGATTTCAATGCGGTGAGATTATACAATCTTCGAAGATGTCAGCGACAAATGAAAGCTCTGTCTCGAAGTACCTGTTTACGTGACATCCCTTACAGCTCTATACGCGCCTTTCCTGTTGTCCTGTTGTGGATTCGAATTGCGTGCTATCGTCGTTTTGCTGGCTTAGGATGGCAAAATTTGTGCACCATGGGTGTCTTGCTCAGACACAGTAAATCTGGCGGTTTTCAGCTGAAAACACACTACAGTGCTATGCACTGGCTAGTAACCGTGTTGTTCCTGTCTAACATCAACGCAGGTACAGGTGTTCCTCTGCAACTAGATATATTTTAGTTGGTGCGTCAGACTCACTCTGACCAACGAGTGGCGAAAGTTCAACTCACGCTCACGTTTTTTGAGATACAAACCAGGTCGGGATTTGAAAGTAAATCTGTGCAGTGATTAACAAAAATTCTACCCAACAGTTGACACACAAAAACATGCGTGTTGCACTGAAGAAAGATGACTAAAAGCTTTAATTGCGAAATTGCGCGAGAAAGAAGAGCAAGCACAAAAACGCATTCAACTGATAATAATTCACATGACGCGAATACTGTGTGAATGGTTTGTGCCCAGCAGGAAATCTCAAGGAACAGTCCATGAAATATAGTTCCAATCTGCTTACGCTTGTCCACATACTTTTGGCCACTGGCCTGAGCACCATCAAGCAACGCACATTTGCCTGGCTATCACCAGTGGCGTAATTAATGGTTCGAGTCAGGGAGCAAAACATAACTGAAGGGGGCACACTGGCCACCGTAGCGGAGCCGCTAACCATCACTCAGAAAAAAATACCAGAAATGATAGTGAATCGGGAGGTTTTGGATATTTCTACCAGCTAAAAACACGAAAACACCCCGAAAAACGCAAAAAACGGCCAAGTATGAACCAGAAGAACACTAACTGTGAAAATTTCAGCTAAAGGAGGCCCAGTTTTTACCTTTACCTCGGCTCGCCACCATGCCCCTTCGTCAATTACGCCGCTGGCTAGTATCACTTCGGATTTTCTATTAGTTTTTGTTTCGTCGAATCTGCTCCTGTTTGCTTCGAACACCAGAACACAACGAAGTGTTCGCTTTGCATTTGAACAGACGAGGTCGAATTTCTCTGGAGAGATCAAGAGGCTGAGAATACCAGTGATTTTGCCGGAAAAACAGGCGAAGAGGATCTTCTTGCCCGATCTGCGTTGGACGCAGTTGGCGCAACCAAATACTGGGGTCAGGACCGAAAATTTGTTAGTTCCGCGAAAGGGTTGGAGTCCCAGGCCGGAAGTTTTCACCGTCAGGAAAAAACGTGCAGCTGGTGCTCGAAAGCACAGAAAGAATACCGTGCTTAAAGCAAAACTGATTGAACAAGAAAATGGAACGAAGAAAGCCATAAACAAAACAAAAGCAGACCCGAGAAGGAAAAGTCGAATGCCGGAGGTCATTCCCCACTGGAAATGGATGATGATGAAAGAATCATTGAAGCGTGACAGAACGGAAAACCGGTATTAGGAACCTTTCCTTTGTTTGTTTCATTAACGCAACAGACATAATTCAAAGTTAAAGACAAGCATTTTAAAAAATACTCATTTTTCAGATTGAATCATTTGACAAGAGGCATTAAATGTAATGTTTTCTTTGACTGATCTCTTCAAACAGTCATTTTGTTGAAGCGGACATCACTCTAGTTATAAACAACATCTGTCTTTCGCCCAGGTTTCCAAATGTTAAATGTACTGTAGTTGAGAAAAAAAACTGATTAATCCATGAAGGACACTTTGCAAAAAATTTGCCGATCTGCATTACTTTTTAACAGCGTAAACATAGAAACGTACTATTCTGTAGTTTCATCCATGATTATCCAAAAGTAATCTAACATCTTTACCATTCCCAATACCACTTACGCAACCATGGAATACTTTGTAAAAATTGCATAATCCAGTGCACATTTCCTATGCGTTACCGCATTATTCTTGGTTCCTTGTGAATGATGTCCTGAAAAATAACAATTTCAATTACATGTTGAGTATCGGGATTTTAATACGGGGTTTACTCCTGGACCTTCAGTTGCAGCTGACCGGGTGGCTAAAATTTGCTCTAACGAATTCATAATTGCACAGTTCATTGCCATTGCAGAAAAAGCTGATATATTTTTTAATGCCTCAAGGCCAGATGATCTTAAACTAAAGCAAAGTTCTAAAAATTAACATTTGAGGTTGTTGAAATGGCGGTCAGAGTTTGGGTACAGTACATTTGTTTCTATTAACAGCCACAACAAGCAAAATCACCACAACATTTTGTTTACTGTTTGAGCATTTACTGCTTTTTGCAAGGCTGAGCGAGAATGTTGTTGAAAGAAGAAAGCTGAAAATTTTCAGTGAAACACTGCTGGGTCAAGCTCACTCTAGCAGTATTCTACATAAAAACCCTTTGCAATACTTGCAAAGTTCCACTAAAGTCTGTAGATGCCTGCATTATCGGTTTCAATGCCTGCATTATCGGTGTTTTTTCTAGCTGAGTATTAATTATGCATTATCGGTTTCAATGCCTGCATTATGCCTGCATTATCGGTGTTTTTTCTAGCTGAATATTAATTATCGCCAAATAAAATCAACTCAACTCAACTCTACAAGATTTAGTTAAACGTACCTAATGATTGTTTTCTACAGATAACTTTATTAAATTACTTTAGGGCCAGGCTAAGTGGATCAACGTGACCAGCGAAACTGGGATGCTTTATTCCCTGCGTCCTAGTCATGTTTGGTTACATTAACCCGGGTGTTCTATATTTTTTAAGTGTAACCAACTGCATTACGAGCGTTTTGAAAAGAACCCCACTATAACCTTTCTGCGCAGGAAAAGTCTGCTCTATCGATTGAAGAGATCGGCGCTTGCTCGCATTACTGGCGGAAGAATACCTGTTCAAAATAGTTGGCCTTGGCAGGTAAAAGAGCGCGACATCTTGACTGTTTGTTTGATTAGAATTAAGCATTGAAAATGACCAATGTCGATTAGTGCAACAATAATTTGCGTTCTTATCGATGCAGCTCTGTTTTGGCTTGTGCAGGCCGCGTACTACGTCACAGACACGAAAACCGGTTCGCATTTCTTTTGCGGAGGAACATTGATCGACAGATATTGGGTGGTCACCGCCGCTCATTGCCCCCAGCTGTGAGTGTAGTTTTTCTTATCTGCTCTCTATACCAGTTTTTTCGAGGGAACTAAGTTTTTATTACTTTAGTTTGGTGTATATCTGCCGTCCATACCTTCTTTAGAGATTGTGCGATTTTATTAAAGCAGCCAAACGCACAGCGACCAACAGTGGCGGCGTATGTCTTCTGCTTCGAGGCTCGAAATATGTCTATAAACTTGCTTGGCTTTGAACCAGAGCTGGCCACGGGTTCGGAATACCAGAGTCGACTCCGACAGGATTCTCCGTTTTTCCGAGCCAAGATCTGGTGCCGGAGTTACAAATTTGTGAAAAACCGAACCCTGATCCGGGGTCACTTTTTGTTTTCGACAGTATCAAGAGTCCGCGTGGTGTTTATGAATTGCAACTGCTTGCTTACAAAAATTGAATAATTTCAGTTGCATCGATGTTTTCCGGAGTTTGAACAGATTCTCAAATTTGAAAACATTTTGGACCCGGATCCGAATTAAGATATTTTGGAATAGGAGCGGAGTCGGAGCCCGAATATGTGACTTCGGACACCTCTGATTTTAACCGGCAACAGAGTAAAACAAAGTTTTGTGATAAATCGTGTTTTTTTTTCCTTTGACCGCTAACTTTCCTTTTTCTCTAAACTTTGGAACGCATCACGTAATGCTGTCAATTAATGAAAACCTAATGCTTGCAGTTAAAATCATGTTAAAGTGAACGTTTTGAATTTTTGATTTTACAAGCTATTTCAACGCAAAGCAGCTTGGCTTGGTTATCAACCAATGACAAAGTTTTTTTTTTAACTTGCTGTTCAAATGAAGTGCAGACCTTTATTTCCAGGATCCAGTTGTGTCGTGTCTTGTGCTGTACAACGTTTGCCGAATCAAATTTCGTTGAAAGAAGTTAGAGCAATGATTGTGGTGTTTGCTATTTTGTTTATAAAAAAGATTTATGAGCTGGAACTGTATTCACATTCAACATGCACGTCTTGTCTTGGGGAAATAAATTAAGCTTGCAATTCAACAAAAAAAACGTTTTTTGTTGTAGGGTCGTTGGATAAAACTAAACATCCGTTTGGTTTCTCCCTTCGCCTGCTATTTGTTTGCACTCAGCATCATGCGGCCGGCCATAGTGGTTCTAAAAATAATCTTTTTCAGAGGAAATGAATTGAGATCTGCATTGAGTTATTTTGGTCATTTTCTGAAGAGGAAAGACCACCATGAAAGCAAAAGTTGTGAAACTTTCAAACTCACTGAAAAAGCTCAACAAATGTGGGCACTGAATATCTTATTTGAGTTTACCTGGGTAATCCTGAGAATGTAGGCGATTGTTGCAGGGGCGGAGACCAGACGATAGTTCTCGGTGACCATGATCTTTTCGAAAATGAAGGGACGGAACAGGAACTGAAGGTCGAGGCAGTTTACGTGAATCAGATTTATCAGTTCTCCGATGATCTCGTCGGCGACATTGCGCTTGTGAAGTTAAGGTAACGAGATCGATTTATCTTTGATGGTTCGATCAAGGTCTTCCGCTTCGTTTACGTCACATCCTACTCGTAAGAAATCGAGCGATCGTTTTTCGAGCACTTGTATAACAGCATGTGCAAATTGACAAATGCTGACTATCGAAAATAATATTAGTCGATATTATTGTCGACTGAAGCCTGCCACAGGTATTTTGAAAGACCTGACCAATTTGTTTCCAAGGTGTGGTCAACTGTAACATATTTTTTTCAAATTGCTTTCATTTCGCAATCCTCTTTGTATTTTCTTGAAATAGAGGAGGGATTCATAGGCCTCTTTCCAAACCTTTTGCTTTCAACTACCGCTTCTCATAAAAATAGTTTAGGAAGTTCAGATTAAACCTTTTTAGATTAAACCTTTTCCAATAGGACAATTCATCCACTTCTTCATATGTTTCGTTTACCACTGATCATAATTTACACTTTCTTTCGCTGCAAAGAAGATTGACAGTGCAGTGAGCAGAAAGTACTTGTATTGACCACCATTTCTTCAGCATGGGAAATTAAAAGCTCTTGTCGGAATAGTTACCTTTCTGAAGCGCAAACAAACCGTGGACGGTTTTTAAGACTGAACACCTCTTCCAAGTTGCTCATTGAGCCAAGTGCTGGTTCGGTACGTCACGTCTCGCCGGAAACAATCACGCAGTGCCGTGCCAAGGCAGCCCCGTAACCCCCGTTCGGGGGAGCCCGACCATTCTTAGGGGCCCCGCAATATATATTGTATTAGTAAGGTACAGCCGCCTCTCCACTCTTGACTTTTACTCTCCTGGTTTTTGCCCTCAATGCTGAGCCGGTAGATTAAGGATGTGATATCACGATTCCTTAATTTCGAAAAAGAATTACGGACGTTCGGACACTATAGCAGTATTTTGTAAAGTTGTGGTTACGTCAGAACAAGGCCAATTGTTAATAAAGTCTTGACCTTCCCCACTTAACTTCGATGGCTTCGCCCTTGTGCGTTGAAATTCACGGGGTAATTTACGTCATAATGAATGTGCTATGGAGTGTTGTGCAATCGCTTTGTAGTTGCGTACAGATAGAGAGTCCAGGTTTCCATTTCAACGTTAAAAAAGTTTTCGTGAAAGCTGCTTAAGACAGTTTATGTGAAGTTGAAACGAATGAAGGCTGTTGTGTCAGTTTATTATATACATGTCTGTGAAGACTGAGTAAAGACAGTCTAATTTAAAGTTTCGACCAGAAAAACTGGGGATAATCTCGATAAGTTTAACGCTCGCTTGCTCGGTCTTAAAAAGCCTCTTCAGATTTAACCTCACTTGCTATATGTCACGATGAAGATGGATGGTTTCGGATTCCAATAAATTCGTTCTTATTAGAAGCGTGTGAGAGATTTACAGACTGGTGAGGACAGTGAAAGCAGAGGGAGTGTTGGGAAGCAGATAGTTCTACGCACTGCTTCCACCTATCAGCTTTTGGTGAAAGCACGTAGTTGATTACATTGAGACTGGCTATCAGGGTGCTAATTTTCAACTGGCGCAAAAAAGCATGGAGCTGTCTGAATGCTTGCTCATATTAAAGGGCCCCATCTGGATTTTTTTTGGGGGCCCCAACAGCGTTTGACACGGCTCTGCACACAGTATACTTGCTGCACTTATATTTTCCAGTGCTCTCGTAATGAATTAAGTTCCTCTAAATGCAGCTAACTGAAACACTTCTCAGATTGTTGTTAGTTCTGAAAAACTCTTAGAACTTTTTCATTTTCGGCTTTATAATTGTTTTGTTTCTTCACTAGATTCCATTCCTGAATCCAGATTTGAATTATATTGGGAATCAATATACGAAATGTCCCAACACATTCCACAGTAGTATATTTCGAAAATCAGAGATTAGGCATTAAAAAACTTTAATTTTGATTGAAAATATAATTTATTCGAATTGCACACGAATAGGCCTATAGTTTTTCTTAAAATGACATGGACTCTTGTCTGTGGGTGTGTCTCAGAGCATAGGCCTATCCGTTTTCACATGAATTTAAAATTTGTTCAAACTCTCTAAAGGTTTCAGTCCTGCAAAAACGAAAAACTTCTTCAAATAAAAGGATGACTTTTTGCTATCAAAAAGAGTCATGAATCATCAATCTGGAGGTCGAGTCAGGTTTAAAGTAACCAGCTCGCCAAGGCCAAGTCCATGTTTAGTTAGGCATGCCATACGTCCCGCTTTAGCCGGGAGAGTCCAGGTTTAAAGGCTTTGTCCCGGCGTCCCGATCAGTCTACCAAAAAGTCCCGGTTAGGCATTCAGTCAGCCATCATGAATGACATGTGGTCTGATAACAGAAGCAGAATGCTGGAGCAGAATGTGAACGCCCTTATCACCTGTAAAATTAAGAGTGACTTTTCCTTCTGTGATTTTTACGAGAAAATAAAATCGAACAAAGACTTCTTGAAGAAACTATTGTATACAGAAAAGTATGATTGGGCGAATGTGTAAATTTATAAATGCTTCAACATTATTGTGTTTCTTAACGAAATGTATTATTTTAGAGTTTCTTAGTGTCTTCACTATAGGAATCCAAAACAGCTACATACTCCAAGTGAGATATGAACTACATTTATCTGATAAGGCTCGTTGTCCTAAAGCGCCCCGGTTTTCACTCACAAAAATGTGGTATGCCTATGTTTAGTCCAAGTCTTTCACAATTAAACTTCGAATCAAGTCCAAGTTAGATTTTGCAGATGTTGAATCAAATCGTAACCCATAGTCTAATCATTCGAAGTCTTTTGTTTTTGCTTTCAAGTCATTTAAAAAAACGTATTCATGATGAATTGAGGAAAATGTATAGGTTGATGGCTAATATTTAAAAAGAAGAAAGAAGCGGTTTTGCCAAAATTCTGATTGAAATGCTGAATTTCTTCTAAAATATTTTTTTTGAAAATTTTCTTCTGCGTTGGCCAGCGGATCAAAAACAAATTTTGTTTTGGAAATTGCCCCAACAACATTTCGAGTCACTCGTGATTTAGATCAAGTCGTTCCAAGAAAAAATGAATGGAGTAAAAAGTGTATTTTGGAGATATCAAAAATAAACCGACTCGAATCCTATTTGTTTCATGTCTTTTTTATAACGAGTTTTTTTTGCGAAATACACACTAGAGATGTCACGGGCAGAAAATTTTTGTCCTCTGCCCACACTGCGCCAAAAGTTTCTGTCCCTCTGTTCGCACCGCGTCCGCATTTGTTGTGCATTTCCCTGTCCGCGACCGCACTGCACCGCACCCCCCACACTTTTTGAGTTTTGACCCCCCCAA
>JGI24158J21664_10002588_pt1 | contig 22132 bp, 8 predicted proteins | sample Ectturendosymbi3_FD_21664 | JGI IMG/M metagenome (IMG submission 21664)
CGCTCCACCAAGGCCACCTAAATAAACATTCTAGGTGGCCTTGCCTCCACGCTTCAGTAGCTGGAAATGTTTGTCTGACTTCTCGACTGGTGCGCAGAACCTCGTGCTCGTTGTCTGCGTTTTTCCACTGAGGAGAAAAGTGGTTTCGAGTGAAAATTACCCTGCATTATTATCATTGTGTTTTTTTTCGGTGTGCATATAGGGCTGTAATTGTGGCAATCAAGAGCTGTAATTCACTAAGGTCGTGCTTCACTCTGGGCTTCCTTCCCTTCCGGAATGGAGCAGGAGAGGTTCTTCGAATCTAATATATTCAATATGATTTTCCAATATATGAGTTTTCATATATTACATTTTTGAATCTCTTACATCCTCGCTGGAATACTAACACCACGTGATTTCCACCCGGCCAGGTGTAGTTTTCCTTTTCATCAATAACAGCACCAAGTTGAAGTACAAAATAACTTCGTTAGTGCACAAACAACAGAGTAAGAGTTACATTTCGAATGTTTCTTTTGTAATCAACATTAATTGAAAAAAAGTTTTGTTTTTAAAACTTTAATTAGTGGTAACATTAACTCTGGTTTACAATGCGTGTGACAAAAATGCAGGGTAAGTGTTCCAGGGTTTTGAAAACAAGACGTTTGAAAAACGTTCCTCTTCGGAAGCGCTTCTATGTGAGACATATGGCGGACAAGTATCGACTTTCCACGATGGGTGTAAGCAAGGAATCGATCAGCAAATTTTTAATAGGAAATCGATTTCACGTGAAATTACTTCTGAATGATTGCACTTCAAAAATTGTTGAAAAAGTGGCCCAAAGGTCCCTACCCAAAGGGACCAATGGCCCATGGCTAAGGGATCTTTGGATCACGTTGGTTTGTCAGGTAATTTTATGACAATAATTACAGAGGACAATCAAATTTTCGTTTATATACAATGAGAAATGAAACTTTTGCCTGTTTACCACAAAAAAAGAAACACGATAGTTTGCATTTCTGCAGTAAAAACATTAAATGCAGTGGAAATACAGGATTTCTTCATAACACTTATTTTACTTAGCAAAGACCACGCCTACTGCAGTACGTTTAGGGTTATCCTAACCCTACATCAGTTCCTGCATTTCTATTACATCATTTAGACAAAGTTATCCCAGTGATTCCCAGCCGAGGTGCCATTTGCAATGCTCAGGGGTGCCGCGAGCTAATTCGTTTTTCAACATATCATTAAAAATACTCCAGTATTTTCAAAATGTCATCAAACCCTACAGCAAATTGCTATGCGTTCGCCACTGGGTGCCGCAAATTATTTTTGTCTCCTGTAGGGTGCCGCTACAGCCTGAAACGGTTGGGAAGCGCTGGATTAGCCCATGATCCCTCCTGCTGTGACGGGTATGCTTGTGATACTAAATAGAAAGAGAATGCGAAAAGAGGGTGTGGTCAACAAAATGTAACCAGCTTATAATCAAGTGCAGCTTACATTTTCGTTTCTTTACTTCATTTAAAGGTAGGCTTATAGATGACGCTCAGATTTTTTGGCTGCATTCCCTGCGGTGAAAGTTACAACAATGGTTTTCTAACTCCTTGTGGTGACGCAGGGTTCCAGTGGGCATCACCCCGTGACGACTTCGGCGCGTAGTCAGATTTGTTGTTCGATTTGTAGTCAGATGTGTTGTTCGATGCAGATCTTGCGGCAATCTCTGGTGGCGCGTGAAGCAAGCAGTGAGATGCACAAGTCAGAGAAACGCGGTGACTCGGTGCCATGAACCAAATGAAAACATACCTATCATTGCGAAAATTGACTCCACGTTCACGACCTTCACCCAGTTTTCAAGACCGGCCGTGTAATGCTAAACCATGTTAAATTCTGAGCAAAATAAACTGCTGCTCTCGTATTTTACCTTAATCTCAGGAACTTGAAGTGTTCTCATTAATCACCAAAAATGACGTGATGTCTTATAATTTCAAAATATCAGCAGTAGAGATCAATAGGCGAAGTGCCACCACTTGAGTCTGGTACTTCAACGACTTGGCAATATGCTAGCCATTGCTTTTATGCAATATGCATCTCACTTTGATCATCTTGTAAGCGGGGAACGAAGGATTTTCGTCAAAAAAGTTCGCTTTCTAACATTTTTCGATTTTATTCAGCTGAATGATTGCTGCATCTGTTGTTTTTTCATGGTTTTGTTAAAACTATTTTTTAACCTCAATTTTTCTTCGCGCATCTTAACGTTCATCGATTTCATTCAGCGAACAACAAAATGCCAGTATATGTAGAGGTATATAAACTTTTGGAAAACAAACACAGCATTTACAGGTTGCCATTAGAATTCTGTCGAGCTTGTCGAATATTCTACACATCTGCCTTGGCTGAGGAAAACTGAACTTTTCGGCTATGGCGAAACATTTTCGATCTTTCAAAAAGAAATAAAAAAGATATAATTTTCAGGAAAACACACATTAACCACGCTGCTTTGAAACTTGTTGTTTTGATTGCGAAAAAATAACAACAACGAAAAAACAATAGAAGCAATTGCAACAGTGTAAGTTGTACAATTCACACATAAAGCGATATGGTAATTCAAATTGTTTTACAAATTTTAAAGGATTAGTCAAAAACTACCATTTGAAATCAATATAATGTGCGTTTGAAAGAACCAGGTAAAACTTTTTAAATTATTACAGACAGGCATTCTGTGCTCAGCATCTTGTCTCAAATAACACTTTCCTGTTATGCGTTTGAAAAGCAATGAAATCTACTAGTTGAAAAGAAGAGGAAACCGAAAGAATTTCACTTCAACTTTCTTCCCGAAGGAGATTATTTGAAACCAAGGCACTGCTCTTCATAAAAAAACGGCTGTCTTGCATTTTTGTTTGAAAGAGCACTTCACCACAGCTTTTCCACGAGAGCACCTTAGAAGCTCTAACACAAGATTCGAAACCTTCGTTTTTGGGATTGTGCCATGGTCAATCACGAACCCCTCCAAATGCTTTTGTTGACATGCTTTCCCCGTGCGTGCTTCACCGCAGAGAAGGCCGTGCTAACTGAGCCATTTAAAAGCCTACTTATCGTGGAAGGAAGTACGTCGACTTCCTCTGGGTTTTCACTTCGCTTTGGGAAACTTGCGAGTGTGACGTTCACATCCTGGGGTAGGAACGTTGGATTAAATCATTTACGCTAAAATTAAACTGCCGTTGAGAAGACTGCGGCGACGGAACATGAGGCGAATACTGCGCTTGAGTGAACGGCGCACTGGCCGCAGAGAATGCGTGGCCGAGTGTGGGGTGTCCTGGGTACTGCGCTGAGCTTGGAGCGACGAGTGGAGCAGCACTGTGAGGAAAGCTCGAGTAACGCGCCGCGTCGGGATGGGTTTGACCAACTGCTGGTCGAAAGTCGGGCAGGATCGTGGCCGCGACAGCTGCTGTGATGCCACCTGGCGAGGGGCTCAGGTTATTAGAAACCAATTGGTGGCTGCCGTGGTGCGTTGTTGTTGATGAAGCGCCGTGTCCTTGGTATTGTTTGACGTCAACGCCCACCACATCCGCTGAGCCATCCGAAGAGGAGCTGTTGTGAGCGTGGGGAGAGGACAGCGCTTGCTCGTGCATTGGATTGTCTGTTCTTGGAGAAACTCTAGCCCCTTCGTTTCCACCGGTCATTCCGGTGCTGTGCATGGATGCCGGGTGATGCAGATGCGCTCTCATCGCACTGCCTCCGTCCTCCCTCGACTGGACCTCGGTGCCATAAGACATAGATTCGGGTGCATCCGTGAACTTGTAGGAGAGCGATGATGCGGCGTAAGAAGCGGCGGTCGAGTAGCAGTGAGGAATCTTGGGCAAGTTGAAGTCCTCCGGTCGATCGGGTTTGCCTTCACTGCTTTGGGTGTCTCGTCGCTTCCTTCGACGCCTGCAATGCGCAAAGACGAATGTTTCACGGCAAATGACAAGACGAACGAAGCACATTTCAGCTTGAAAGAAACAAGAAGGGGAGCGAATACGTCAGTAACTGTTTTAAGTAATCTTTAAGCCATCTGCCTTTTATCTCTTTTCGCGTAAGGGCCACACGGCGAGAGATGAATGATAGCCGTTTAATTATTCAATATCGTACCTGGTGTAACTGCTTTGTTTATACAAGCAAGTTATCGCGCCCCGGCATCGTGACCTTGTGAAATCGTGTTCGAGCATGCGAGTCGAGCGTTTCGGCCAAGGTTTATTGCCGGCGCGGAGTGCCAACGCGCGACAGTGCTGCGATCTTCACCCATTAACGCAAACTTTATCGAACATGGCAAGATAATCCAAAGAAAATGCTACGTTTATTTTGTAAACAGTCGAGCCAGTTCGCACTGACCTCCAAGCGGCTGCAAGAGAGATTTGCTGACGTTATCGCTTGCGAACGAGATTTACATGCCGTGGAACTAATTATATAAAGAGAGAACTTATTTGCGCAAAATAAATGCGATCAGGAATGTGTGCTGCGAACTTGCTGGCAGTGGCCACCAGGCGGCAAGACCTTGCGCTCATCGTTTATTGTAAATCTGCGGTCATAAAACGTGCGCGCGTGTCGCCAGCTGAGGCATGCTCGCCTTCCCCGATCGCGATCGGAAGGGGAGCAGACAAGGAGGGGTGAGGCGCGTCACACCAATCAAGCGGCGCAGAGGTTTGCCGATGTGGGGTGTTACACAATCTGGTAACTCCAATCGCCACAGAAATAAGCCTGAAGAGTTTTCGCGTCTTGGTCGAAAACACGTCTTCTTCAAAACCAGTTGATTATTATTTTTCGCTGCACAAGAACAAACAAACACGTCGGCAGACCAAAGCTAGACACGCTAAAATCTAATAAGCTTGTGAAGGCTCTGACGATTTTCATTAAATGTACTGAGTAAACACAGTGTTTTGTTCACGGTAATCTTATGGCATGAAAAAAGTGGGAAAGATTTCGTTTTAAAATCATTCACTGGTACTACAGTGATATACTCCCGCACCTCGGTAGACCGACAGATGTTATACCTGCTCCCGTTGGAGTTACCACTACCGAGAAAAACGATGGCCGTATTTAAAAATTTCGTAAGTGTTTTGAAATTTTATGATAATGCGATCACAGCAGCTCAGTGTTTAAGTTTCCTTTTGTTTGGCCTTGAAAAAGAGGTTTTATTACGTAGCGTGGGTATGCGTTTGAGACTGCGTTAAATAAGATTCGACAACCTGTGTAACGGTTACAGCTCCACACAGCTTCTCGTGCTGTCTGCCCTGCAGTTTTACAGAGATGTTCAGTTTGTTTGACGGTCTCCACGGTTGCGTTGCACACAATAGAATCAGGTCGACTGAGCAGCGCAATCACCGGCTGAACTTCACGCTTTGACACGGACGGAAGATTGTTCGCGTTTCTCGGTCTGGTTGATGCGACAATTGAACAAATTTGTCGACGCTTTTATTTACAGTGATTACTAGAACCGATTTTCTTGAGTCACATTTCACAATTGTCCGAACTCGGAATAACGGCCTTGTTTTAAGTAATCATTTGTTTTCAAGCGTGGTCCGATAAGATAAATACTCAAGGCCAGACTTACAACCTTTGCTGCATGCGAGCTAAGATTGAATTGCAGTGACAATGGATATGCGTATGCCTTTCACCACAGCAAGTCTCGTATATTTTTATTCAAAATTTCGAGTGCTGTACCACCGGAAACTTGTTTCAGGGACAATGACAAACACGATACAGCCGAGTTCAGCATTTATCTAAACCCGTGAGCCTTTCATCATCAAACCTAAAGTGTTTTTTTCGGTTCTGCAACCAGCGTGTCAGCAAAGACACGGAAAGCAATGGCGCCAAATGTGCGAGTTTGCGTTGAGGTGAAAAATCCAAAAAAATATTAAAAACGCGATTCAAAATTAGATTTCCTACCACCTGTAGCCTTCTAAAGTTTTAAAAATTATGCTACGCTTCGTGCGTTTAAAAAGCAACCCGTGGGCGGATGTCAGGCCACTACATTGTAGTTCCTGTTTGCGGCCAAGTTGAACGGTTGCTTTTGTTCTTTAACTGAACGGTAGTCTCAGCGTCGAATGTGCTGGAAATCAAGCGCTGCGAAAAATTTCTTCGTCACATTCACAGCTACGGACTTATAACTTGCCGTTCCTGTGATCGTTTCCCATGGCCTCTGAAATCACAGTTTTCCCAGTCTTCTATGAGTGCTTTTCAGTGCTAAGGCATCGACGAAAAACGTTTGGTCATTGACTAGGTTTTGTTGAACAAAACAAGATGTTTATTCAAATACGCTGAACAAACAGCAGATTGGAATCTAACTATTTTAACAATTTATAAACGTATTTCGGGGCCAAGCTCGTTACTGCAGAGGCGAAAGTGGCTCCACGGTGGCGCGGCGCGTTCAAGGAAATATGTTTCTGTGGATAAGTTACATAAACCGCTGCAATGCAGCCAGTCTTTTGCTTTGTTTCTGCTCGGAACATATAACTTCAACGTGCAAAAGCACAAGTTAATAAACAAGCAGAAAAAATTGATTTTTATCTTCGTTAATATCTGTTGACATTTTGTTTAATTGTGCGGGGCGATCGGACAACACTTACAATTTTGTTCGATCTATGGACCTACTGTGCCGGCAGATTCGCTGCGGGTCACGTTGCAACGTCACACTCAGATTATTATCAGACTCATCAACAGCGCGACAAAGTTTGTGCAGAGCCGCATATTGATACGCAAATCTCTGCCAACGGAGATGACTGGCGAGATAAAGCGCGCGTAACGATCTAATCCTCTTATCTTCTTTGTAAACTGTTTACTTTTGAATTTCCTGAGTTTGCGACTGTGTTTATCCGCCTTGTAATCGCTCCCTGATGGCATGCCTGGCGATTCCCGAATCGTGCGACATTTTACTTGTTCAGAAAAGCATTGGGTTGAAATTTCACCGGTCAGTCATTTTCCCGTTGCTGCACCTTTTTAGCCAAACAATGAAAAATTGTTGTTGAAAACAATGCACTGTTGTTACAGAGCAAGAAATGTTAAACGAAATTACACTGCACTTCGCCAGCAAGAAAGAACAGCTTTATTTCTTGGTAAAGGCATTTTCAATTCATGAATTTATGCATCCACGACTTGATGCACCACGAAAAAATCATGCTTATGAATAGATAGACGGCATGTTTTTTGTAGCGAGGAGTTCTTTTTTCTCATGAAATATGCAATCCTTTACTTTTTTAACAAAATGGCCGTACTGATGGGAACAAACTATGTCGTTGAGAAAAAGGGGCATTAGACAACCTAACCCTTGGTAATTATTGGAAATGACTTAAAGACTCCAAAGCGTTTATAATGCGACAGTTTGCAAAATTTTGCTTTAATAAATTGTACTAATTCAGCGTTTATAGTAATTTGAAGCCACTAACTAATGGTTAACGGGTACTAGAAAATTTTTCAAACTTCCTTGGGTGGATACTCTTTCATTAATAAAATGGATGCTCTGGCAATGAAAGTTTGTTTTACCTGAAGTTTCCGTTGTCGAACATCTTTTCACAGTTGGGATCGAGTGCCCAGTAATTTCCTTTTCCAGGGTCGTCCTCGTCTCTTGCTACTTTTTTGAAACAATCATTTAAAGACAAGTTGTGGCGAATGGAATTTTGCCAACCTGCACGACTTTTTTTGTAAAACGGAAAATTTTCTGCGACATACTGGTAGATTTGTGACAAAGTCAGCTTCTTCTCCGGCGAGTTTTGTATCGCCATGGCAATGAGGGCCGAATAGGAATAAGGCGGCCGCACCATCTTGAACAATTCAGATTGGCTGGAAAGTGACAGCCAAGCAAAATCAGAACCGAAACCTGGTGGGCCGAAGAATTGCCGTTGACCGGCCGCAGCCGCAACTGCTGCCGCGCCGTAAGTTGCAGATTGCATGTAAGACGATGCCGAATTGAAAGGGTTTCCTGCGGCCGCCATCGACGAAGGACCAGCTGCAGCATGGTTTAACCATAAATACGGGTTAGAAGCTCCAGCAGCAGATGGATAATCTAATGCTGCAGAATAATGGTGTCCCGCACCGGCCGGATGTTGACTCCTCGCTGCCGCAGCGGCTTGCGCTGCAAAGGCGTTCTGGTTGTAGAAATTGTCGTACATAGAACCTCCCGATCCACTCCCGCTGCCATCAAGCAGGTCTTGTTGACTGACTCCATGTTGATGCGGAGGAATTGAACTCATCATGCTTTTAGTATTTTTACTAAATCTTCCACTTTGAGCTGAAATTCTTTTCGGACAAAAGGTTTGAGCAGCGAGCGAAGTTCCGGGTGATCTTTCGGGAAAAAATGCTTGGCTTCTGCAATCTATTTCTTGTTTTAATGCCACTATAGGAGTTTCTTTTTCTTGAAAGGTGAGCAACGATCCGGAAGTCTGATGAGAGGTCAGAAATGACTGTTCGAACCTCTCCTGCGGTGATTGCATGTAGGAAAAACACGGGTGGAAACCTTGCCTGGCGCTAAACTCCACAGGTTCATATGAAGTTATCTCATCAGTGAATACCATAATAAAATGAAAACATTAAAACTAATTTTCATTGATGTTGCTTACAGGTGGGAATTATCTAAAAGCACATAGAAGTAGAAACATACTGAGGATATATTGATTGCATTTAAAGTAAGGCACCAAACAAGGCAAAAAGAAATACAAGTCTCAACTTACCCCGATTAACGCATTACACATTGAACTTTTGTTTACTAAATCGAATTCGCACAGTTTGCTCTTTGCGTAACATACCAACTACCTATTTCTTCTCGTCAATACAAGCATTACAATATCTTGGTTGTCTGGTAAATTTGATAAGCTCGGGATGAGGCCATACAGTTGGCTCCATTTTTGGTGCAAGTTCTTGAAAAGTGAGCTCAGCCGAGTAGAAAGATTTTATTTGGCCTCAAACGCAACTCCGTTGCAGAAACAAACGTCCACCTCTTTGCGGTCTCTGCTGTAACTAACCACGGGCAAGTTGACGATCGAAACAACCTACCGCGTATTCCTGCGTCTGACGCAAAAATCTGCGTTATCAATACGGGATGCACCACTAAACACGATGGTTTTGTCACAAACGCTTTTGAATGTAAACACTAATTTTGAAAGGTTTCGCTACGCGCGTTTGCACACTGTCCAAGCCATTATTTACTGTACGCATTACCTTACGTTTATTACCCAAATTATTCTCCCAGGTAGTTTACTTGTAAGGTTGTTGCACAGCCGAAAGCATTGCTGTTTAGCACGCTGTATTCTGTGGCAGTAATCAATTGCGCGGGTAGTCTGTAGAATGTAGATTATCGCAATCTGCCGATTGTTTCATTTGATTGCAAACTTGGCGAAGAGTACGTAGTGAGCTGTCAGAAAAAGAGATATCGTCAATGAGCGATTGGCTATGCGATCGAGCAACATAAACACTTGTGCTTGATTAGGTGCCTCAGGGAAATATGCTCTATTGCCTCCCTCGGTTCTGCAAAAATGGCTAAGATAGAGTCTTCCGAGTTGCATTAATTGATTGTCAAAAGCACAGGAGGCAGAGCTTTACACTCATACCTAGTCGAGCAAAAGCAACTAAGTTTTGACTCGAAACATGTTAGCGAAGTTGTACTAAACATGAAAACACGATGCTGTAACCTATAAAACTTGAACACTTTTCTGTTTTTTGTTTTTTTGTGCTGCGTCCAGGCCCAACCAACGCGATCTGCTCAACAACGCCGCCGTTCTGTTGCATACATTAGTTAAACATTGTCTGCCATTCCCCACAGGCAGAAATTGTCACCTTCTTGCCTAAACCTTCATCTGCCACAACTGGGAAGTGTTCACCTTCAATATTAACTGTTTACTATACGGAAACTGACTTGTGCTCAACTCTTGATTCGTTTTATGCCATCACGCCTGATTACCTTTTTTTCGATAGCGCCCAAGAGCGAGCCCGCGATGGCAAACTGGTCGCTTCAAATTCTCTCGCCCTGTGCGCAGTGAAGTTGCCCAGCTAACGCAGGTAATCGCAAAACCCGGATGATAATTTCGTTTTTCTGTCACATATCCGTAACGACGTACAGGAAGACAATTATTACTTTTTCGTTCCTTGTAACTTGCTTAAAGACGAAGATTTATATTACCTCTTAAGCAATTTTGAATGACGCTGACTTACAAGATGATATGGGTTTATCTAAAAGTTTGATAGAACCTACACGTTGACATTATATATTCATGTTGGCACTTGGTAAATGACAACTGTTATACACGCATAATTTTCACCTTTCGCTGGCTTACAGTCCAATGGCCTCCAGTTCAATCATTACAAGGAAACACAATTTTTAGTTATCCCCTTATCTTCAAGTTTTGGCTCTCAAAGTACTTTAATATTTTCAAGAAAATATTGACATTTTGATGCAGTTGTTCGTGTTTGGCTTGTGGTGATAAACAGGATGCTATTAAAAACATACCTGAAACATGTCAAAATATGTNACAGTTGCATCATATCCAGCGTAATTATCATACCTTTTTTTCGTGAAGTTTTACTACCTTTTAACACTAATGAGGGAAATTTTNGTGCTGTTCGTTTAGATCGCTAGCAATTATATCTCATGTGAAATCATAGATAGTTTGTGGTGTTTTCGCTTCGACCGAGGCTCGATTGCAATGGCGGTTTGGGAGTTGTTGGGGACAAACGATTTTGTAGATATATTATTGGTTGTGCTTTCCCCTTAACACTTCTATGAATGAAAAACATTTTGTTTTGATCAACCCTTTCAATCTATACGATATGCTGAAGACCTTATCAATACATTTGTAAGCTCTGAGAATGCCTTTGATAAAATGAACTGTAATAGCTTTTGTGCGCATGGAAAAATATTCATAGTCNTTTGCGCGCTCTCANTTATCTGCCCTGAACTGATTTCAACGTAGCTTTCTTTTGCTAGTTTACTCCGCTAATATAACCACAGTAAAAGTTACGTCAGTGTCTAATGGTTGGACAGGTATTTGACAGAAGCATATGTGATAGATCAGGGGTTCCCAACCTGAGGTGGATGCACTCATAGGGATGCATTTGCATATCTGAAGGGGTACATTTAAGGTTAGCAATAGAAGGGGGAAATCAGTGGTGGACTAAAGGCTGGGGGGCCCGACGCAAGGCTGAAAAGGGGGGTCATCTGATGACGTCATCATACTCAGCCAACCGTGATAAGACCTTTTGATCAAGCCTTGGAAGGGGAAGGATGCGTTCCTGATACTACGGCATAACTGACATAACAGAAAAAGCAAAAGGACATTCATGACACATAACTTCAAAAACACTGAAAGTTGGGAAGACAAAGCTAGCAACACAAAAGTTAAGCGATAGCAAATTGGCATCGACCCCCACTTCTCTAAATTTGCGCCCCATTTATTTGCATTCAAAGAATAACTAGAAAGTTTATAACACACTTTCTCCAAAATGCTTGGTCTCCTGAATTTGTTCATAGCCATGTCCTTAAATTACAGTGGATTTTTGTTATTTTACGCAACCTTTGGATCATAATAAATGTTAGCGGTACGTGCTCACCAGTCGAAATGCTGAATGGGTACAGGGTCAGAGAAAGGTTGGGAACCCTTTTGTTAGATGCATGCGAAATTCTATTTTATTGCTTCGGTAAAAATAAAGTAGCCATGGTATTTAATTTGAAGAAGCTAATAGTTTAGCAGAATAAGTTGAGGTTTGTTAACTGCAAGTCTTAAAAGCATTTCTTTATGGCGTTCAATGTACAAAGCATATAAGTATAGTAACTTCTCTTTGAAATACCTCCGGGAGAGAGTATTTGTATCACACAATAACTACAGCGCAAAAATTATGTGGCCAGACGATGACTGAAAAAAGTGTTCGTTGAGTTGAGCTCCTTTTTAAAAAAACGGCTTGCTTTTAATTTGGTTGATTGAAAGCAAGTCTGCGATGACTCTGTGTGCTCATAAATATGTTTTTCTGAGAAATTGCAGAAATTTACTTGTAATTATAATTATGCATATTGCAATTTGTTTTTTCACAAATTTGGCAACTAATAGACGTATTCATTCAGTCTTCGAGTTCTCAACATTTGTCAAAGTAGCATCTATGAACAAAAGTGATGCCATGGAAATTTCATATAGTACATAACCATAAAATATTGGCAATATACTTGGCAGTTGTCTATGCTAGCTTTTATCAAGTTGAAGCAAAAATCGAAGCATTTGCAAGGTCACGTCACGTCCTTATAAGAATGTCGTTTAGGGTTATATTTACGTTGGGTCACTCTTTTCAGTGTGGATCAAAGCCTTTGTTATATTCTACGTTGAAATCAAATATAAGCTCATTTTCTCTCATGTGTTGATTCTACTGATATCGAGCTTGACGGGAAAAACCTTTGTGTGACTTCTTGAGAATCGTATTTGGGGTTTTCATTAGTTTCCAATTAAAATTTAATGGGAATGTTTTCACCGCAAACAATGCACTGCGATCCACCGCTGCTGCAGCCCCTATTTTGTAAATAACATATATCTGCGCAAAAACACAGAGCACGTTTTTCAGCGGCTGGCACATGTCACTGCCTTGTGTTCCTGCAACCGGCACAGATATTTTGCACCCTGTTGACGCTTTCTATTGTTTGTAAACACTTTTCAGACGAAGTTATTTAAACGAACGTCGGCCTCTTTTGCTGCGAGGAAAGGAAATTATCAATTTGTGCTCAAACGTCCAACTTGCTTTGTGGCGACCGAACATGAAGCAGACGTAATAGCCCGAAAGGAGATCGGTGCATTGGAATTATAAACACCACTCTGAAAATTAGTGAAATATAATGTATTTTCAGTTTTCATCGTTGAAGTTAATAAAAAATGAAAGTGTTCCTCCAAAAAGTGAGAAATTCCGAGAAAGCTTCATTTCACATCGCGCGTTGGTCACATACTAGCGCTGTCTTCATTGCAATATTCCCTCGAGTATTGTCCAAGATGCATTTTAGTCAGTAATTGTCGTTTTTATTCATTTTCCAGGCCCTGTCAAGCACTGACGAAAAAACTTTTATTGATACTGCTGACAACAGTAAGAACTGATGTGCATGACGTCGAAGGCATGCTCTGACGTGATAATTTATGCTCAAATGTAATCCAAAGTGAAATTGATTCGTTTTTGGCTGTTTGGCTGGTTTGGCTGTACTGATTAACTGCCATTTGCCGCAAAAGCTTCTGAACATCAGTATAAATTCTTATGTAGAAGATGGGATCTCGCAGAGTGGCACGTCATTGAGTAATCTTGAATATGTGTGAGTAACCATTCTAAAGTCGCGTTGGATTCTGTGGAACTGACAGTTGCCCGATAAATAAATTCGTTTTGTTACGATGACAGAGACTCGCAGGGAAGTCGCTTTCTCTGTACTCTTTGCCTAGCTGCCGTTGTGTCCTTTTCCGTTCGTCCTACCCTTATTTTCAACCCAAACACAGAAGCTGTGGGAAAGCGAGACACTTCGCGACGTTCTGTGCCTTGCTTTCGACAGGCGGTTACGCCCCCTGTCTTTGACAACTTTGTGGGACGGGCCCTGCATTGAACAAGCTGTTGCTCACACTGGTTCTACACGCCCCAAAGTTGCTGTTTGATGCTCAATATTCCCGCCCTTACCCATTTGCACTCGGCTGGTAGTTCCCATTTTGTGACAAACCATTTACCTTAGCTCATTCGTCAACTTGCTTCAATAGATAAAGCAGTAAACGAACCGCGCTTGAGTCAAAAGCTCGATTACGTCAGTTGTTGATGCGCTGCATTCACTGGCCTGGCGTAATGATGGGATTACAGGAATAGACTTTACAGATTAGATCTTGAAACAATTACAGTTACAGTCATTTATGGTGCTTTCCGTAAGGGCTCGATGAGCGGTCGAATTTGGCGCAAAATAAACTATTTGGTCACAACGCACCAAGAAAATATTTTCTCAGATCACTTTTCGCCAACCCTTGATTTGTCATGATCTCATTCTAAATCAGCTCTAGTTTCCACTGATTCGGTGTTTGATGGCTTTAAACCATGCTAAGGTCAAAATGTCGGTGGATATCTACAGACTTTTGGAAAAAAGGTAATGACTGGGTCACCGAATGAAGTGATCTTTATTCCAGCAAAAGTAGTGATTTTATGAAGTGCGCTGCAACATTGTAAAGATCAGATTTTAGGGGGCAACTCAATAACGTAGTTGATTTGCAAGCAATTTTTGAATTCAGGAAATTTATGTGATTTCGCTGTGGTTAGTGGAACATCGGCAAAGCATATTTTAGAAAACCGTTTTCAAGGGCAGAGTCATCGCACTAAACCAAATTCAAAGCCTGATAGAGAAATACAATCAAAATCGGTCGCGATTTTGAACTCAAACTTGGATTTCAAGTTTGACATTTGCCTCCTCGTAGTGGACTAATGAAATGGTTACTTACCTCACTGTGGATAAGCAACCCTCTGCATCACATGTTCAACACCACAGTACTCGGAACAGTTAAGCCCCTGGAAATAACCTTTCCTTCATTTCAGTTGCTTTTGAACAGTGAAAGCAACGGCACACAATTGCAATGTGTGTTGTGTAACTTACAAGTCATTGCAGTCTCACTCCGAAGGAGAGTTTTTAATTTCCTGCCACTATTCTGTTCCAGGTTACCTATGGAGAAGTTACTTGGCAACACGAAATAGTCGAAAGATATTGGTTTCACGGCGTTTAATTGTTTTGAACAGAGTTTCTGTCATGAGGAATACTTAGTCTACGTTTGTTGCGTTTTCAAACTTCGGATTACCTATTGACACTGTTAACCGTTGAGCGGCAAAATTCACCACTTACTTGTCTCCATTCAACGTCGATGAAAAAGCCGGAATGCGTCATGCCAACAATGGAGTTTTTACCGCAAGCTTTTTCCACAAGCTGACTGTATCGGGTGACAAGAAATTGTATCTTATGATGTTTGCTTGCAAACCAGAGACAGGTCGGAGGTTCGAACGGCGATCAGCACATTCCGTCACTCAAACCTTCCTGCTCTCAGCCAGATCTATGGAACCGATATAAAGGAGCTTTATTTTCAAACCCGATCGGTCCCTAAAAGTTCCCACACTCTGAACGCTGAGGAGGTTTTGTTGGTATGACTTCCTTTACAACTATTTCTTGAACGTGCTGGTTGATGTGTGTGCCTAATATTAGCGTAGAAAAGCGTTTTGCTTTAACTGGCCATATAGGCCACCTGGGTTCCGAATTTTCAGGTCGCTGCACTGGAGGGAAGCGAGTATCTAATTGCTCGTCACGCAATATTCTAGTTGTTCACTGTTTCGTCTTAACGAATTCGTTTCACATAGTGCTCGTCTGACGTGGCTGACGCCGAAACGACTAAGCACTTATTAGAAAATGGCACTCATCCTTTCAGCACAGTTTTTCGTGTTTAGTTATCAGTCTGAAATTGCTTGAGGTCGAAGCAGTGTTTACGGTGGGAGCCTGTGTGCGCTCGAATGGATCGAAGAGGAAAATTTTGGCAACTTGCTGGTTTCAGGTTCGGCTATTGGGCAAACAACGAAGGCCCGAACGAGACGATGATGATTACTGTCGCAAATAGCTATGGATAACCAGGTCCAACACAGACACTGCCCTGAAGAGACCTAGCTTACACGCCAACACGTGATCGAGATCCCAATCTAAGATGTTTTCGACTGAGGAAATTGACCTACATCCGCACAAACCCTACTGTATTTACTGGAGCGAGTCTATTTTTCGTCCTCCGTTGAAGTTTGAGATCTTGTGTCATAAAATCAAAATCACCAAAGATCCGTCTAAGCGCAGAAGTTACCAGAAGACGCCTCTTACCGTAACTTCTGCAAAAAAAATTCTTCATTTCAATTTAAAGCATCTTTCTGTGAAATGCGTCATATCTTGTCAAAAAGATATTCGTCTGGAGACCAGCAATTTTTTGCTCCTTGACGTACCAGCCGCTTGAGTTAATAAGTGTTGACTTTAAACAAACTGATTATTTACAGCTATGCAATAAAGCACGCGTCTGTCAACTTACTTTGGTGCAAACTAGATGGACCCTGCTGCTCGTACAAACCGCAACTTCCCTTTAACAGTAGATTGTGTTTTGTCGTTTTCGAGCTTGTCGCTGTTTACCACTAAAATATTGACTATGCATACACACATATTCAATGATATATCTGAGCGAAGGCCTAAAAGCCGTTTTCGAAACTAGCTTTTGTTTGCCTGAGCTGCAATGCCAACCCCTGCAGGCGTTCAACCCAAGACGTTTCATTGCGTGCATTACTCTGCACATGAAACTTAATTTTTGTTTAAAGCGTTATACAAGAAATAGCTCGCTCTTTCTTACTGCAAAGGAAGTGAGCACTGATCCTATCAAGTATGGGTTAGACTAGGGAACTTCGGCGATAATTTAGTGTCATTTCTGGTGACATGTCCCCAAGTGCAGCAGTTTGATGCAGTTATCTGCTGTGATTTGTTTCGGCAATCAGTGTACAGTAGATGCAAACAGAGACTTGCGATGCTTCTAGTGATGTGTGTTCTTATACAAATCGTTAGATAAACTCTTCGTACTATTAGCAAGCAAAGAAACAAGTATATATTTTCCGTTTCTGTTTTAAACGCTGAAGCAAACAGACGCAGCAAACTGACACTGAAATCAGTTGATACCATACACATTTTAATATTACACCGATGGAAGTTTAAAACCCAGCAAATTTTCCATAACAAGTACGTACATAACTTTTGAAAAAGTTCTGGTTCCAAGTCCAAGTGCATAGCTATCTGGGCTATAACTTGCATAGATATTTTGGTTGCGTAATACCTGCTGATTTCAATTTTTGAAAAGTTACCAGGTAAACCAGTTTGTTATGCTCCAAACCGTTGATTCACTCTTGGAAATGGCGCAGTAGAATTTGCTTCGATCACGACATACGGAACTATCGCAACAAATTCAGATAAATAAACGTCGGTTTGCGTAACACCAGTTCAATACAATGTGTTAGAAGGTCTTCTTAGAATTGTTTTTGTTTTGGTATCTCGCGTATAAGTGGTGACAAGTAGTTACAAAGTATATGAATTTTTGGCGTTTACTATCATGCACTGTTACAATAGAGGTTAGCGAAAACTGTATTATCGTTTGTGATAATGATGTGATACTTTACTGAAGAAAACCGAAATCGTTGGTAATTGTTGAAAAATGATTTGCTTTTGTTATCATAAAAAATAAAGTGGCCGTTGAAGGTGTATCAAACTGTCAAAGTTGATTGTTATCGAAAAAGCAGACCTTCGTTTTTTTTCAATAAATTGTTGCGTGTAGATCAAAAACTGTTCATGATGCCATTTTGGCAACGGTCGGTTTTACGATAAGTCCTTGTTTGCAAAGCAGATTTTGACACAGCGTTTGATGTAGATCAGCATCTGACGCAAGTTTGCTCTTTCAAAACTGGATGGTAAATGTTTCTTTCTCAGCGGAATGGAAACTGAGGATTCCCGTGTAGTCAAAACATTCAAGTGCAAAAGACAAACAATTTTAAGATGGTAAACCCCGCTGGTCGCGAACATGGGTGATTGGTTATCTTTGCTTGGCTTGGATTGCTTGGTTCGTGCCACTACAATTGGGCATTCTGTTGGCAGCCATGCAGATGTGTCTGTGTAATTCACATCCTGCGTTGATATTATGTATTTCTCAGGCATAAGATAACAACGTTGATGCCAAAGGTTTACGCAATCTAAGGAATTTAATTATAGTGATTCGCTGCTGCGAAGTTTTCATTTCTAGACCATTCGTGTTCCCGTTTTTTTGAGTGCTCACTTGAAGCAAAATGGCGGCCAGCACAGTTTTGGCCTGCATTTCATTACAACTTAGGTAAAAGTCAACAAATCCTGCAAACTGACAGCGAAAGCATCTGAGCAGATTGCGTTGTTTAAACCACAACGATGCTGTTTTCTTTTGCTGTTATTGCAAAAGTAGGTGAAATCACAAAATTTAATTTGAAACGTTTAATTCACACCGAAGCATCCAGTACACGCTGATAGTCAACAGGTAATTGTTTGATTGAAGACAATTTTAGCACAAAAGTTTCCGTAAAATATCCTATAAAGTGCTTGGACTATAAAAATATTGGTACTGCATACCAAAAAACATAATTGGTTTATTATCAAAATATCGGTAATTTTAAAGTTTTTCTACGTGAACTGGCGCCAGTGCGAGAATCAAGGGAATAGTGTTGACATCTCAAAGGACTATGACCTCACTGCAAATTTCTAAATCAACAATACTGAAGTACTTTCAAAAATTTTTCTGAATTTAAATTTTCTGTTACAATCCATTGTGAGCTATGGTTATGTGGTGATATTTTATCAATAACAACTCATTGTTTCTTGAAATCTGATCAACAAATGCTTATTATATTTCTATCAGTACTGTTTCACATAGATAGAAAACAAATCATTGAAACGAAATTAATTGCAAGAATTTTGCAAATACAAACCAAAATTTTATTTAATTTTTCAATATTTTCTTTAATCTTAAACCAAAAGTCCATATCACATGGGTTAGTAGTGCAGGTGCACAAAAACCACGAGTAGCACTCACAGATGAAAAAGCACAAAGGACGCGAATCCAACACGAGTACCTATACTTAAGTGGTACTGTGAAAGAATGAACACTTAAACGATAAAACAAATACTGGCTTTGCCCACGCTAAAAATGAACACTTCATGCATACACAATGCATTGAAAAGCATAAAACTGCATTTAAATGCATTGATAAGAATAATTAAGCTGCATTAGAACAAGCTGATAGTCAAATACAGATGTACAATTAAGCCTTGTCATCTCACACTATGTCTTTTACTGTGCACGTGATTTCTATCAAACCGCTCGGTGAAGGATTTGTCACTCCCTCGTTGACAGGACCTTCAAGGTCATTAAAAATGTACCACGATAACATAAAAGGTCAATTTAAAGAAAGCATTACTTGTCCATGCAGCCTACATGCAGAATACAAGCTGGTGTAAGAATATTAACCGAGGTTGCTCACCCGCAATCATTTGGAATACCTCCACATGCGGCAAGGTTGTGTATTCTGCTTTGCCAGCATGAAATAAAGCCTATCACTCACTCCACAACATATATTAGTAGGATCCCCTCCAAACACAAAGAATAAAGTTGTAAAAGAAACAGAGCGAGGCCGTTGGCCAGAAATTTTAAAAGACAGTAAACTTAGCTGAATCTGAAAACAAAACCGAGGAAACTGGTACAAAGCACCGTTTCTAGCTTGAATGAGAACGAGAGGAAAGCAGGTGCTACTGGTATCAATCTCACTTTGAATCTGACAAAACAATCGAAATGTTTTTCACGCATTCCAGAGAACAAAATAAATTACTTGAGAACTTGTAAAAGTATTCATTACTTACTCCTGAAACTGTAAGGAAAAGACAAACCAAGGCTAACCTCAATAATTTTAAATTTGACATTTCTAGCACACGAGGCACAGCTCCCACCACGTTCGAGTTCAGGAGACAAACAGTTTAATCAAATTCAGGTATAAATATTTTTTCCAAAATCGACTTGAGTTGTGGATAAGATTAGAAAAATAATAAATTGCTAAATGCAATGTTCGGTTTTAATGGAACGGTTTGACCGATGGCACCTGTAAGATGGGGTTAACTGATAGAATCAGAATGTACCTCTTTCTTAAACTTAAGTGAAACCACCAAAACTAAATGACAGTTACCATCCAATATTATAAGTTGAATTGTGGCATTGCATCACACTACTGTCGTCAAGAAGTAGGAAAATTAACATAATTACACGAAGACGCTAGCGGTAATTTTGATGGATTATCACAAAAAGTGCACAACATGTGGAGAGCAATTACTTGAACCAGCTATATATTAGAAAATTCACCATTAAGATTTATTAATGGAAAATTTTAGGCGATTGATAAAGTACGAAAGGATCATCATTTTCAATAGGATTTCGAAACATATAGTGTGGTGTAAGAGCTTGAAGTGCAAAGGATTAACCAGCTGCAGAAAGGCTGCAAAGTAGTTGATTGCAAACATCTAATCACACTGAAAAACAAGGGTACTTCTTACTCTAAAATGCAGGCATAAAAGCAGGCATACTGTGGATTTTCACTTTCAGTATAATGGGCTATAAGGTCACAATGAAAAGCGGATGTCCTTTCAAATGAATAGATGAAAATCTTCTTTGAAAATATATAATGGTCTATTCTCTGTCGGCTTGAAGTGTGGCTGCTTTTGTTTCTTACTTTGATGACGACACTGCATCAGCAAAAATTATTTGATCCCATTTTATTTCTAATTTTAGAGTATTAACCAACTCAGCAACGCCGTACCAGTGCCTTAAAGTTAAACAATTCGTCTTCTTATTTTTTCCCACGATTTTTTTGTCAAAGGTTGATGTCTTTGTCTACTAAAGAGTTTTAACTCTACAATTTTATTTCTTGTAATAACAATTTATTGAACAATATATTATTCGTGGTTTTTATGTGTAGACAACTGTATTAGGCGCGGCCGATTCATTCAGTTATGCATTTTTATTCGCGTGTTTGATTCAGACTCATGGTCCATATCACAAGGGTAATTGAATAACATAAGAACATAAAAAGGGTTAGTCATAACGCATTACAGAGTAGGTGTTAGTTGAAAAACACAGTCAACGCTGACAGAGGAGCAAAACACTGAAACAACGCACCAGCAAACTGGAATTGGTGCAGTAGTTGCTGCTGAGACTGCTACGATTCTTCGGCCATGCTCTTGGAAGGTTTCTTCCAGTGTTGACGGTGTTTATAAATTTGCATCAGAACTGCATTAAGACAATTTAGGCAGCTATTGACTAAGGATTCTTTGGTCAACTGGCTTTTTATGACCTTATATTTGGTGTTATTTTACAGCAATGGAATGCGATTTGCGGTTTCAGCTCCTTAGATCTTTGAATTTAAGCCAAGCCTAAACTTACGAAATTCAACAATTAGATGAATTTCCTGCTGATTTCTGTGGCAAACAGGAATCGTGGCAGGAATTATGGTATGTTACAAATACAAAAAGGTTGAAGTAGATGTGTTTGGGGTAAAGCAGTTAGGTGTAGGTAGATCTTCATGCGCCTAAAACTTTGACAGAAAATCTTGTAGACCTATATTTTCCATTTTGATTTATGACGAAACTCTTCCAAAAACAGTAGAACTCGAAGGCAATACTAAATAGTTAGATCTCAATGAAATCTAACCGCCATTTTCAGAACTGCAAGAACCATCAATTGTAATACAACGACTCTTTTCCAGACCACTTGAAGAAAGGTACGCCATAGTATCCCTACCACACGCTGTTGCGTTATACATTTAACATCTTTTCTGATGGGCGGATCTGACATGCTGTTAAACCACAGGTTCCCAGCCCTTTTTGAAGCTGGCACCCCATTCGTAAAAATAAAGTGACATTCGCACCGCTCGTTTTAGAAAATGTGTAGAAATCACAAAAACAATCCTATCTTGCAGTATCTTAACTTTTTAAATTACTACTCGTAATACGGAAGCCTATTGACAAAATAACAGAAAACACTCAGTCGTACTGCTTAACTTTCATAACTTACTGCTCGTTAGAAACAAACCTAGTAACTTTTTGTTGCTGCTTCTCTGAAATTATCCACTTATATACCTTGGCACACAATTACTCGGAAACACGTGCAAATCGTCGGAAGGATTCAAACGGATCCGATACTTATTTTTCAAATGAATAAGTAGAAAGGAAAATTCAGATTCGCATAAATATGTAGTGGCAAAGGGCACTAGAATGGACGGGGATTTTGTGCTAATATCTAATAAGATTGCATAGTTAACACCACAAACTTTCGAGTTTTGTAGCATCAAACAACAATCTCGCCATAATTGCTCCATAAACATTTAAACGTCACAATGCGCTTACAATCGCGTTACGGGCCATCTTCAGCGTGGTAACCGCAGGGTGAAACCGAAATAGCAATGTAGGTTTTACCTATTTAAATAGCTAAATCAGTAACGTTAGCTTCAATAATTGGGTTGGATAACGTTCTTTTGAATAATAGCACTTGCAAGCTTTCGTAAATATTGGTCATTTTGAAAAAATTATATC
>JGI24158J21664_10002589_pt1 | contig 22131 bp, 14 predicted proteins | sample Ectturendosymbi3_FD_21664 | JGI IMG/M metagenome (IMG submission 21664)
CGAACCTGAGGTCTTTCGGAAGCAAATGTACTGATTTGAAAAAAGTGCTTATGACATTGTTGTGACTTTTTGGGCCGTCGCAGTTATTCGGCGCCCGAGGAATTTTGCCCCTTTGCCACCCCCTCGTTACGTCTCTGGTGTTATGCAATAAAAATCAGAAAATTTTCCAAAAATAAACAAATTTTCAAGTNCGATCGTCATGCACTTCTATTCCATGAACATCTGCAATTTTCGAACAACACGGCATTGATCTTGCACAGANTGCCAACAAAGGTTACTGGCGGCNTTTCAGGTTTCTCCATGTATATTTGTGTCACTTCTATGCCTGCCCCACGCGTTTTTTCGGCGTAGACCTGTGTTTGTTTTGCTAATAATAAAACTTTTCCGACATTCAACAACTTACTTTTTAAGGTTAGATAAGTTTGAGAATAATTTCTGAATTGTTTTGAAGGCGGCTTCTGTTCCGGAAATGTCCCAGTACGCCTGGGTGATGGTGAGAAAGCGATTTAGCCAAAACGTGTATGGTTATTAACCGTGTTAGTTAAAAAAAGTCCCATGAACAATTGAGTCTTCACTGCTGTGCAGTCAGTACACATCCGGATGAACTCGTCCCTTTGCCCCCCCTAGAAACATCCTGGATCCGCCTATAACAATCCTCGCTAAGTTTAGAAATGGGCGCGACAAACGTTAATGCGACATATTCTCTAGAGCTGGGCACGACAAACGTTAATGAGACACATTTTCACCGAATCGGTCAGGGAGCCGTCGAATGCTAGTTGACGTAATACCCTGCGAAGGCTGATCTTGCAGATCGACCGTTTCGTTTGATTCAGTATTGTCATGACCGGCATGACCTTTCTGACTGGTTTCTAACTGCACTGTTTCAGTGTCGGAAATGCAATTATCAGTTGTTTCTGAGACATGGCTCGTTTTCACTCAGTGGCGCTAAATCAGAAACCGTACTTTCCCTTCGGACAAGAGGTGTCTTCGGGTTAGCGTCGAGAAGTTCAACTTCGTCACACAGCGGTTCGCTTTTGTTCCGACCGAATCGTTTCAACACAGTATTTGGCGTAATCAGCCACGTTGGAAGTGAACGACCTAACACAGAACCCCTGGGAAAAGGCAAAAACTGCTCGTGCGGTGTAATGATCGTCGCTGCACAAAGCAGTGTTCTCACCGAATGCAGCACTTCGGGCAAAACCTCTTCCCAAAGGCGAGGTCCTAGGTTCGTCTCTTTAACGTAAGAGACACTGTTCTCCAAATGGTTNGATTGAAACATTCACATTGAGAGTTGCCAGTGCTGTGGTAAGGAGTAGAATCAGGGCCGCCCGCAACCCTCCCAAGAAGAGCCTAGGTCCAGCTTAACCGCCTCCGCACCGGTGTCGGACGTTTCCGCTCCTGCTTGTACAAGTGGGATACGGCCTCCTCTGCGGCCTGTTTGTGAGTGTTGCGCAGAAGAACAAACCGTCGACCATGTTGTCCTCCAATGTCCAATCCATTGACCTCCCCATGGACTGCACGGCCTGACGGTTCTGGACGATGAGACAATCGAATGACTGCTCAACATCTGCCCCGAGATCTAGTGCGGCCAAGCAGTGGTTTGAACAACTGACTCAAAATAAGAAGTTGCCAAACGACCATTTTCAATGGCTTTCGTACTTTTTTGGGAGAAGGGCTCTTCGTACAAGAGATCCGGGTGTTACTCATGGCTGAGGGTGTTTTCTGGAGTTACAGCTAATACACGTCGCTCGATGCCGTTTGTAAATTGTAAGCTAATCCTTTAAACTAGCATAATGAAAAGTGTAAACATTTATAGCAGCTTTGCTCCCTCTGTATGAATCTATCGCAATTTCAGTCATTTATTACGGACGCCTAAAACAAATTTGGTCAAGGAGTATACAGGGCAAGTGACACACACACACACTGTGTCCTACCACATGCTAATAAGCACAAGCATCGACAAAAGGTTGTGCGACCCATAGACGATCGCTGCAGGGCCTATGCAACATACGCAGGTTTTTTTAAGGAAAATGTTAAGTACCCGGTATGGACCTGTGGGGACCCGATTTCTCTGATTTTGGGGACCCGATGATAATATTATCTGATTCCAGGGACCCGAATTGGATCCCTAAACCACCTTAAAAACACCATGATATGCGATAAGCCTGCATCGCAGAATAAAGAACAAAATTCGTGACAAAGCTGTTTGGAATCATTTTTTTAATCAAAAACCCTTGTTTTCCTGAACAAAATAAAACATGAACTGAAAAGAATAAAAACAGCCAGCAAGGAAGTCTGCCAGATAATCTTTTGCAATAAACAAAAGCGCAACTCAAAAGAAAAACCCTCGGATAGGCACAACTTTGTAAGCACTGCTCGAGTTTGAGTTCGGGTTTCTTGGACAACAGCGAACTGCAATATCACTAGTAACACCAACAATCACATGTATATGTAAAGCGTTTACATGAGCCAGGGACCAAATTTGCTAGAAAACGTTTGGGAGGCAAACGTTTTGTGATATGCATGTTATTGTGCATATCACACAAATATAATATCATTGTTTGCTTTTCGAGGATGTCGCCATGTTCACTCAATCGTAGTAGGACCTTTTTGTAACTTTGGCAAAATTGAAGGCAAATTACGGAATTGATATACTTTGGGTACCATTGCCCATGTGCCTCCCTGCCTACACCCATGATGTTATGGCAGTTGCATAGTTTTGTGCTAGTACTTGACAATGATTACTAGGTATTTGCTTCTTTACTAAGAACACAAAACTTTAGTATTAGCACTTGAAGAATTATTTGTCAAAGACAAACACAACACTTATTATTCTTTAAACAACAAACAATATATTAAAAGTAGAATTTGTGAACATGTTTCCCTGAGATTCAAATAATTGGCAGTTACATAATGCAATTCCAATGAAGCATGTATTTCTGAGATGCCATTAACTGGCATGACTGCGCCCTGCAATGACCCAAAAGTACGCCTAAATCATACCGTTGTTTGTCATGTACATCGGGATAGTATTTAAATTTGCCAAACACACGGCACCTTGCATCAATGGTCCTCACAAATTCCTTGGCCATATCTTGGCAGGATAATTCATTTAATATATCCCGATGTACATAACGAATAACTACATGAATTAGGCGTATTTGGGTCATGGTAGAGCGCAGCCATGTTTTCAACCTGTGCAGGGCACTGAAGGATCGCGCTGCTTCACAAGAACTTGCAGGTGATATTAAAAGTAGCCTCTGCAGTTTCTCAGCTGCAGGAAACATGCACCTTGCATTTGGCTCCATTTCACGGAATACCTTCAAGTGCCCAGTTATGTAAGGTCGATTTCTTGTGGTGATGAACATACATTGGCAATTGTATTTCAAGAGCAGAGTCACCGAGTCCTGGATAGTCTTTGGTAATTTGTACAACCACATTGTCTTTTATCACAAAATATTTGGGGGCGACAAAAGATATTGCGACCCCTTGTCTAAAAATTGGGGGACATGTCCCCCAGTTCCCCCTGCAACTCGGTCCCTGACACAAGCAGATACAGATTAGACCTGTGTTTCCCGACTTAGTTTGGTCATGCCTCACAAAATCATCTTCTAAGGCGTGACTCTCTCTCGGACATAAAATTTCATTATTTGAAAAGCGAATCTTACTTACGTGGAGGCCAAAGTCTCCTAGAGAAATTTACCAATGGGTACGAAGACCGATACCGCGCCCCTAACTTCTGACGCCCTCGTCAAAACTTGTATAGCTTGTTTGTATATTAGTCAGAATATGGATAAAACAGCTATATCATGCTAAGATTTAGAAATAGATTATTACTGTTTCAAACTGGTAACTGGCTTACACTAGTAATTTTGGGCTTGCCTACAGAAAAACTTAGCGTGCGTACTTTCATCCTCCCGGGCACCAGTACCTACAGGGCCCGGGTAAGACGTACCTTTTGTATACCCACCTCTCGTAGGCCCTGCATAAAGGAAGTCTATAAAGCCATTGCCTTGGTCTAAATAAGCTTCCAACAAATGTGGAACAGAGAAAAAATAAAAGACGAAAAAGTACTTGAACTACTAAAGGATATAATAAGAATCTCTAAACAAATCATATGAAGTAATAATAAAACAATAAGAGAATTGAACAAGGAGAGGAGAAAATCTAATATTAGAATATCTGTAGATTCGCCATGATAACAGCAAAAAAAAACGTTGAAAACAAAACAGATTGATCGCTCAAATTCCATTGCAATAATGTCAAGACAGGTCACCTATTGAATTTAAAGCGCATTTAAGCTCAACTAGAGATGTGAAGAATAACGTTGTTTATTGTGATCCTTGTGCTTCACGCCTGCTGCAGAGAGGTTTTATATTATGCATCAAGTCAGTCGGCTATAGTTTCAGGTCTTCTCGCATAGTGACATCTACTCGATTTCTTTTCTTCAGTAGCAAATCATTTACAGCACTAAATCCACACTTGGCTAAATATGAAGATGGAAATGGTAAGGTTGTTGTAAAAAACGACACAAAACAACCCACGCGGTTTTTCTAAAAAAGCCCATTTAAACAAACCAATAAAACCCACCAAAACACTCTACTCTTTACGTTTCCTTTGAAAAATCTACTAAGAACTAAAAAATAAAATAAGCAGGACACTTGTACAGTTAACTGTAATTTTTTTTAATCAAACAAAACGAACAGCAACGAAATTTGAAGGACTTAAAAGAGAATAAATCGAACAGTTTAGTCATCTTCTTCAGCTCTACGCAATCGGTATATTTTAACCAAATTTTTCTGCCTTTTCTGCATCTAAACTTTTTCTGATGTTGGACCATACCAAATCATATGTTGGAAAAATGCACTCTATGGATGCTGAACTAGCAGGGCATGCACATAAAATTGACGTGAAACTGCAGTGGCTGTGTGGGAATAGTTTTTCTCTGTTTGCTGTGCGCATACTTGCCAACCCTTATCACTTAGGAGTGAACCTGCCAACAACGCTTTGCTAAAACAAAGATGGGGTACATTTCTTTACCCTGAATTTTGAATGTCATAATAGGTATAACAAGCTATTATTGTGTAATTATGAAAACAGTGATATTGCATGATGCAATAAAAACAATACAGAATGGGATTTTTCCGTTTTCCTTAAAAAAAGAACAAAATCTAGTTTCTTTTTAAAAAACCCAAAAAAACATTAAAAAAACAGGTGGTTTGTTTTTTTTTGAAAAAAACGTTTTTTTTTAAACAAAATGTTTTTTTTCTCAACCCTGATAGTAACAAGAATTGTCTTGCAAAGTTCGTTTAGGTGGGTTATTTACTTACTGTCTTTACAAAAAGACATGCACTTATGCCTTCAGATGCGTTTCAAGACGCCCTCGTATTGTTGATTCATTGGTAAAGCACTGTTGGCACAAGAGACAAAGGTGACCGTTTATCATGGTTGGCGGATGTGAAACTAAATTTTAATTTTCCTTTGAATACTGACGAATTTATTTGGTTACTCATTTTATGCATAGGTTTGCGACTGAAACAAATAGGTGTGGAAAAATCTTACGAATTGTAAAACGAATTTTCAGACTTCAAATTAACGCATATATAAAATAGCGGTATTACACAATAGTAGTACCCAAAATGTAAAAAATAGATACCAACACCAGAATTGTAAAAGGGCCTCATTTCGAAGCCCTATGCCCGAGCCCGGAATCACAAGCCCAACTCGGTCCGACGTATATTTTTGAAGCCCGATTTAAGCCCGACAGCCAAATTTGCCAAGTGAGTAAAGATATGCGCAACTGCGGGTATTGATGGCGAGCAAGCTAATTATGACTAAATAATTCACAATTAATCAATTTTATCGAAGATTTAATTAACTCGATTGCTTCACCAGTAACTGGCGAAAAAANTGTCCGTCGTTGCNAAACAAAATTGTATATGCAGGCATAAAATCTGCTCTAAACATTTTGACAAACTTAAGCCCGAACCCGGCCCGAACTACAACTCTGACCAATACATATATAAATAAAACATAATCGATTCTTTCCTAACAAAGCCATATTTATAAACTGTTTGAAAGAGATGACGCATGCAACATGACCATCCTCACACAAATAGTAAATGCTACTGCAATTACCACATTATTAGCGCGACTTCTAATATTTTCTTATGCTTACGCAGATTCACTGCAAAGCATTAAATTCAGGAGGTAAAGCCACATGACAAAATGCTAACTTTCACCCGGTGTTTTGCAGCGATTTTCGCTCTTCTAACCAATATTAGATCCTTACATTTCTCCCAAAAGCTTCACCGTTACAGGTTTTTTTAAAGGAAACTGTTAGGTAACTAGTGTGGACCTATAGGGACCCGATTTCTCTGATTCTAGGGATCCGATTTTCTCTGATTCTAGGGACCCGATGATAATTTTCTCTAATTCTAAGGACCTGATTTTCAATTATGGGGACCTGCATCGGGTCCCTAAAACGCCTGAAAACCCTGTCATTGCATTATAAAAAAAGAACAATAAATCAACCGCATCATCTTAAGAAATTTTCGTGCAATGATAGCCCTGAGCTTTTTGACGAGAAAATAACTGAGAAAATCAACTACGCAAGCTTTGGGCTGATCTATCTTCTGTAACATAACAAATTGCCAGTAAAAATGCCTACATCAAAACTGTCATCTACCTATCTCAAACGCAGTATCATCTAATACGCTGATGTTATAATTAGACTTTGCCACACAATCTGCTGGGATTGAGTTGGCAATTACGGTATATAGATAGAGCGTGGCTGAAATAAATAAGCAACGCAAAGCTAATTGTCACAGCAAGGCCACGTTCTTTATTGTCCCACTACAGCACGTTTACATCCCAATTGCTGATTGCCTAGAACTCCAAGTGCTGGTAAGGCCAAAAACAGAATGAAATTATTCTTAGCTAGAATAAGTATTAAAATAACTCTAACCATCCCTTAGTGAGCCAAGTGGCTCCGTGTGAGAGCGAGTGCTCCAGCCCAAATTTAGCGTTACCGGTTTTTCCTGGGGACATGTTTACCGGTCATTAAAAATCCGCCATTGGAGGTCATTCTCATATTGCTCTCCTTAAAAATCAAGTTGCCCCAAAGTGGTGCGTTCGCACTACGTTAGGAATCACTGGATAGACACATATCTTGCAAATCGCAAATGGTATCGTACGTGAAACAGGTTTTCAGGCACTGTAATGATTGGCATAACAGTCATCACAAATTGAATAAGCATTTAGTTCAAGTGAACGCCAGAAAGTATTGCAGGATGCAGAGCCGCAACCTGCTGATACTTTCGGGGGGAGGGGGGAAATATGATGGCAAATTGTTGTTGAACCTAAAATCTAAACGCGTTTTTGAAAACTTCAGGGGAAATTGCCCGGTTGACCCTCTCTGGTTGCGGGCCTGCCAGGATGCTTACCCATGTGCAGTTCTTGTGATATTCGCGATCAGTACGGTTTGTGATGTACACCCGCTTTTCCTCTGGGGAGGATCGCGGAGACAGTATCCCCAGGAGGACTCGAAATACCTCACGGTCTTCAACAACCTTTGATAGTTCTTTTGGCTCCACACCAAGCCAGATTGGAGATGTCACCACACCAAACAGTCTTTGTTCCACCTCTGGACCGCTTTCCCGTGGGTGCATAGTCAGCAGGACTCGCCTTGCCAATTTTTCCTGGGGCGTTTTGGTCACGTGGCTGAACCACCCGTAGCATAGATCTCTCTATTTGGAGGAGTGCCTCGACATTCAAGGCTTTACGAATTTCACAATTGCGGGACGTCGTCGCGAAGTGTTAAGCCGTGAACTTGTCGCTAAAATCCTATCTCTGCCGCTTGAACGTAGGATAGTATTCTTTCAGTCATTAGCTAAGATTCATGACCATAGGTGAGGATCGGAACAAAGACCGATTTAAAAGCTGAAAGCTTCGCGATTGTTGAAAGCTCCCTTTGCGACCAGAGAGCGAAAAACCTCACGCAGAAATGCGTTTGTTTTATCAATCTGTGTATTAATATCTTTTGTTCTCGACACTCCTTAGCTTTATCCAAATACATATTTAACAAGTTATGGCCTCTTGGTTTTTGTGGCTTTCAGTCGTGGAAAAGCTAGAAGATTTTGATCTTACTTTCATACATACTACTGTACATCCTGGTCTTGACAACGTTCCTGCAAAGCTAATGTCAATATTCTGCGCAGGTTGTCTGTTCTGCAATGAAGCGTAACTCTGGTCCATTCGCAGGAATCATCACTACCTTGTTAAACAGATCTTCTTAACGTGTAATAAGTTTCATGTATCGTGGGTAAACTTCACTTTTAATAAGTTTAAACAATTTTCTTTCCTTAAATATCCACTTGACTGCGAAAAGAATATCAGATAAATACCCACAGCAAGCCACATACCTATCCAACCTACATCAAATTCAAAGCAACAAAATTAAAAACAGGAAATGGCAGTGCTATTTTGCATTCTGTAATTGCACTGACGTGAAACATATGCTGCAGTGGAAACGAAAGCTCACCTTGGGAATATATTCCCTTGAACAGAACGAGCAAACAGATCAGTATCTTCATATTGCGCCAGCACTGCCTCAGGTAACGCGATTACACTCACTGGTCGAGTGTCAGTCTCAAGTTTTTTGGCTCCCAGCTTCGACGATCGAATATGAAGCTGAATGCACACTGCCCGAAGCTCGTATTTTTTCTTTCGGTTGAACTGCGTTATGTCGTACAAACGTCTTGCCGATGCGTCACTAGTATCTTTTGTACTGTTCGCGGTAATACCTGCGGCTATCACGCGGAAGAAATGATTCCCGATAGCAAGGCGCAGCTATAAGTCAAAGATAAAGCAAAGTTCAAAAACACGGGGGAAAATGATAAGGTTTGTATGATAAACAAGGTTTCAGAACGTGACTGATGAACGTACGATAGATATTCAAGCTTTGAAAGATAGAAAACTCCCGCGAAGAAGCATTACAGTATTTTATCTGCAAACGTTTGTGATCAAACTTTTTTATACAACACGTAAAATCTGCTGAAAGGTTTAATTGCGGAGCGTCTGTTGTACAGGCTGCTACAGTAAGTGCTTGAGTGCTGCACTGTGTTTCGCTGCTCTGTAGCACGCTTGCCAGTTGCCGGAAGTTGCTTCTTAAATCGCGAATGAATCAGACTGATTTAACAATCAACTGCACGCCATCGACATCAAATATGATACGCACGTAAAAAACATTTAATTTGCAGGTGAGGCAAATGAGAAGTTTCCTTGAAGACACGTTTTTCTTTTCCTGGAAGATTCAGACTTCATATAAACTTGGTTACAGTTTTATAGTTCTACAGTATAAACGCTGACAATCGTAATTTCATCAGTGAACTGCAGCTGTCAATTTTTACATGATTATTTGATAAATTTCAACGTGGGAAATAGTGACGAGCAGCTTTTTGGGTAGGATGTATCAGTAAAAAGCGCGAAATGAGTTTAGGCAAACACTCCACAAAATCTGCTTGCTTGTTTACCCCTCCCTAAAAGTTGTCTCACAACTGAATACGAGTAAGGGTCACGTTTATCAATGCCACTCCGTATACGTTTAGACCTTCTAACAGCGAAAACCTGCCGGAGACGGTTTGTTGCCATGGTAAAGTTAGGTTCTGGAAAAAAACTAACTGAAACGTCCAAAATAGTTTAACTGAAATCGGTAGGCAATACCGTGCCATGCATTTTGTTAGGAATTCAGGCAGGGAGGTGCCTTTGCTTTATTTTTCCGTGTGCCGAAAATATTAACTCGAATTCATCTCATCGGTGAAGGTTCACTTTTGCGAATACAATGCTCCTTGTGAAAGCGATGCAACTCTAATAGCATTTCTAGATCTGCCCACCGAAACGGCGACTCTTTTTCACGATATCCGTAACAAGAATCGGTGAAAAAGCACGATCTTGGGTTTTGTTCAGATTAAGCTGTTACGAATTGTTTATCTTGCAGCAGCACAAATGGTGATAGAGAAGCGCTTTATCTCGCAGGATAAAGGTGTTCAGGACACCGACCAGTACGTCTATAAGAGGAAAATCAATTGCAATTCTAAAGATCGCCTTTCCATTTCATTTCTTCGATTTGCTTGTTTTGACTGGTAGGCATTTTAACCCAGATTCGGTAATGAAATTTTTGTGTGGGTTCTAGTTCGGTGAACTATTCGATGGAACTACTGGGGACATGTTTACAGACGAGGCTTTGACAAAACAACTGTTTACTTCTCGCCTGCAGCACTGAATGTGAGAGTATTTTCAAGAGCTTCTCCGTTGTTCGTCATGGGAAAATCAAAGTTCTAAAAATAGAGCCGAATTCCAGCGCCTTGCTCCACTAGTGCTTCCTTTCTGGCAGGAAATCATCGAACGGAGGCAAAAAAGCGACCTTTACAGGAACAAAACTGTATTCCGCTATAATTCTACGATAGAATTTGTCTCGAGGATTAAGTTTGAGCGCAGGCCGCATTGCGAATGCAAAAAAACACTGTCTTTGGGCTATAAGTGCGCCATTGCTAACGGCACGTGAAAATACCACGATTGCAACAGAGAATGCCGACTCTAAGCTCATTATTACACACCACAAAGCGGGACTAGTGATGGAACAAGAAACTTCAGTTGTACGAAAATACAGTACCTACTTCAAATGGGCAGTTATTCCGAAACAAAGCGTTTTCAATGTCGGAACATTCTAAGCCCAGCACTAAATTCAATTGCTCTGCCACAGTCTGCTCATCCGAAGCGTGAAATTGTCAGAACTATTTTTGCGTTCTTGCACAATGAGCGATAGGCACAAAGTTCGATGTCGTTGTTATTTCACCTTGACGTTCCTCTGCCCCCAAAAAGCAATGTACAGGTAATATTCACCAGACTGCATAGGCGTAGACAGAGGGGGCGAAAGGGGCCATACCTCCCAAAATTTTTAGAAAATATAGTCATTTTGTGCTTCGAGAGGCGATTTTCTAAGCAAAATAGTGTTATTCGCCTAAAATCAAACATTTCGCCCCCCCCAAAAATTTTTGGGCTGGCTACGCCACTGCCAGACTGAACCTTTTTTTCGTCGTGGCAGCCCGTGGCTGACTGACACGGTTTGGAGATCAGACCAGGTGTGGCGGAACCGGGGGCCGCATGGGCCGAGGACCCCACGTTTTTCTGAGGCGAATGTTTGAAGCACGCCCCCAGTAGCCAATTCGCGAAAATTTATTGTGAACGTGCGATCTTTTTTCACGAAAAAGCCTAAGAAACTTTGCATCGCATGCGGTCAGCACAAGTTATCGTGGTACGTATAGTGCAACGAAAACCAAGTGAATGTGATTTCTCATACATCTAATGATCTTAAGAATAGTTTTCCAAATGTAAACAAAGCTAGTAGAGGATTTTGCCACGACACCTTTCAAAATTCTCGTTAAAACCACTCTTTGCAATCTACTATTATGAAACCCAGCCTATAAATTCTAAACAATAAGCGCCACAGGCTTACACGAGTGTAGTCAGTTCAGGCTTGATCTTTTACAAGTTTACGGCCGAGACTTAGTGCAAAGTGAAATAAAACTTTTAGAACCTTTGTAGCAAACGTTTTACAAATTTAACTTAAAATAACAAATTAAACCTGGAATTTACGCGAAGATATTGCTTAATTAAGCTGGAGCACACTGACACCATAGCTGTAAAAATCCCACCATTTATAGCGTAACAAAACTATGTCCAACACACTGCTCTTAGTCCAACTTTGCATAAAATTTAATGTTTTTTTAAAACTAAGATTTGCCAGCAACGTAATTTTTACTCAGTAATTAATGTACCTGGCCTGACAGCTGCCATTTTATGGCCATCACAATACAGACTTTCTTAATACACCAAGACTTCATGAGCTCCTTCGGTCAATAAACCTCATGTTTTCTGAACAAAGCACGATTTCCAAATTTTCTGAGAGATCAGCGGAACCAATTCTCCCCACCTGTTAGCATTTTGACTGAAACAAATACTTTAAAATTTAATTTGTTAAAATACATGGCGAACTCCGATCTTTCGGCATGAAGCTGGCAACCGTCTTTGTTTGTGCTCAGATACCCTTATGTCGTACGATCCACAAGCGTTTTTCAGTAATAACTCACCAACCGGTGGTGTAAGAGAGCTAAACGAACCATCAGATGATGCATAAAGTCTTCCAATTTCGATTTGAATAAACTTGGGCAATTTTAGGTTTGAAAATTTTGTGGGGCAGCGTGACGTCAGGGTTGGTCCCGATGAGGTCATAAGGACATGCGGAAATTTTCTAAATGGCAATTTACTTGCTTAAAAAAATAAACTACACAAAAATCCACATCTTTGGAGTTCTTCTTTGGCACTTTAGTGTGATCGGTAGGAAAGTTACGGCCCAAAATCGGCATTTTGAGCCACCGCAATGCATGGTTTTTCCAAGATTCTCAAAAATGCCTACTTTGGCCAAAACGTTTTGACCGAATGTGCTACAGGGGCAATCAAGGCCTAAAAAGATGTGGATTTACATCTAGTTTATTCAATAAAAACGATGATGTCATCGGGACCACCGCGTACCGTCACTCTGCCTCGCAATATTTTCAAGCGCAAAAGTGCCCAAGTTTTTCAAAATCGAAACCAGAAGACTTTCTGCATCTTTTGATGGTTCGATTCGTTCTCTAGCCCTTCCGGCTGGTGAGTTACGACTGAAAACGTTCGAGTCAACTCTACAGTAGTGTTATAACAAGTGTTACGTGTTAGCTAACAACAGGCCCGTAAAAGTTTTTTCGCCCTCCCTGGCAAAACGTGTTGGATATAGTTTCAAATTATTGGACATAGTTTAAAAAATTTGCGCCCCTCTCAGAAAACTCTTCGTCCCACCTGGTGTCCCAAGCTGGTTACGAGCCTGGCTAACAATAGTGTTAAGAATGTGTCTGTCACCTTGTGATTCTGCCTCCAACGCAGTTGCAAAAAGTGTCTGTAATTGGATTCTGCCGGCTCCAATGCATTGTAAAACGTTCCGTTTTGTGTTTTTATCGATCTGCTTTAGGCAGAATGTGTGTGTTTGTACTATGGACTTCGTGTCTGCTCACAAACAAACAAATTAAATTAAATGTTCAAGTATACCTGCCCAGTTTAGGTAAGTCGTCACGAAGTTTGACACGAAAAGCCACAGTGCTCAAATAGAATTTGCACATATGGAGGAACAGTACTGCACACAATTTCGCATGTTTGACTTGTCATCGTCATTTGCTCTTGTTGGGCCTCTAAACGATAGGTGGCTGTGAAATACAAAATACATTTGAAAATAACATCTTCACGTCTCAATATAATTTATTCTGTTGCATGAAGAACCACAAACGTTGAGCAGAATACCATTTCGATCTTCAACCGACGGCCAATAAAGGCTACTGGCGGAATTTCTGCATTTCTCTTGCCGTTTAGGTGCCTTCAGTATGCCTACCTCAACCACTTTTTGGGATAAATTATGTTTGATTTTGAGAAAATAAAAATTTTATCGAAATACAAGCTCGTTTTCTCGGGCCAGATGAGCTTAAGAATGGCAACGGTAGGTGAAAACCTCCAGACTTGGAAGCTAAAGCTCAGCACCACGAAAACGGTGTCGGCAGTCTTCCATCTCAACAACAAGGATGCTAAGCGTGAGCTGAGAGTTAACTTCAACAACGAAATCCTGCCCTTCTGCTCCGAGCCCAAATACCTCGGAGTAACGTTGGACAGGTCGCTCACGTATCGCCGACACCTTGAGTAACTTCGAAAGAAGCTAACATCACGCGTCGCACTCCTGAGGCGGCTTGCTGGCTCCGGCTGGGGCGCTGGAGCAACAACGTTGCGAACATCCACCCTAGCCCTGGTCCATTCAACCGCAGAGTACTGTGCTCCTGTCTTGTGCCGCAGTGCTCATACCGGCCTCATTGACCCCGCCACCAACGACGCCTTGCGAACTGTGACTGGATGCCTGCGTCCTCCACCAGCGGACAACCTTCCAATCCTCGCAGGCAGCCAACCTGCTGAGCTTCGTCGCAGTGGAGCCACACTATCTTTAGGACGCCGAGCCATAGAGCCTGGACATCTGCTCCACTCAGCGCTCACCCGTCCATCGAGTGCAGTTGCACGGCGCTTCAAATCGAGACACTCAGTTATACTCGCCGCACAGCAGCTCATCAGTTTCTCTGACAACAACATACGTGAAGCGCAGTGGGCGGATCATCAATGGAATGCGGAGTGGGCGGACAACCCTTCAAGACTCTCCACTTTAATTCCAGACACCGGTACACACACACCCGGAATGACCCTCCCAAGAAGAGCCTAGGTCCAGCTTAACCGCCTCCGGACCGGTGTCGGACGTTTCCGCTCCTGCTTGTACAAGTGGGATACGGCCTCCTCTGCGGCCTGTTTGTGAGTGTTGCGCAGAAGAACAAACCGTCGACCATGTTGTCCTCCAATGTCCAATCCATCTACCTCCCCATGGACAGCATGGCCTGGCTGTTTTGGACGATGAAACAATCGAATGGCTGCTGAGCACTTGCCCCGAGATCTAGTGCGGCCAAGCAGTGGTTTGAACAACTAGCTCAAAAAAGAAGGACCGCAACCACCGAAAAATTTCGGGAGGTGGCTAGGGTTCCATGATAATATCCAAGCAACATCCTTCTCAACTGTGGGGTAGTTACCAGGCCCGCAGCCAGGGGGGGGATATTTTTCATTTCATGCAAACTTGAATGAAGGTGTTCTAATTTGCTCAAATCTGATTGAACTTGTTAAAATTTACCCAAATGATTATAGTTTTATCTAAATTTGAATAAAGCTCTTATAGTTCACCTTTAACGACCGCGCCTGCCTATATATAGGCCAGTACATTTTTGTTAATAACTCGCCAGCCTTTATAGCTAAAGAGCTGCCCAAACCCTCTACAGATGCGGCAAGTCTTCTAGGTTCGATTTAAAAAAACTTATTTGATTTGAGTGTGGAGTTTTCTCTTGATGACGTCACAAAAGGACATGTTTTTGAATTTTTGACCCACTTTGATGGGCCCTGGACGCCAATCCAATGAGACATTTTTGTGGCTCAAACTTTTTTGGGAAACTAGACGATCAGTCGCGTCCATAGAGACCTTGATTGACCTTCTAGCATGCCTGGAACGAAAGTTATGGCCCAAAAAAACATTTTACCCCAAAATCAGAAAATTGCAGAAAATGCATTGAGTCTTCCACTGGCGTCAATTCGATTTGCTATCATTCGCCGCTAGAACATGCTAGCGAGCTCATCGAAGTCTCGAAACACTCTTGAAGGCTTGTAGTTTGCACTGAAAAAAAGCCTTTTGAGATTTGGGTTCGGGGTTTTTGGTGGGTGTCGTTAGGAAAAGGGCACGTTTTGCTTTCTTTGATTGTTCTTTTATGACGTGATCACTCGGACAATGGGCCGAAATTGTGGCTCAAAATTTGGTTGCATTCTATGCTGGAATATCAATCTTTAAAGCCCTTGACGGACTTTCTAGAGTATCTGGTGCTCAAGTTAGGGCCAGAAGACTTTAAACCATTGAGGACATGCCTGAGTAATTTCAGGGGTTTCCCTAATTAATTTCTGGAAGTTTGGCCATAACTTTTGAACCAGAAATGCTGAAAAGTCCATCAAACCTCTAAAGACTCGTGTTGTAGCCTAGAATCCAAAAAAACTTCGAGTCACAAAATCTGATGGATTGTTCGACTCCCAGGATATGACGTCATTAGCCAAATGTAAACAAATATGCATAAACATCCTCTCAATATGTAAACATCAACAAAAAAACCGTGATCTCAAGCTGAAAATTTTTTTCCAATCTAAAGTACTAGTCTTCAGGAGTCTTTAGAGGGTTTGAACAGCTCTCTAGCCTGTTCTAAAGGCGAGTTATAGCCATATATAAAAAGGGTGTTTTTCCACCCTGGTTTCCTGTTTTAGGGGTAGAAATTTTGACCACTTTTTGTTTTTTGTGGCGTAATTTATGATCCAGATATGCTAGAAAGCCAATCAAGGGCTCTAAAAACTCGTAGGATAGCCTAGTATGTAAAAAATACTTGGGGCAAGATGTTGGACCATTCGATTGGCGTCCAGGGCCGGGTAAAGTAGGCCATGAAAACGCAAAAACACCCCCACTTGTGACGTCCCCCCAAAAGAACCCCAAACCCAAAACTAAAAATTTTTTTTTTTGACTCAGAACTAGAAGACTTCCTGAATCCGTAGAGGGCTTGAACACCTCCGCAGCTGCAACAGCTGGCGAGTTATGGCCAAACAAATACCGGCCAATATGTTGGCCGGCGCGGTTGTTAAAGGATGTTTCTAAATGTACTCGAATTTCAATGGAGCTATTCTATATGCCCCAACTTTGATTTTGACCGTTTGAAGTTACCCACGATTGAATGAAGCTGTTGCACATGGCCAAATTTGATTTGGCTGGTGGACTTTACCCAGATATTTCCAATTTATGTAAATGGTTTTAATTTCACCAAAAATTGAATAAAGCTTTTCTCATTTGTCCAGATTTAATTGAAGCTGTTGGACCACACCCAAATGCTCCTAATTTACCCAATTGTTTCAAATTTTACCTGAAACATGAATGGAGTTTTTTGAATTGGCCCAAATTTGATAAAGGCTGTTGGAATTCCCAAATGATTCTAGTTCACTTAATAGCAATGACTATTTTGCCTTAAGGCAGTGTCTATTTTGCCATCAGAGGCAAAAAAATGGCAAAATAGTCTCAGCAAAGCTTTTGCCGCTGATGGCAACATGAGCATTACCTCAATCAAATGTGAATGTAGCTGCATGATTTGCCCAAATATTGAAAATTTTTGCCCGAATAATGGCCAATTTTCAAGCTTTGGGGATACGACCGCATCCCATGCCATACGCTTATGGGTACGCGCACCACAGTTCAGGGGCGCAACCAGCTCTTCATTTAGGGGGGCGAATGACGTCATCGTGCTTATTCAACCGTGTTACAACTTTTCGCAGACGGTCACATATAATAACAATGTATTTTTGCCCGCAGACATGAAGTCCATACCATACAAACACACACATTCTGCACAACGCTGGTTAATAAAAAACAGCGTTTTACAACAGCGTTGGAGGCTGAATTACCAGTGTCAGGCGAAATTTCTGACTTCACGCCATATGCGCATGCACAGAGCAACATTCTACATATTAAATACGCTGAGAAAACTGATGATTAGGACATAGGGCTTGGTGTTTAGGTAAGTGTGCCGGGTTAGGATTTGTGTTACAGTTAGAAAAAGAAATAAAATTGAAGTCTAAGATTAAGTCCAATATTTTTCACTGGTTTTACTTATTACGGTACTGCAGCTTGTTGTGGGTATCTGACATCTAACCAAAAAGTTTTAATTTACACAGCACACACCAAAAAGTAATCGCCAAACTGTATTCCTTTACTCTGAGAAACAAAATAACTGACAAAAAATAATAGGTCAGAAATTTCGCAAAGATTAGAAATTTCGCTTGACACCGGGATCCAGCAACTTACTTAACAGAAGGTTTTAAAACGGCGTTGGAGGCCGAGCCTCAGGTTCACAGACGCATTCTTAGCACTATTTGTTCACTTGGCACAACACTCCTGCAGAGTAGAACGCTAATTCCTAAACTGGTCAAGCCCAGCTAAAGTACGAATGCATTGTGACATGCACACCCTCAAACGAACAAACACTGCAAAGTTCGAGCACTCAGTCACGAAGTCAAATGCGGTTGCAGTGTTCAAAGAATAAGGACGAATATAAACAATCTGACTGCGTCAAAGCAGGCAACCATACGTTATTAGATGTTCTGCATCTTTCGAGAAACAAGTACATACTGTATTTTTTCTTAATAATGCCTCAAATGTAGGAATGTCACCGGTACATTGAACCTGATGAGTCATGATTACTAACACTCGCTCTCCAGGGAAAATTGTATAAAGCTCTGCATCCAAAATTATAGGTCACACGCAATCTTTGCATGCATGACTTTCTGAAATTCCACCATAATTGTGATGCATACATGGGCGTACAAAAGGAACAAAAATGTACATTTTTAAGTGCATTTGAACATCGGGAAAAGAGGCTCGCAGCTTGTTTGCTGCACAATATCGATAGCGCAGTTTTCTCTGAACGTTTTTGTAATCTGAGAGCTCAGTATTCAGTACAGCTCCCAGATATTTGTAGTGGTTAACAGATTTTAGATTTTTACCACCCATTTGCCAGTAATGGTGTAAGTGCTTTTTGTGCTCTTAGCCGCAGTTGAAAATATTTCCATGCGATTCTGCATAAGCTTGACACACAGATAAAAGTCCGCTTCGCAACATTTCCGAAAATGAGAACTTTTCAGTTTTAATCAAGATGCAGAACGAACGATCAGGACGAGTAAAAATTAGTATCCTCATACAAACACCTGGTTCCGTACTCAACTAGTGTAGTCATGGCTTTAGTGTGACAGATGTGTAGGCTAATACAGTAGTAAACCTGCCTAATTTTCGTCTTGTTTAGCAAATTCGTTCTAGCTCTGTTCTTCTGACATATTTTTGAATTTCTATCACAAATGAAGATCCCAAACTTGAGGGACAGCCTATGTCAAGGGGGAGTGGATCTTTGAACGCTACCATTTCTGACAAAACGGGTCAGGTGTCTTGTGTCTTTGGCGCATAACGGATCAGGTGCGTTTGGGGCAAAACGGCTTTTTCTGGAATCCATGAATTGTGCGAAACGTTTTGGAAGCACGTTTAAGGCTCAGCTTTAAGGGCTTGCCCTGATTGCAAAAATTAAGGTCTTGTAAAGCGTCATTTGAAACCAAAGTACTAGTGGTCTAGTAGGTAGGTGCGTTCAACACTTGACTAGCACTCATATGACACTTTACTAAACCTTTTTCCCAAGCCGTGGCAGGCCCCACGAGAGGAGGGAGCAGCCGGGCCGCCGTCCCGGGGCTTACAAGAGTCTAGGGGGCCCATGAACCTCAAAGTTCAAAAATGAAATGGGCAGCTATGCACAAAGTTTTTATTGTTATAGTTTTATAGTTTTATTTATAAAGTCATGTGCAAATTAATTCACTGAAGTTGTTTTTTCAGTCGTAACACAATGTATCGCCATTTCTTTTGGTGTGCATCTGGTAAAATCTCAATTGCTGCTGTTGCATTGCTAGCCCAATGCACTAAGTGCAGCGTGACGTGTCGCAACAGTCGAAAATGCGCTTCATGACACCACATTCGATTTTATTCCGCTCAATGGTGTTATAGAATGAAGCGAGTTCTTTCTGTTTTGTGTGGTTGAGAGTTACACATGCTAGAATTTCTGTGAGTTTTAATGGCAGATACCCCACTTAAGAAGCGGAGTCGCATTGCTACGCTTACACAACACGAAGGCTATATCCAAACAGCCATTGAAAATTCCATAAAGTGTGCACGGAAGAGGAGATTGGATTTACAGAAGGATTTGATGCATGCTGGAGTTCGCATATGCTCAAGTACAATGCGACGTCCCCCACTGGAAGCTGGCAGAATAGCTAAAAAAACACTAAAAAGCAGCTTCTAACTCAAAAAATGAAGGAAAGGTTACAAGGGGCAAAAACATAAAAAATTGGATTGTAGAAAACTGGAAAAAAGTGTTGTTTTCAGATGAAAGTGATTTTTTCGTTCAAGGGAAGCACAGCAGATGTGTCAGGATCAACAGTTTTAGCGTTTCTGAAACAGGTTCACTTAAGCCAATTGAGGGTACGACACATTCAGACAAATGCATTGGTGAAATTGAAAGAAAAGTCATTACAGATATGAGAAGGGCATTTCCAGAAACAGAAGGCGTTGTTCAGGAAACACAAATTATAATGTTAGATTGGTCTGGAAACTCGCTGTATCCTAACTCCATTGAAAATTTCTGATCAATGACAAAATCTCGGTTAAAAATATTGTATTGCGCTGCCATGACAAATTAATAGAGGCCATCATTCAAGTATGGTATCGGGAAAGTAAATATAAGAAACTGGCAAAAAAATGTAGAATCCATGTCAAAGCGAGCACAGGCGATGCTGAAAAGTAAAGTAGGTCATATCAATTACTAAAACTTGAGTTTTGTGAAGTTTAATGTTTAATGGAAATTATTAGAAATGGAGCGTATTTTACTTCTTTAGCCAATTATAATTTACAGAAGACTGTATATGCAAATAGTGGCAAACTGCACTAGGCTACTGCAGGCCTCCACGTGGGGAAGTGGAGTTTTACTTTGAAAACTATTACAAGTAACTTGATTTTTAATGTTGAAAAGGAAAAGCTTACAATTTTTAATAATATTTTAAAACATTTGTTCATTTGAAATACGTCCCTGCATAAATCAGAAGCACAAAACAGGAAAGAAAAGAAGAAACGTGCTGACAATGAAGGAAGAGGATTACAGACACTCTTTCAAGCAGGCATGAGAAGAAAACAACACAATGTGGAAATATATACAAAAGATGCAAATTTTGATGAAGGGGAGAGTGTTGGTGGCAATCGTGAAAAAGAAAGCCGATATGGAAATAAGATGGAAGCTAAAAGAAAAACAACTTCCGGGGCATGTACAAATACCATGGACATGGATATTAATTTAGAACCTGGACCTGGTGGAGCAGATAAGAATGTGGAGTCCAAACATCAGGTAGACAGTGCAACAGAAATTCCTAAAACAAGTAGTAAATAGTAGTAGAAGTAGTTCAAGATAAATTTGAAAATACTAGCGGTGGGCTTGACATTGCATTCCTCCCAGCAGAATTTCCTTCTCAATCAAACATAAAGAATTATGTTGCCACAGGTCATATTGACTTTCTTTTAACATTGCCTAAAGATGGTAAATATCAAACATTTCCAATATGTATACTGAAGTTCAGAAACATTAATGCAGAACAGCATACCCGAGACTGGCTTGTCTAGAGTCAGCATAGTTTTAATAAAGTCAGTCTGTTACTAACTACTAAGTGTACTAGTATTTGTATATTTTCTGCAGACTGTAGCGTTCATGAAACAGGGTTATTAGTGTATACGGCCTGTGTAAAAAATTCCGCACGCAATCATCCAGAAAATTTGCCGAGAAACCATTGCAGACAAGCATCGTTTTAATACGTTGGGAAGCTTCGTGCATGATTCTGTAAGAGCTTGCGTAGGCTCATTTCAAAAGCTAATTCACAAGATTTTTTATAATGCCACGGAAAGAAACTGGACCGGTTGCTATACAGTCCTGTATGCATGGGCTTTCGATATGTTCGAATTACGAATGCCAATACCAGATTCGAAAAGTTCAACAAACATCAAGGAAGGGCATGCGGCATGCGGCCATTAGTTTCTAATTCTATGGTGAAGCTTTTTATTATACATATTATTATACACGGCGGTTATTCGGGAAAAAAACTCTCTAGTTGCCTGGTTGGACATGCAGTAAGTGTGAATTATAATTAAGGTGTAGTTTTTAATAAAATCGTGTCTTTCTTTACTGTATTAGGGTGATAGAATTATTAAAATTGCTTGCAAGTGAGAATTGCTGTCACCTACCATTAATGTTAATTGTTCAATTTGATGTATATTTGTAAAATTCGGAGAGCAACTGTGTTACGTGCATTATTTGAGATTAGCCTGAGACATTTTGAAATTAACTAATTACAGTGGTGAATGATTATAATGTAAAATAATGAAGCATCTAATTTTTTAGTCATAGTACTGAAAAGCTTATGAAGCTCTCAATCAGTAATAATATATAAGGGGGCCCAAAACAGGTCTCGTACCAGCGCATTTTCTTCCTCTCAAGGGCCCTGAGCCGTGGTACTGGGATCAACCCAGAAATACATTAAAACGTGGAAAAGTCCTCATGCTAAATTTAAGTAAAAACTATCAGGTTTGAAACCGAAAATGCAGCTAAACAACATTTAAAAAAAATGTACGATGTTAATAATGGTGATTGCTCTTTGCCCCTAACAAAAATAATCAGAAGGTCGTAGAAGAACAAGCGGTTTGATGTGGCACTAACTGATATGTCAAGATTTCTCTAATCAGTTTGAAAGTTTAAGCAATTTGCACGGTTCAACAGTACCCTAATGTTATAAAGTTTCATGAGGGCAAATTGAGGC
>JGI24158J21664_10002591_pt1 | contig 22123 bp, 15 predicted proteins | sample Ectturendosymbi3_FD_21664 | JGI IMG/M metagenome (IMG submission 21664)
AATTTTAGGCGAATAACACTATTTTGTTTAGAAAAACGCCTCTCAAAGCACAAAATGACTATATTTTCTACAAATTTGGGGGGAGGCATGGCCCCTTTGGCTCTCCCCTGGCTACGCCTATGCTTTGGCCCTCCCTCGGAAATTTTCTGCGTACGCCACTGATTAGCGGAATTAAGCAATGATTTTCTATTACCGCCACATATCTATGGTCACTTTCTTTCATGTATCTGTGTTCTTCGTTATTGCCGTGTATGCTAAAGTCTACTGCGTTGCGTGTGGGAGTATAAAGACGTTATACATACAGTTGTCCTGTTGAAACTAAGTAATCCTCGTTGCATCCGACAATATATGCAGGCATACGCTGTATGCCTTCTTCTAGAGATAGAGTAAAAGCGTGTAACTTTTTTTATAGCGTTTTGTGCAAAAAAATTGTTACGCAACCCAAGTGAACTATGCATACTTTTTCAAAATTGTGCCAATCGATCATCATCGATCACTACGACTTCTCAAGAATTTGATACCTCGGTTTCATCAGTATCAGCTTTATCTTTCGGTTTCAGTTTCCCGCAAAGGTCCAGTTCACCCAACCTCTCAAGCAATAAAACTCTTGTTTTGTTATTTTTTCGCATTCCCTTTGTGACGGTTTGCTGCATGGGTTTCTACAATTCTGGGAATTGACCTTATGTAGCCTTTTTCCCCAACCATCTCGTGAAAGTGCGTTTCTGTGTGATGTAGTCGCTAAATGCAAACGTTAGGAACGCAATGAATAATACCAACTGAACCTTTCATGCCCCAACGTTTCCCTCGTGGTTTCACGAAATAGTAAAATCTCAACTGAAATCTAAAGATTTAAATTCTTGGGTTGAAAGCTGCGTTGAGAGCTGCCAGGAACTTTTGTTGCTATTTCAATTCACTAGCAAGATGCATTTGGCAAGCAGCATTTTAATTTTTCCAACCAAAACAAAGACGCTTCAAAACAAAGTGAGGTTTTGGTTGGCAAGCAATATAAATTGTCAGAGGTTTTACTGGTTTACCTTGAATAGGCATCAGCAAGTCGGAATCGGAATAGATGCATAACTGATTTAGAGTAAATTCCGTTTTCGGAAGAATGACCAGTAAAACACCATTGGACAGTGGGTTTGCGATCTATTTCAGAAAAGGACAGTACACCGAGAAAAATGAATTTCAATAACATTTATGTTCCACTGGTTGCAACGGTATTTCTTAGAAACCAGAATGTTGTTTCACAAAATTAACACAAGTGAAAAAAGCTGATAAAGACCTGAAAAAAATTTTCCCCTAAATATTTGGCTCGTTTTTTTGGTGTGATTTAGCGAAATGAGAATTTCTGTAAAACACTGCTCGTTACGCTGGCTTATTCCAGTAATTGAGATTAGCAATTTGTGCCAACTGGCCAGCGAACAGTGAATAATTCATGGCGCAGTGAGCAGAAGCGAATGAGCTTGCCAGTAAAGTACTAATGTCTGAGCTGCAAAAACACGTCAAGCTATAACTTGGCCCATGCATAAATCATTCGCCCACGTTTACGGTATGAATGTTTTGTTTTGCTATATCTCGTTTCATTGCCTTAATTGCCGCTTCCCTGGTGATGGGCACTTTAATTGCCAGCGTATTGCTTCTCTGTGCCAAGATTTGGTGCCAAACAGTCTTTACACCGGACGACCTGATGCGACAAAGCATTGTTGATGAGCTACAGCTTACTCCTAAAAAGTATTTTACTGTGCAAAGTAAACAGCGACAAGGTTGCTTGCGGAGCAGTTTTGCTATCAGAGTGAGTGCGCCACCTTGTGTTCATGCAAGAAAATTGCAGCTGACTGCTTTTTTAATTTAATTGGAGATATACAAGACCGTGATCAACCTGTTTCTAGCTCCACTTTAATTTACACAGCTTAGCAAAATTACAGGTGTTTTGGCATTGAATTTTGCAATATTTGTACTTTCGCTGCTTTCAGTTGTTTTGGCTCAACGAAACACATCCAGATTGGCTCATGTATCTCAACAGTTTTAATTTTCCATTGTTGCATTGAGAAATCGAAAAAAGAAACGAAGATTTTAAGCCAATTGTTATCCAGTTGTGAAGTTTTTGAATCAGTCCTGTACCCGCAATAGATTTTGTTGATGATGCAGTAAATGGAGTAGATGTCTTAGGATTTTTCGTTGTCTGTAGCCATCCTTGTGTATGAAATAAATGCAGCTGAACTTTGCCATCAAACTTTTATTTTTGTTAACACTGGCATTCAGCTTAAATTAAGTTTTTTTTTATTAGATCATCATTAGTTTTACGAGAAAGATCTGAGACTGCCAGGTTAAAAGAAATAATATACCAATTGGGAGCTTTGCTTCTTATCTAACACAAGCTGCATTTCAGGGGTCAAAAAATTTCAAATTGTGCGTTCGCGTTTCACCGAAATGCAACCTGTATATATGAAGCTTACTTTTTGTAGAAGGTTGTGGTGCAAAAATAGGAATCTCAAAACAAAAAACGCGTGCCTTTATTCCTAATCAGTTTATGTATTTCCCTTCGATTGTTTTCTCTTGCAGAACGTACAGTAATTATACGCAAAAAAATGTTCACTGAATTGTTGCTGGCATTGCTGGTGGTTTCCATAGGTGACAAGGCAACCCTTTTTTCAAATTTATAAGGATGCAACGCACTTGCTTTGCCAAGTAGCCTATAACAAAAGCTGCCCGGATAAAAGCGATTGTTTGTGCCGCAGAAGATCTTCTATTTAGGAAAAATCTGCATGATGCTTACAACAAGGTTTGGCTTTTTTAGGCAGAGACTTTGCAAATGTCAAAGGTATATTTTTCTAGCTAAAATCGCCAGAAATCTTGGTTAAATATTTTTCCGGAAGCCAAAACACTCACTGTGCTCAAATTATAAAGAGGCCCTAACATGATCTTCAAAAAGCTAAACTACACCTAAAACTTCTTGCGATAATGTTATTGTTACACACTAACGTGCAACATCTTTTCTAGAAAACACGAACTTGCACAACAATGAAAGCCTGAAGCTGTTTAACTGGTTACTGTAATCGCGTACCATGGTCGATGCACTATGAACAGCCAAAGAAACGGAAGTGCCTTATACCCCAAATCATGCGTTGACAACAAAAATTTGCTTCGTAATTAACTGTTTTATGCTGCCCTTAATTGTTTGGAAACTTTCTTTGGAACTAGAGCTCGTAAGAAAGCTATAGGATCTTCAAAATTTGTCAGAAGTTTTGTAAGAAAATATTTACGTATATTTAATTGTTATGGGCGAATTGAAGTTTGTCATCAACCAGCTTGTTACAGTCAGGAATGGATTTACGTAGTGCAGGGCTCGACTCATCTTAGATTTCAGGGCCTCATGCAGGTTTGACCCTTATTTATTCATTCGTCTGAAAACCGGGAAAGTACGCTACCCAAAGTTTTTGTTTTTTGCCAACACGATTGCTTCAAATCCACGAAAGAAATATAAAACCTTTCCCATACATTCTTCTCAAGACCAAACCACAATGCAATCCTCACTTGGAATTTACAACTCTTTCCTATAGTTCACAAGCTCTCTTACTAAAATTTCGATGAATTTTAGCGGTTTTTAGTAGGTTTATTTTCTTGGATATTTATATTACCATCCGGGAGCATGCTGTAACACTCTGAAATTTCATCTGGTTGTGGACCTCATTATTGCTGTAGGTAAACTCCTTTGTTATAGGACAATCCATTCAGTGGGCACAGGGTTTATTTAAGTAGTTTTTCTTATTTTCCATACAATACAAATATAGTGTTTTAACCCTCATATTTGAAGGTAAACAGCATACAGTAAGAACGAGTTTTTCTCAGATAAGTAAATTCGCAACACCCACACCTAGCCATAAAGCAAGCCCAGTGTAGGCACATATTATTTTCAAGTTAAGCTCACGAGACACCGTTCTAGCTAATTTAACTTCCATCTAAAACTTCCCCAAGCATGCTCTATATACAGTCCTGGCTATCCTGTTGGAAACAAGCAAACTTAGGATTTGCAGCGAACGCGTAACAAATTTGCGGACCATTGACCAACCAAGGCTCATATACTTCAGGAACAGTGTAACTGGCTACTGTTTACTGCTAGAGTCCGCTCTGCTGCAGTGATTAGGACTCGAGTGTTTCAGAAATGACTAAATGATTTACTATTCTAGCACTTTTTAGCGACTGGAACCCAACACTGATAGATTAAGCTGATACAATAGCGAATAAATTAAACAAAGAAATGTTTAAAGCTTTGAAGACTACATTTGCTATAAAACAATATACAGTACGATAAGGTATACTCGAAGAATTTCCATAAAGAACTTTTGACACCGTTACCACAGGTAGCACTTAAACACTCAAGCATTTATATCCATGAGGCGCAGGACGTTCTATTTCAAAGTTTGCGATCAGAAGAATGAGATATAGATGCAGCACTGATTATAAAATGCGTCAACAATATCAGACTCCGATACGCCGCAAAAGCTTTACTGACATGGAAAGGTGTTCATCCATTTGGCTCAGTTGTCCAGGGAAACGAATCGTTTCATCAAGGAAATCTTCTTCCAAATCCAGATCATGCCTTTGGTATATTTGCTGCAAGATTCTTCTTATCAGAGGAGGGCAAACGCGTTTGGAAGAAATTTTGAAAACGTTCAGTAAGCTATGTCTAGACTTGCTTCCTGCGTTCAATTTCAGTAGTGAGTGAATTTAAAACAACTGCAAAAGCATCAAAGCGAAACTTTTCACGAACAATGAGATGTCAAATATTCTCATTTTCAGCAGGTCTACCTTCCTGCAAAATCTGCTTCCGCTTTGGTCAGCATATGTCTTTATACACGTGATTGTCAGTGAACATTTTTTCCTCTTCCTCACAGGAATCATAGTCATCTCTCAGCGACTTCACAAAATTATCCAAACCAGTATACAATCGTAAGACCATTGAAATGTCAGAGCTTTCACTTTGCAATGTCTTGCAAGTGACAATGAACTACTCAAAACTCTGTCTCAAGAAATACACAGTACTGAAAATTCAAATTTTACAATCGGAGTGGCTAAAGAGGGATCTTCAAAACACGTTTAACCTGTTTCAGCGCCATTCTTCGAAATGTTCTGCGGTGTAGAAATTTTTCTGACAATAGCTGGTTCTCAGTGGACCAACAGCGTCGCACCTCACCGTCCATCTCTTATTTGACAATGGTTTGGTTAGAACGCTATTTCAGACACCTTGAATTTGTGAACAGCTTCCACTAGTGGGTATAGAGACCACAAAGAAGAGAGGTTCTGTACAAACCCAAAATACGAAATCGTGTTGACGCAGCATTCTGCAGCATAAGCACTAAAGAGATTTATAGAATGAGTAGAACAAGGAACAAAGTGTGCGAGTGAATTGAAATTTTTAATTCCGGCTTGAACGCCTGAGTATTTACCGTCCACGTTGCTGGCGTTGTCGTAACTTTTGCCGCGACAGTTGTGAACTGAAATTTTCAAGTCTTTCAGGATGTCGATGACATTGTCTGTCAGATGTTCTGCGTCACGTCTTTCCATAACAATGAACTTCAAAACCGTTCAGAAAGGACTCTTACGTTTGTTGATTTAACGCACTGCAAATACTAACTGGTCCCAATGGGTAACGTCTGGCGTGGAGTCTACAAGCATCAACGACTGTGCTCGAGACTTGTCTAGCCATCAGCTGGATAAATTCATTGAAAGTTGTAGCGGAGAGATAAGACGGAGTACCGGGACCCGCGTTGCCAAATCTATGTAGATGATGAAATAGAAAAGCGCCGTACTGCGCCAGCAATTCAGTTATTCCAACAAAGTTTCCATTATGTTTACAACCGATTTTTTCATCTCGAGCTAAAAATTAAGCTAAAATTTTTATAACTGAAAGAACTCCATCTGCGCAATACATTTCTCCAGTGATCTTGTTCATTTTGTATCTGGGCAGCCAAACTGTTATCAATTCGCTCGGCTTGCCAACCGAACGCACGCAATGAGGAGATGCATATTTTGTGCGTTGTGATGTCTTCGTGCTCAAGTCGGAGGATGGATATTTTTCAATCGCAAAGTGATACATGGCAAGAGTAAAAGAGCTTGTAAACATAGCAAAAAACTAAAGCGGTCGAATCATATTATATAAGCCAATTTAGCCTCTCCTGCTTCCCAGTAAGTTTACTAAAAAACTGATAAAGATCTTATCCTACCATCATCGTGGGTACTGGCTGCGGTTTTAAGATGCAGTGAGTCTGAATATTGTTCAAACTTATTATCTGCTAAGAGCTTGCGTAAATCTGCACTAATGCCTACCCTATACACTAGGTTGGATCCTCAGAAATGAAATCAGCTCCTCAGTAGAAAAAGAATTTTGTTCATGCTACCTTACAGTTACTTACTCCACGTTAGTTCCACGCGGGAAATCATCACGACCTCCATGTTTCATACTAATATTTGCTATCCTCTGCCTTCCCTCAGATTTTCCTTCGCATTAACATCTTGCGGGAACTAATCGCTTTCCTCGCGACCCACATCAAGCACTGCCACATCGCTGTTTGCTACCACGGTTCGAAAATCGAGATTGTCACATACAAAAAAACTCACTGAAGTTTTGGTTGTTTTGCAAATTTAGAGTAATTCTTACTGCCTCTTGTTTCTTTTTCATCCTTTTCTTGTAACTACTTTCATACAAACAGCCTGCATCTCTTTCAAACCCAGCCATATTCATTGGTATCAAGCCTTTCAAACGGCAGTTTCTTACATGATGTGCAATTTTCCACTGGCAAAAACACGTACCAAAGCATGTCTGACAGCCACTGTAGAACGTCGATGAATGAAAGTCTTGCTATGGTTTTATTGCGTAACACACTTTATTATAATGTAATAACCCACTGACAAAAATACAGAGACGCTTCGGGGGTAATTAAATGAATTGTTAGGTTTGTGCTACTGCACAATTTCGCAAATTTTGGAACTAGTAAAGAGTCGCGAAGATAGAAGAGAGGTACACGGGCCCCAAAAGCACTGGGACCTATGTCACGGCCTATTTGACGTATGCGTAAATCCGTCCCTGGCTACAGTGTTTAAGGGTGTGCAGGATCGAGCAATTAACGTTCTGTCCAAAGCGGTCCTCTGCGTCTAATGCTCATTACGTTTTTCATCATCGGGCAACAGCTGCTACCACCTTTTATGATGCAATAATTGATCTTTTCTGGAACAAACGCATAACAACACCCTCTTTTACGACACGCAGCTTCTTTTTTAATTACCCTTTAGCACCAAATTACAGTCGCGAATATTTATTGCCCCCACATTTTGCGTCAAAACAATGGAAGGGGTGTATACTGCTATGACTCATTTCACCACTGCGGAGTTCATGTAAAAGACAAAAATACACAACACTATAACGTTTTAGTGGCGACCACCACGTAACTAAACATGGAGCAAACGTTTTGAGCAGTAAATTAAAACGAAATCAGCCTTTTCTTGGTTCGATTCATATCTCTACGATGTGGAAAAATCTTCAAATGGAAGAAAGGACAACCTTGCTGACATTTTTAGTTTTTCTGCAAAATTAAGATCAAAATTCATTAAAATAGTAGAGTTTTGAATAACTGAAGAAAACCCACAAGTTGCCGAATTGTGTGACCTTGCTTATTCAACGAATGATTATATTATTATGTTTCATCACTCATGCAATATCTTAACAGTGATAAGCGCCATTATTTTTATTAATGTGTTTTTTAAGCCTGTATTTGCCAGGGCCGCACCCACTGATATTTTCTGAAATTTTCGGGAGGGGGCAATTGCCAGGTTACCACTCCCTGGTTGCGGGCCTGGTATGTGCTATATATAAAGTACAAGAGGTTGATTTGTAACATACAAAGGCGCAGTTGGTTGGATTTCATTTCAATCATTTCAGCATCAAAATATATTAAAGCTGGTGTTTTTATCCTTTAACAAGTACAACCTACAGTGGTGTTTGAAACACCTGCCAGTTAAACCAAACTTTAAAATATTCAATCTACCTCTCTCCCTTTGCAATTAGCCGGATCGTTTGTGGGAAAAAGCGTTAACCTCGTTTGTCTCGGTTACAGACATTGTAGACAAGTTTAAATCTGTTGCCTGTTGCCTACATCGAATAATCTAAAAAAAACAAAATTTGTGGAAAACTCGTGCTTTCAAAGAGTTTGGGATGGCGAACATTTGGTATAAAGTTATCACGACCAACCTGTACTGAAAACAAACACGCGGTTGCACATAAGGAAGTCAGGGATTTAGCTTGTCCAAGATGTCTGGACGCAAAAATACAGACAGATTTGGCCGGAAACACGTTTTACTTTTTGGGTTCCTCAAATAAACGCTTTCGGAAAAAAGGAAGAAGGATCTGCGCGGCCAAATTTACTTTGCAGTTGTTGCGAATGATTCGGGTTGGAATCTATGGATCGATTTAGATCCTGTGACTTACGAACTTAGCTACAACTCCAGTGACACCTGGACGAGATTTCGAATCTAAATACAGGATGCGATTACAGTGTACTCGCAACAGTTCTTGTCTTTTCGAACAAAGCAATCTTGAACAAGCGCTGTAGCTTGTGGTAACAATGAGATGATGCATCCCACGCAGTTCCGTTCTACACGGCTTAGCTTTGTCAGGGAACCCGTATTGTACAAAGCTATGAATTTTTCTGCCTCGCCACAGCCTTTCCGTTCCTGCGTCGCTTGAGGTTTGTCTGACGAATGTGACAACACTTCATACCGAGCAAAAGGCCAAGTCGCCACATTGAACCCAATTCTTAACTTGTAAACTTTGAAACCTTTTAGCTGTTTCCATTAATAGGAAGGCACGCAAATAAAGCATTCTGAACTATTTGCCACACATGACCTTTACCCACCCGGTCACGTACACACAAATTCATACATGTGTTGTAAACATGGCGCTGGCATTGAAGTCCAGCTCCGGCCCATCAAGCCTGGGCAAAGCTGGTCTCAAGTCACCGAAATTTTAATCCCGGACTTTGTTGCGGCGGGCGCGGCGCAAACCGTGGATCATGTCCGGAATTAATCTCTTGTCTTTAATGTTCGCCGACGACGGTAATGGATCGATTGAGATTTCAGGATTATCCGTCGGTTGTTTGGCCTAGCAAACTCTGACGACTTAATCGCAATGTGTGGTCCTTGCATCAAATCGACATTTTAACGAGAATCCAAGTCAGTTGCTGTTGTTTTGGCAGCAATATGACATGCCGACCTCTGCCGGTCAACTGCGCATCCGCATTTGGTGTTTGACAAGATTTGATCTTGTCTTTTCGCAAATTCCTTCCGTGTAGACGTACTGTTTTTCGGTCTGCTCTACGAGATTTCTATAGACGTTATCTCACGTTTTTCTACAATGTTTTTTTTCAGAAATAAGTAATACGGGTTGGGCACATTGCTCACGACTTCGTCGGTGATTAACATGTGCACCAAAGCTCATATACCTTTGATGTTTCCGTGTGGATGTTTCCATGTGACCGGCCGAGCCAGACCTTTCTCGCAGTAGCGGTCAACTAATCATGTCCCATAACCCACAGCACGGGAAAAGTTTATGTTCAGCCGAAATAAGTTAAAAAGTTTTTCAAACGTGATCACTGCATTGAAATCACTACCACTTAGCACTGAAACCACAATGACTTATCGTTCATATTAGAATCAGTTGTATGCTGTTAAAAAAATGTAATTTTTTACCGATACGCTTCTCTTTCTTTTTAAAGTTTTCTCGCGAGAAGGTGCCTGGATTAGACGGTGTATTCTGGGTATGCTCACAAAATATTCATTTTAAAGCTTACAATCAACGAACTGATCATGATTTACATTTCAGTTGATGCTATTTACGGCATTTAAATACTTCGTGGGAGTTCCTGCGTTAAGGTTTACCGTTTAGGAAGATTTTCTGTGATTGACTTTAAGTTATGAACGCCGGAAAAAGAAGGCTAATATTACTTGTTTATGACAAGCGTAACAAACAAAATTTTGATATGTTTGATTTAACATTTCGATTTGAGTATTGTCATTGTAAATATTTTTAAAGATATTAGCTTAAAAGGTGTAAAGCTGCAAAAAGCATGTGTATATAAAGAAAGTAGTCAGAAGAGTCATGTCCATTCATTTTGCTGTTTTGTTGGCGTACATACGTAAAGCGCATACGCTTGCACAAAAGCACTGAGTTTAACACTATTCACAAACGCGAGTTTTCGAAAAATCAAGATTTTTAAAGATGACAAAAAACTCAGGAATTGTTTGCTGTTTAAAAGCCCAAATAAAGTCTTTCTTTTATATTTGCTACACCATTTCACTATTTTGTTTTGAAAATATACTTTTCACATCAGTCGTAAGTACAGCTAATCGATAGTGGGAACGGTATGTGATATATGTAACGATGTTTGTTTTGTCCTGCTCAAAAGTTGTCTCTTTTCCAAGATTTGACATTTTGAGTCAATTTTTAAGGACATCATTTCTGTTTGTGCAGGAGATTAGATTTGTTTAATAGCTTAATTTTTCACTTTTCAAAATACAGCGGTGAATATGAAATGCAAACAATAACCACATGCAACAATCCAACAATCAGCTTGCAGTGATTGCTTAACATCCTTTTGTTTCAACAACAAGTCTGTTAAAAGAGGCAGAAAGCAGTTCGCGGAATTTCAGTTTTTTTTAAAAAAGCCGATCTCGAACAAAAAAAGAACGATCTCGAACAAATTTTTGAAAAAATCGGCCATTGCACTGGCTCATTGCATTTTTGGCAATCCCCGTTTGCAATTTCTTGTCACGTGTTTGAAACCACCAGCAACATCTTGAAATTGTTTGAAAGTTTCAAAAGAATTCAAATAGCTTGCATGCAACCTACTCTACTGTTGAAAAATTCCATGACATAGACCAGTAATATGGAACCGACTGCATGCTGATTTTCGCTTAGTCGACAACGGTCACATAAAATGAAACAAGCCCACCAGGAGAGGTAGATCTTAACCAACCCACATTTTTCTCAGCTTGTGCTTCTTGCTGTTACAGTCATGCGGTGTAGATTCAAAATCGAAGATCTCTGTTTGAAAACCTGTTGTGCGCACATTAACCCAGAACCACGTATAAGATTGATAGAAAACGCACTTCTTCTCCCATGATTGGGGCACGCCAAGGCACTGAGCGTGGGAATCCTAAAATGATTTAGAAGGCATAGATGAGTGGACCCAATCATCGGTTGTCACGCTTGAGTGCCAAGAGGAATCCCCCTGCCTCACCCTTTGTGGCCAATGTCTCGTTTTCTGCCGGCATATAGGTAAATGGAACCTTTCACCACACTCAATCAGTTACTTATGCTTAAAGATCTTTCCTAGTCTTTCTGTCTTTCGCTTCAGCCATTCCGTAATCTCGTGGAACCCGATCGGGTGTCTGCCAGAGGGGTTAAAACCCAGCAACCCAGCTGTGGATTTGTGTTATTGTTGCTGATTAGCGTTATCTGCGCAGCTGCCGCTTTTGCCAATGGCCCGCGGACTGGCGAAATTTGAAAACATTGCCGTCGAAATTGACAGCGGCCCTTCGTTCGTCTCGATTTTCGCGTGCCACTGGGGAGGCCGCAGCTCGCCGGGTTCGTTCTTCAATCTCCGGCCGTTAAGCTTGACGGAGTGGTCGGCCTCTTCGCGAAGTTTACGCGAACGTCAAAGCGACCAATTATTAATTGAACGTTTGGCCGCCCACGACTCGTGACGTCACTGCTTACGCTCTGCTCAGGGAAGCAGCAGCGTTTTTTCTGATTACGCAAGTCGAACAAGTTTTTTTTGTACAAAATATCTTAAAGTTCTACCAAGGAGGCCTGTGCTATGTAGTTTCACTTCTAAAATAATTGAAACAACTTACGGTAATGACAGGTTTGCCCTAAACTGAATGTGTACGATGATAATGGCGTTTTGGAATTCAGACTAGGAATACGTCTAAGCGAATTTTTACAAGCCTGCGACATTTCCAAACTCTCTTGAGTTGTTCTGACAAACAGTATACTCGAGGAGGTAGATTTTTCACGTATGTTTTGCGTATATCACCTCAAAATAACCTTTGACGAAACTAATTAACTGGCAGGCCAAGCTTTTCATTTTCTAGGTGTATTTATGAAAAGCGCTGTGAATTGGCAACACGCGACGGTATTTTAACTTGTAAACCACTTCAGTACCTAAGTGGCTTTGGCCAGGCCCGACTACAGGATTTTGCTCACACCCAGCGGCCACGTTAAATAATTGCCTCAAATTCAAACTAAGGTGCATGAATTGAAACTGGGGCACCACCACAGAAGCAGCTTCTTCCACTGTCGACGCCACCGGATTGAATGAATTTTTTCCCGTAGTTATGTACCATAGAATGAAAGCAAATAGCAATTAATTACGAATATAATGCAGAACAGGGGTCACCAACACGGTGCCCGCGGGCGCCAGGTCGCCCGCAAGGACCACGTTGGCCGCCCGCGGGCCTGTTTTGAAAATGGCATTAAGATGATGAGTATCGTCACATATATCATTAAAATGATAACTTAAAGGTAAATTGAGCAATTTTTTATTTCAGAAGTGTGTATCAAGCTAGTAGCCCTTAGCGTTAATTGGTACCCAAGAAGTAGCTCTCAGTTACATAAAGGTTGGTGACCCCTGATGTAGTACATTACGGAAAAGTAATACTCAGGTGCGGCATATACAAAAAGAAGAGATATCAGTGAACGTCAAACATGATTGGGAAGGCAAACGACAACATGACAAATCTCGGGCGACTGACTCAGACGTGGAATAAAACCATTTGTTTCGATGACGTCTGGACGATTAGTGACAGGCGGTTTTTGGATGAACATCGATTCCGAAATTTTCACGCGTTTCCAAAATCTTGCGGACGCCCGGATTTCTGATTCTTCAAAGTTCGCAGTGCGATCTAGGTGCTGCTTGTAAACTTCAGAATCTGTGCAGTTCTCGTGTTCATGTTTTTTTTTAATAGGGTTTCCTGAGTCAGATCAATTTACGTATCACCATACGAACATGTCAGATTATACTGTATATGGTCTCTGAACGTTTTAAAAGACATCACAGTTCCTTCAGAGTGAAAGTAACTTTGGGTTTAAATGTCTCATGTACAAATCTCAGAACGAAATGATTGACTTTCATAAAACAGGGATCCCTTATAAACCTCTATGCAGATGGTGATTTTGAGTCCAAAACAGATGGTTTGAAGACTGTCTATTGACTTGCTTGTCAGATTCTTTGATCAATTCCCGCTGTTATTTTTGTGAATGGCTTGAGGCGTATAAAAATTTTCCTGCACAGGCGTTGAAGAAAGGTAATAAGAAGCTTTGTATATTTGCTTAATTAGGAAGCGTTGCTTATGAAACAGGAAAACGAGGAGATACCGTATGTCGGGAAATGAAGACGTGTGGGACAGAATTTGCAACCTTCATCCAAATTTTGCAGTCAGGGGATTCTTGTATTGTAGTACTGAAACACAACATACATGCAGTTGTTGTAATGTGATTGGCTTGAGTTGGCCTGACATGCGCACACAGTTCTGCACAAACAGTGAGACTACAAACAGTGAGAAATCATTGGTTTTTACAAAAGAGTAAGGTTCTTAAAAAACTTAAAAAATAGTTTGGTTATTTAACCTTTCATTTGAAAAACAATACAAAAACATGGCAATGGATAACAGTCAATGCCAAGTCTTTTGCACAACAAGCTTGTGCGCCAAAAAGGTTTTGAAACTTCCCGGTGCTGGTGAAGAATTTTTGTTGAATACCAGGCTTGTACGCGGGGCACTTTTTGATGTCTCATCCCATGGCAACTTGTGACCAACTCATAGCAATTCCACGAAACTAGTAATACGAAGCACGTTACGTGATGGGCGTGTCTAATGTCAGCCTCCACGGAGCCATTGCTAAAACACACCAAAATGTTCAATCAAGGGATCTAATAAAAATTGGGCGACCATTTTTTAGTTTTTACCTAAAAATGGACCCAACCACCTTATGTTCAGGTGTCTCGCATCACTGCGCCATGACACTGAGATTTCACGTGCGATACTTACTGCGCTGTGAGTAGACAGTATAATAATGGTATTCAACTTTATAAAATCCAACGACGGGCCTTGGGACAAGTTTTAAGTCAACTGTCCCATGGAATGGGACAAATCCTATTCCCATGAACAAGCATTGGAATTGCTGTAGAAAAACTCATGCAGACATACGTTATTTTTAAGATCCTCCAGCTTGAAATATTAAGGGAGTTTTCAGTAACTCTTCGTCGTTGAAAAGCTGACTTAGGCTTAATGAAATGGGTCATCGATATTTGCACAAAGCCCTCGGTAAAATTAACGGCTTGGGTGTTTTTTCCAAACATTTTTGAAATGTAACTGTGGGTTTCCATCAAAAACAGTTGACGATGTTCCGTAAACTACTGATGCAACTTAGACTGGCTTGTGGGTGGTGTTGTTGTTGCGCGAAATTTTCCAAACGCTGGTTGAAACAGCACAAGATTTGAATTTAGCCTGATTACTTCAGAATCACAGATTATAACAAGCTTTGACATCAAGATTTTTCTGAAATCACAAAGCGCTAAATAGAAATTAGCGAGTTTGCAATGCTGCCTGTAGGTTGCGAATGTGAAATAAAATCTAACTGCTTTCGCCGAGAAGGCCTTTCACCTTGACTACAAACTAATCAAACTATTTAAAGTTTTGTTAATAACTTATTTAATGGATTGCAATTTGATTAAATTTCAACAATATTCTTAGGCGAATACGTGATATACGTTACACATGACATCACAAGCAAGATTGCCCGATATTACAAACAACAAAAGCCACGGTGTATTGTGTGCAAAGGGCATGAGTCTGGTGCTCCGTGGCTTAAGAAGATATTGCTTTTATGTGAGTTTATTTCAAACATATTTCTTCCCAATCAGTCTCTCCGTGAGTTTTGCCGATATCTGTGACAACCGATCAGAGAAAAAAGAAATATGATCGTGAGACTGTAACTATCAAAAGCACGAGGCGTTTTACAATGTGTCTCGATACCACTCTTTTAAAGGCGATAGGTCAGACAGGCATTTTTCGACTTCAACAAGCCCTATTACATGCAATTGGCTCTGTCTAACAAGCAAGCCTCTTATTTCAAGACTACGCAGGGATCATATGCCCAGCGACTGGCACCGGAAAAACGCTTTGCTGGCATCGCAGAGGTGTCGCCTTACCAGCTTCATGTTGTTTGCGGGTGTGCGTGGCGTAAAAAGTGTCCTTGCCGGAATGCTCAATCGCGCTGTAACTGAGCATAAGTGGCGTGTGGGAGAATAGATGAACATGGGCTTGTTATAGTTTAACTTCCTGGATGTAATACGAAACGAGATCAGAGAATTGGAAGGTCGTGTGTTTTATATCTCGGACCATTTTATATGGCGCTAATTTAACAGTAAATTTGCTCCGAGTTCTGAGAGGACCTCGCAGTAGTGGGCGTTGCGAGTGATAGAACAGAGTTCTGTGAATTGGCAATCATCGGCTAAATGATGATTATTGAATTCACCAAAATAGCGAAAGATTTTTGATTGTGACACTAATTAGATTCGCAGAATTGTTTTGAGCTCTGGATGTGAATTAAGAACAAAAGATAAAATAATTGTGTTCAGCGAAAATTCACACTTTATTGTACATCACTTTTTTCACTGAGAGTTAACTCATTGTTGGTATCGACACATAGGGATTTAGCAAAATTAACTCTTGATAAATTTTTTCTCATATATCTCACAAGACGAATGCGATATCATGGATTGAAACATTTGCACAAACGATGGAACACCACTTGGTGCAATCGAGAAAAGACTTTCTCTGAAAATAATATATCGCTCAGAACGGTTCTTTCCATCTTGTGAAAAAAACTGCAGCATCGCACCAAACTATTGCGTACATCTCCGAGGTGTCCACCATGTGAAAGTTTTTCGAGAATAAGATTAATCAAGATTTGACTTCATAAAAGGAAACGTTTTTAGAAAAATTTCGTTATCTACTTGTTGGTAGAGGCAATCATCGACAACACTTCGGATGCTGGTCACGTCTTGGGGCGGAACCAATCAGAGGTTGCAGAAACACGTGACGTGTTTCGACGCCTCCTATTGGCTGCCCCTACAAAAAACGCGGTCTCGAAAACGAATGGACAACACTTCGTAACGTAACGTATCACTTTCCAATGACCAATTCAAAGTTACAAAATTTGAAGCACTTCTAAAAAGCGTGTTTGATTTTGCGTAAAACAAATTATTTCAATTTCTGCAGACGCGGTGATTGCAGTCTGTAGAAAGATTTCGCTGCCAAACGCTTTGCAGTTACAATTCATGGCGAAAGAACGACCTGGTACCTTTCTTGATTAACAGAAGTGCCGGCTTAAATAAGATTTGAAGTTTCCTTTTGGCAAAAGAAATCTCCGTGATGGATTGTCACACGAAGTACGGCCGAACTTGGTGGGAGTTCAAGAAAAAAGAAGCAAGTCTTCGTCACCACTGTCAGCAAACAATTCGAAACTGCTGCTCGCATAGGTTAAAAACCTTTTTGTTGTCAAAGAGAATTCTTTAAACAGATTGATGAAAAACACTTTTGATACCGCCTTGTGCTCCACCATCGCATCGCTGTCATCATTCAAAGGAATAAGAAGTACTTGATAAAAGAAGTACCTGATGACCAACATTATACTTTTCTATGGATAAAGATTCACTTTTTCAGAAGTTGAATTAAAGTTTCATATTTAGTTATTTTTTTGTTGTTTAGCAATGCTGCAAGAGCAGCGCTGCTGGTTCTTATGCGTTTGCTACAGCGAGACGAACGCATGCAACAGCGGCTTGGCAAGAAATGCTTGTCTGCAGTTTTTTATGCTTAAACTTGAACAACATTCTTATTTACCTTAGGGCAACAAGATATTTCAAAATGATGAAGATTTGCTGAAAGGCTGACATGATATGGTAAATTGTATTCTAGCAGTGGATTGCGTTGCGGTTTTTCATGCAACGCAAAATGCAAAAAAGGATCTGAAATTTCACTTAAATCTAATAAAACTGCCAGCACCTGGCAAAAGGAAATGCTCTCTCGGCCAAAGCAAACGTTTTGAGTTACCGTTTAACGGACATCGGATCGTTTGATTTTGCTCCAGAGCTTTTCATGACTGGATAATAGCCTTTGATCGCCGTGTTAGCGCGTCAGCCAGAATCTTCTATCGACCATGAACGATCGGCGCGACGTATCGCGCCCGTCGCAAGACCTTGTACAGCGACGCCTGAAAACGCCCCATTATTGAGGAATATCGATTCCGAAAATGTCCTTGACAAGGCAGGAACTTTTCATGTTGCCTGCTTCATTGCGTTGGAGAGACGTGTCCTGCTTTTGACAAGCTTTCCGCTTTTTCATCTCATACGTCTTGTGCTAAAGCGACACACACAATAACAATTCGTTGTAAAAAAGACTTTGAAACATATACTACAAACTAATTACAAGTTCGTCGCTTTCATTTATATCAGTGTGATCCAAGGTTGCTTGAACACAGGGCTACAAAATTGTTTGCCTAATGTTCGTGGTCACATGACTTTTAAATTTCCTAATGACGTTATTTTCATATAATTCACCAGTGTTAAGAAAACCTTTGTAGTTCATTAAAGATTTTTATACAAATGATTTTAAACCAAAGACAACCAAAACTGTGAAAGTACTACTTTGCACTTTCTTGGCTGGAGCTGCGCTTTTCATTAATAATTTGTCCTGATTATCTAGCAGCCATTCCAAATTGCGTCTCCCAGACTGTTCCATGCGTTCGATTTCAATTGCTTCATAACGGAAAAAGTGCTTCAAAATAGCGAACGCAATCTCAACGCGAAGTCCCGTCCTTTAGAAATTGCGACTTGTTCAATAGTTTCCGGAAGGTTTGGTTCTGTTATTCTAATTTGATCGAAAAAGGGATCCAACTGAGATTTACATAATTCTAATTGAAAATCAGATGTTTGGGTCTCAACGTTTTGTTTCCAGCGGTTTGTTAAATAGCTCGTTTCGCTTTTTCATTGAATTATTCTCTGTAACCCACAACTAAATTACACATGACATCATCGAGCATCTGTGCAAAACTAAAAATCTTTGCCCTTTTTAGATACTTATTGACATAAACGAAAATCAGTAAGATCATTTTTTGTAATTTAAGTATCGGTAAATAGCTTTGGTTTCCTGAGGACGCTTCAATGTGTCTAAAAGGCTATCAAATATTTTAAAGCTTTTTTTTGCGAATTCTTGTTCAACATGTTCAACTGGCTCGTAAAATCCGTACTGAATGCCAGTGACGAAATAAGCTTGGCATCGATCAAAATTTTTTTTATTCTTTCTACTTCACCTCTGAGAAAACGAATTTTTATACTACGATCTTTTTTCACACCTGTTGATGCTTACAATGTTAGCTACACTACTCATGACCTCACGCGTTTGCAACGTTTTGGTGCATAATGCTTCTTGATGGATCACGCAGTGGACTGTTGCGCAGTTTGCACAAAACCAACCAGTCCACTCTTACTTCCTACGATTGCCCGATTCACTGACGCCAGATACAAAGCAACTGTAAGAGTCTGAACCTTTTTCTGTCTCATGAGGCGGCGCTTCCGGAAGTAGATCTTCGGGAATCGCAAAACATTCATCGATCGTTCGGATGAAACGAAGTTGATAAGTATCACTTGTATCAGTACTATGCAAGGGAGCATTTACATTGCTAAATCACATCTGAAACGTTTGAACGTTTGTGTTCACTCATTTTCGTCACTCTTCACGCAACAGTTGTGTATGAGTGTGAGACAGGCATATTTTTAAATTGCTTCTCATTCTCTTTCACCAAACGTAAAGGACATCTTCACTTTCTCTTTAATAATTTTCCCATCTCCGAAAACCTTTTACACAATTTACTACTATGAGAGAAACTACGTCAAATGTCTTCAGAAGTGGAAACTAAGTTTTGGTAAAACTGCTCACATAAACTACATTCTTATTTTGGATTTCAAATCTATTAAAATTGCTTCCTTTGCAATGACCTCATATACTGTCCATATCGATTCGTGTGGCCAGTGTCATAATTCCGTTTTACATTGCATTCTTTTAGAACAGGTAAAATCCGCATTCACACCTGACACTGATTTACTGTTGTTCTCCAAGAACAAGAACATTTCTTGCCAACATTTGCGCATCGTTTTCTCAATCCGTGAAATTGTGACGCAGGCGTAAGAAAAATCAACATTGTGCTGTCACAGGACACAGACATTCAACAATGGACGACGTCGCTCTTCAGGCGAGAAGTGAAGTCCAAACATTTTTCAAGACCTGGGAAATGTTGCTGTGTAGAAGTTTTGCAAAACTGGTCAGATATGGTTGCAGGCCAGAAATGCGATGTCGCGGGCCACATGTTGTCTGGGTGCCAGCATTTGGGCCACGCTGATTCAGATAATACTAAACGTGAACATTTTGCGGAACATGCTTCCCAAGAGCAACTGAACTTGTTTGTTTTCCGTCTTTCGACAAAAATTTACTGCCCTCAGATTTCCATCAGCTATTTAGTTAGACCTTTCACGGATATTTACCTAATCATTGTGTCAGAAAAATTTATTCAAAAAGGGAGAAGTGCCATAGACAGCTTTGTCTCATGAAGATTTTCGTTCTTTATTATTTAGGGCTGAAAAACTGAGACTTTCCGTCAAATGTCTAGATTTTTGCAACCAAGATTGCAAAAACTGCAAAGACAACCACAACAACGAACCATTATGTTTATTGTCCACAACAACACTGGCAATGGGCGTAGCAAAACCAAATCACATGTTTGGTTTACTGCTGTTTATCTGCAAAAAGCGTGTTTTTTCTTGTGGGGTATTTCTTTAAAAAACTTAAATGTTGATGCTTCCAGGTGACTTTTACGATTTCAGCAACGGGATGGATTTAAAGCATCTTGCTAAGATGAGTAGAGTTTTACACAGAAGAAAACGACCTTTTACTGTTCCGCAGCAGTCTGAAAACAGCCTCGGCTTCTTCTTGCTCAGCCATAGCGATGATGCTCATGAAACAGTCTATAGAAGCATCTTTGTACTGGACGGATAGTCTGATCAGCATAACTTTTATGCGCCACAGGGCTCAAACTGCGTAAAACAAACCAGCTCTTCATTTGAATAAGACTAGATGTAGTCAAAGGTGCCAGACACTCTTCAACCGCAGCAAAAATTACTATGCGGGACAGACGCCTTACACACAGATTAAAGGGTGTTGGTAAACACGAAGCAAAGAAAAGCGCTCTCGTGCTCTTGGACGCGCGGCGGCTTGCCGGGGTCGTTGAAGTAGCCGCTATTAAATGCGGGCTGCAATACATGCCCACTAATAAGCTGCCACCATCAATCAGTGTTACGTCGAGACGACTGGTCCGATTCCGGCGAATCACTTGTCGACGGACGGGCTGTTTACAAGTTGGAGAAGCAAAGTGCAGGGCATTACATGGGCTTTCAGGCTGTCAGATTGACTTCCGTCCTGATTCCGAATTGCTCTCTTTGCTCTGTTGTCAAATCTCGTTACTGTGTTCTTTGGTCGGCATACCCAATAGTTACTTTTCTATTTCAGTCAGATCTCTTTATGATACAGGCCATCATATCAATGCTTCAGTGGGATCATCAGCGCAGATTTCTTTTAATGCCGCCATCAATGTATATTTTGTAATCTGATGTGTGATGTAAGATTTTTAATATGTCCTCGAAATGAAAGCAATTACATCAAATCAAGCCAACTGTTTTCCAGATTGGATTTGGTCGTTCATACTTTATATTGAAATTACTAAAGCATTGTTTATGTCTTGCCAATATCGGTTGCTACAAACCATAAAATTTTTGTCTCTTTGTGGAACTGTCGCAGTAAGAAAGAAAAAGGGGTAGTTTGCTTCCTTTTTTAAAAAATCAGCATCTCATGCATGAGTGTTTTTCTGTCCGAAAAAGCAAAAGAACGCCATAACCTGTGGTGCTTCTAAACAGGACAAGCTTCTACCGCGTTCCCCCAAATCAGTGGTTCTCAACTTTTTTGGCCCATGGACCATCTTTTCAAAAAAAATATCCGATGAGCCACTTTGTTATGCTGACATCTTACGAAAAACTAGTGTTAGCAGTTTTATTGAGATGTTACTGTAGTCTGCGCACTTTCTCTGATCTTGCTTTAGTCTTTTCCGTCATTTCGCTTGCAAGCTTTTGCTTACAAATTTGCTGGACTGAAGATGCGTCGCTGACGCGAAACCGATTTCCTAGCAAAGCAATTTGCGATCAGATTCTGCTGCGGCAACCTTGTGGTGTCTTGATGCTGAATAGTCGTGACTCTATTGCACATTAATTAGTGAATTCAAGTGCATGTTCAATCTTAGCCCTGGAACTCTCTGTAGAACACTATACATTCCAAGGGAACACCGGTGGTCCACTTGGACCACGTTGAGAATCACTGTTCTAAAATAACGCCATTCTCAATTTAAAGGTATGTTTATCAGTTCATATCATTCTTTGAGTTTCTATAAAAACTGTAATACAATGCGGCTGCTGATGTTCAGGTTTAAATACTTATCGTTTTTCAAAGCTAGATTACCGTCTTCCTACGTTTTCTCATTAATATTGTTCAAGATTAGAAAACAACATTAAAATAATTAAACCATAAAAGCAATGAATCAAAGATCTTCCATGAAGTATGACTTTGCTCAAAAATATCATTGGTTTACAATAGGGATTCCCAACCTTTTGTTTGCCATGTACCCCTTCAGCATTCCGACAGATGAATAAGTACCCCTTCAGAATTTCACCAGATAAGCATGTACCCCTTCAGCATTTCGACAGATGAACAGTACCCCTAAAATTTCTTTTGACAAAATATTTGGTCATGATTATTCACGGATACATTTAACAATGAGCAGATAATGATTTTTGAAAATAACATTCGTTGATATACAGGGTGTTTCACAATTGTTGAAACAGAGCGATTGGGCACAAATCCAGGATTTTAAATGATACCACAATGATGATTACATTTATTGAAAGGTGAA